>Ga0272441_10005707_pt1 | contig 21400 bp, 19 predicted proteins | sample SSMProp6N_FD_193582 | JGI IMG/M metagenome (GOLD analysis project Ga0272441, IMG submission 193582) | Marine sediment archaeal communities from Little Sippewissett salt marsh, Falmouth, MA, United States - SSM-Prop-6N | ecosystem: Environmental > Aquatic > Marine > Wetlands > Sediment ... | reverse complement strand
CTGTTCAAAAAAAAGTCGTTCGAGCCCGGTTACACGAACAAAAAAAGCACTTGTCATAGAATCTTGCATTGTGATCTCCAAATGAGTTACGATACGGGAAAACCCCTTTCGAGGTACACGTATGCATACATGGTACAGGATGATTCTTGGTCTCCTTCTTCTTCTCTGCCTGGGCGGTCAGGCCATATCACAGACTCAGTCCGGCGGCAATCCGGCGGAAGACCCGGCGGTCCCCGTTGAGGTTTCGGAGCTCAAAGTCCAGGACCTGTACCGCAGTGTTTTTTACGGCTGCAGGCTCCAGCCTGCGAACCGCTTCGTACACCGCAGTCCTCTCACTGGTTCACTGGAGTCAATCGCCGTGAGAACAGGACAGCGGGTCCGCCAGGGAGATCTGCTGTTTACCATCCGAAGGGAACTCGCCGGCCGCAGTTACAATTCGGTCCCGGTGCGTGCTGTCAGCGGGGGTGTCGTAGCGGATTACGACCTCCGAACAGGAGACCCTGTTCAGGAAAATCAGGCTCTCATCACCCTCCTCGATGACAGTGCCTTCACCGGAGAGATTCTGGTGAGCGACAAGGACATCGGCACGGTACGGATCGGAGATTCCTGTGTGGTATTCGAGGACCGCAAACCGACATCAATAGTCGGGCGAATCACCATTATTGCTCCGGAGCCGGAGTATGAGACCGGCCTCTTCCCGGTAGAACTCCGTTTTTCCCGTGTCCCGGGACTCTTTATTGGAAAATTCATCCGGGTGGAGCTGCGGAAGGAGCCCTACCGGGGTTTCGCGGTTCCATCACAGAACGTCGTGCGCAAATACGGCGAGGACCATCTCTACATAGTCCGTGAAAATACCGTTGAATTACGGCCTGTCAGCGTAGGTGCTTCCTACGGCGACCTGGTCACTATCACAGACGGGGTGTCCGAGGGGGAACTCTTCGTAACATCTTCAACCAGACGGATATCAGACGGCGATACCGTCAGAATCGTGGAAGGGGAGTAGCATGCTCGAACTCTTTTTCCGGAAACGGAGAGGACTCTTTCTGCTGGTTGCAGTAGGGATCGCCGCCGGTATCACGCTGGTCCTCCAGCTTCCAATCAAGCTTTATCCCAACACGATGAAGCCGATTATCGGCATCCGGATATCCCATCCCGGCTACACGGCTGCCGATTTCCGCGACCAGTACGGTACGACTCTGGACGGAGCACTGGCTGGTATTCAGGACACCGACCGTATACAGTCCAACTACCAGAATGGCAGCAGCAGAATTCGGATCGATTTCAAATGGGACGTCGATTACGACGAGGCCCGGAACAGGGTCGAATCGGCTATGGCAACTATAAAAGGCTCGCTTCCAGAGGACAGCCGGGATTACCAGGTGCACAACTGGACGGGAGAAAACTCCGGCTTCCTGGCCGTTGCAGTAACCAGCGATGAACTCGACTCGGAAGCCCTCTACAGTCTTCTCGATTCAACCCTGAAGCCCCATCTGGACAAGGTGGAGGATGCGGAAGAGATTACGATATTCAAAGTACGGGAACTTGTTTCGCGGGTGGAACTCGAGGAGGATGCCCTTCTGTCTCACAATCTCATGGTCGACGATGTCATCCGGAGTGTGCGTTCGGGTTACCGGACCGAGCCGGTGGGATCCTTCCGCAACGGACGTGAGCGGTTCGACGTACGGCTGAAAAAGGGCATCGACACCATCTTCGACATACAGGACATCGAAGTCGGGCGCATCGGCGGAAATGCGGCCGGCAGTTCGGGCGGCCGAACTCTGCGGCTCGAAGATGTAGCCGAAGTAACCGTAAAGTACGATCTTCCCGACACCCTCTTCAGAATGAACGGGACCCAGTCGGTGATGATTTTCGCCACTCCCAAAAGCGACGGGAACATCAAGGAAATGTCGGATGAAGTCCGCAGGACCATCGAATCTGTCAAATCCGATCTGCCGGCCCATGTTGAGTTCACCTTTCAGGTAGATCCTGCCGAGTTCATCAACAATGCAATCTTCAACGTTCTGCGTGCAGCTCTCATCGGAGCCGGTCTCGCAGTTCTGTGTGTGCTCATCCTGCTCGGGGAGGCCAAGAACACTCTCCTGATAGCTTTTTCCATCCCCCTCTCCATCACCCTCAGCTTCATCCTGATGTATCTCTTCGATCTGACCATCAATCTGATCAGTCTGAGCGGACTGACCCTGTCGATCGGCATGATCATCGACTCCACCATCGTGGTGATGGAGAACATCCACCGGCACCGCTTCTACCGGGAAGGCGAATATGCCGATGCAAGTCTCAGCACCCTTATCGTAGCGTCCATCAAGGAGATACGCTGGGCGGTCATAGCCAGCACCCTCACCAGCGTGCTGGTCTTCCTGCCCCTCTCCTTCACCGCTCCTCTGACCAACGCGATCCTCGGCGACCTGGCCCGGGCGGTAGTATTCGCTCTCTCCTGCTCGGTTCTTGTTGCTCTCCTGGTAGTGCCGGTACTGGCCTACTACCTCTTCCGCAGGAGTTACGCCCTCGGTATCGACCGGGTCGGAAAGATGGCCCGATTCTCCGAGCGGCTTATGTCCTCCCTCCGTCGGGGATACACTACAGCGCTGCGCGGTATTCTTGCCTCTCCTCTCAGGGCAGTTCTGGTATTATTCATGTCATTCGGGGTGCTGGTGTTTGCTTTTATTACACTGGTCCCGCGGATCGACCGTGAGATCATCGCCAAGCCCGAGAGCGACATCGTTGTCCTTTTCTGCCGGAACTTCAGTTCCGAAAGCAAAGAAGAGATGCTCGAACTGATCGCCCCCATCGAGGAACAGATACTCCGGAGCTATGACGACCGGCTCAAATCATTGTTCGCCCAGGTAAACCGCAGCAATTCCGCCATGTTCATGATTGCTCTCACTTCCAGCCGCCACGCTCTCGAGGTCAGGGAGGATCTGGAAGACAGGTACCAGTCCGACACCAACTGGTACTATCAGGTGATGCCCTGGGACCCGGCTGAGCTGCCTCTACCGAGGACTTTAGATCTCGATCTGAGGATAACCGGACCGGACAAACAGGAGCTGCTGCGTTATACCGAGATAGCTTCAGATCTCGTACGGGACCTCGACCTCTACCGGAACGTGTGGACCGATCCTTCGACCATGGAGGCCAACGAGATCGTTCTCACCTCAAGGCCGGATACCGATAACATCTACCCGACCAGCCGTCTTCTCTCCATTGCACGGACCCTCCTCGTCGGGTCTTCGGCAATTGAGATGAACCATCAGGGACAGGCGGTGGACGTGCGGATTTCTTTTCCCGACGACACTATCACCAGCAGCGAAGATTTTGCCAACTTCCTTATCCCCTACCGGGGAGGGGCGATTCCCATGAAACACTTCTTCGACATCAGCATCGACAAGAATATCCAGGAGATCGTCACCATCGACGGGGAGGAGACCTTCAGCGTTATGGCGATCATGAACCGGGACGCCGAGCAGGCCCAGCGGGATGATTTCGAACTGCAGGTAAGGGAACTGCTGCACGATAAGATGGACCTTCCGCCGGGCTACGGTATCGTATTCGAAGATACTCAGCAGGAGCTGAACCGGAACGTACGCTCTCTCATCTATGCCATAGCAGTCAGTCTGGTCCTGATCTACATCGTTCTCGGCGTACAATTCAACTCTCTACGAATTCCTCTGGTTATCATGGTGGCGGTCCCGCTGGGATTCATCGGAGTGATCTTCAGTCTCTATCTGTTCAAGTCCACCATCAGTCTGAACTCCATGCTCGGAACGATTCTTCTGGGCGGGATCGCGGTCAACAACTCGATCATCATGATCGACTTCTACTTCCAGGAGCTGCAGCGACAGGAGGACCGCCTGGAAGCCCTCATCACTACAGCCGGTCTGCGCCTGGCGCCCATTCTGATCACCATGCTGACGACCGTCCTGGGGATGCTCCCCATTGCCCTGGCCCTCGGGGACGGGACCAACATCATTCAACCTCTCGGTATCGCCGTATCCGGGGGCCTGGCGGTCTCCACAATATTCACTCTTTTCGTGGTACCGACGATCCTCTATCTGTTCGGGGTCGGCAAAAAGAAGGAGAAGAGATATGAGTAGTCTTACGTTCAAATGGATTCGAACCGCGGTTGTCTGCATAATGTGCGCGGTCGGAATGCTGTACCCTGCAGCCGTCAGGGCCGAAGAACTGCCGCCTCTTCAGCTCTCCCCTCTGGAGGCGCTGCAGATGGCCGTGGGAAACAGCAGGTCCGTCTGGTATTCGATGTCCGCCCTGGACCAGGCCCGCAGCGCCTACCGCTGGCGTTATCTTCAGCTCCTGCCCGAACTGGAAGTCGAAGGGGCTTTGGCGAGCTATCAGACCGATGCCTCCAACTGGCAGGGTACCGCCGAGGGCAGCGCATCGCTTCTTCTCCAGGCGGAAGACCTGCTGTATCCGCAGGAGACCCTGAATGCCCGCAGACAGAAAGAGGCTGCATACAGCAGGACGCGCATCGACTTCCGCGCTGAAGTCTACACTGATTACTTCAGTCTGGTTCTGCTGCAGGAGGAGATCGCTCTCGTCAAGCGGCAGCTCCGGACCGCCGCAGACCGGCTCGAAGCAGCCCGTTTCGACTTCGACAACGGCCGAATTTCCGAGTATGAATATCTCAGCGCCCAGCTGACCCGTGAAGAAGCTGTTTCAAGGCTTGAAGGAATGCAGATCGACTACGAAAATGAGCTCCAGCGATTCAGACTGCTCCTCGGCATCGATTCCGGACAGCCGATCGTTCTGACCGGAACCCTTTCGACGCCTGATATTCATTCAGAGACCGCGGAAAAAACGGCAGCCGCAGGTCTCTCCGAGACGCCACTTATCCGGCAGCAGACTGCCGAAGTACGTACAAAAGAGACGGCCCTGAAAAAGGTTCCCCTGCGTTTCCTGCCGGACCTCTCGGTTTCGCTGTCAAAGGGCTATGCCGCCGTCTTGTCCAGCGGCATGAGCTCAGAGAGCTCCTCAGGTTCATACTCCGTTACCCTGTCATTCGGCTTCAACGACCTTTTCCCCGGATCACAGTACCGTACCAGTCTGGCGACCGCCCGCACCAATCTGGAGGATGCGCGCCGCCGACTGGAAGACAATCTGGAGGAGCAGGAGCTTGAACTGCGGGAACTGCTGGCGCGTCTGGAGAAATCACGCACGGACATCGAAGCAGCCCGATTCAAAAAAGAGCTTGCCGACCGTTTTTATGCAATTGCCCGTAGTGAGTACGAAAACGGCCGCCGCGATCTCCTTGAACTGGAGGAAGCGGATGTGAAGCGGGGAGAAGCTCAGCTCTCATTGCTCTCTGCAATCCATGAACGGATGGGCTTGATGATCGACCTGGAGCAACTGACGGGCCAGCGTCTGCTTGAGTGGTGAAGCTGGAGATCAGCCATACGCCGTCCTCATTGAACGCCACACGTGAACTACCCCATCCATTGACACTCCCGGCGGGTATCGGGTAGAGTATGCGGACCCTACCGGAGGATCACCATGCCAGCGACAATAACCGCCCCCCTTTCAACACTCGCCAGGGAGACCGCCCGGCGTCTCAACTTCGCCATCATCAGCCATCCCGACGCGGGGAAAACCACCATCACGGAGAAGCTCCTTCTCCACGGCGGCGCCATCCGTTCAGCGGGAGCGGTCAAATCGAAGAAGAACACCCGGGCAACCACCAGCGACTTCATGGAGATGGAGAAGCAGAGAGGCATATCCGTCTCTACCTCCGTCATGGGCTTCGACTACCGGGAACGCAGGATCAACCTCCTCGACACTCCCGGTCACGCCGATTTTTCCGAGGACACGTACCGTACTCTTACGGCTGTCGACAGCGCACTCATGGTAATCGATTCGGTGAAAGGGGTGGAGGAACGAACGAGGATCCTCTTCGAGGTGTGCCGGATGCGCCGGACTCCTATCGTCACATTCATGAACAAGATGGACCGTGAAGGACGCGAGCCGATCGAGCTCCTCGATCAGGTCGAGAAAGAGCTCGACATCACCATCAATCCTGTCACATGGCCCATCGGCAGGGGGTCCGACTTCCGCGGAGTCTACAACCTGCTGGAGGACCAAGCCATTCTGTTCCGCCACAGCGGAAGGATGAGCTCCGAAGAGACCGTCTCCATCGAGGGGCTGGACAATCCTGAACTCGATAGAGAACTCGACAGTCTCGCGACACATCTGCGTGAAGAGGTCGGCCTCATCGGCGAAGTCTATCCATCCTTCGATCTGGAAAAATTCCGCAGCGGCGAGGCTACACCGGTGTTCTTCGGGAGCGCCGTCAACAACTTCGGCGTGCAGGCCCTTCTGGACTGCTTCGTCGACATAGCCCCTTCACCTCTCCCTCGGGAAGCAAAGACCGACGATGGTTCGACCAGGATCGTTCACCCGACGGAGGAGAAATTCACCGGTCTCGTGTTCAAGATCCACGCGAATCTCAATCCAAAGCACCGCGACCGTATCGCCTTCATGCGCGTCTGTTCCGGCACCTTTGAACGCAACATAGAATACCATCACGTCCGCTCCGGCAAGGGCTACAAGACTGCCAATCCGACCGCCTTCATGGCACAGGACCGGGAGATCATTCAGACCGCGTATCCCGGAGACATTGTAGGACTCCACGACACGGGAACCTTCCGCATCGGCGACACGGTGACTGAAGGCGAACAGATAGCATTTACCGGTATTCCCCACTTCGCTCCGAAGATCTTCAAGCAGGTCGTGAACGACGATCCCATGCGTTCCAAACAGCTCTATAAGGGACTCGAGCAGCTCACCGAAGAGGGGGTCGCCCAGCTCTTCACCATGGAGCAGACCAGCACCCGGCTGATCGGCGTGGTCGGCATTCTGCAGTTCGACGTCATCCGCTACCGCCTGGAACACGAGTACAAGGCCTCCTGTCACTTCGAGGCCACCGATTGGGAGAGCGCCTGCTGGATCTATGCCGATAAGAAGTCCGCGATGGACCACTTTCTCCGCTTCCAGGGAAGCCGCGTCGCCCGTGACCGGGAAGGCCGGCTGGTATTTCTCGCCCGCTCCCGCTGGCTCCTGGATCGCACCATGCAGGACTACCCCGAGATACGTTTTACTTTTTCCAGCGGAGAGTAGGAGATTTGCGGCCGCGCAGACGCCTGGTTTTTTTCTATAAGCGCCCGATTATCCTTCAATAACCGCCGCGAATATCATCTCCATCAACCGCCGTATCTCGGACCACCTGATGTCGAAGTCACTGTCCGTATCAACCCGGTGAACCATCACCACCTGTCGGTCCGGAAGAACCGCCAGCAGATGAACACCAAGACCGGTGTGGTAGAAACCGTATCCGAGCCCTGCGTTCTCCGGGATGATGCTCCACAGGTATCCATAGGGATCGTTGTGGATTCCCCGCAGACTCGTTGGAGCCGTGCTCATATGGATCCACATCTCGGGGACGATCCTCTTCCCGTTCCACACACCCATGTTCGCGTAGAGAAGTCCGAAGCGGGCCATGTCCCGGGATGACATCCTGAAAAAATATGAAGGATGCTCCGACCGTTCACGCTCGTACACGTAGGTGCAGTCATCGACGGAAAAATCCTCCATGCCGAGGGGGACTGCGATCTCCTCTTCAAAAGCCTCGAAGACCCCCTTGCCGGTGAATCGGGTAAAGATCGTACCGAGGGCGTTGAAGTCCCAGTTGTTGTAGTAGAAGTGTACCCCAGGAGGGTAGCTCCCGCGTGGGGGGCGGGCTTCACGCATCGACTGCGCCTCCCCGGCTGCCTCGTGGTAAACCCCGGACCGGGCGGCGAGCAGATCGCGCACTTTGGCCTGCTTCTCCGTGGAAGTCAAAGACGGCGGAATATCGTCAATCTCCAACTCCTCGAGAGTAGCATCGAGGTCGATCATATCCCTCTCCCTGTATATACCGTACAGCGCCCCGAGGAAGGGCTTGCGGATGGAGTGGCACATATACTTTTTCTCGATATCCCCATAGCGGAAAGCGACCTCTCCCCGGTAAAGGACCAGAACCGCCGCCGAACCGATCTCATCCGCGTACGCCTCAATTTCCCGGTATCGGCCGTTCGAATCCTCACTCATCTCCCAGCTCTGAATCGGGTCCCGATCCGGTGAGCCGTTCCGGCTTACCGGCCGGCCATTTTCCGCGTCACCGCAGCCGGTCAACAGAAACGCCATGCCCACCATCGCCGGCACCAGCCGTCTCACATTTTTCAACCCCACGAATTCCCCCTGATTATTTTTTTCCGGACATACGAGTATATCATAAGAATAAACGGTACATCTTTTTTGTCGGCCGGTGACTGAAATACTACTTGTAAACTTTACAGATTCCCTCTACTATCACCGGCATGACTGTGGAAAACAACATTGGAACCAAGATTACACAGATCCGCGAACAGCGGGAACTCTCGGTGGAGCGTCTGGCTGAACTCAGCAGCGTCAGCGTTTCTATGATCGAACAGCTCGAGGAGGGCTTGCTGGCTCCTTCCCTGGCCCCTCTGATGAAGATCGCCAGGGCCCTCGGCGTACGGCTGGGCACTTTTCTCGACGATGCCCCCCAGAGCGGCCCTGTTATGGTGAGCGGCGGCAGAAGCGACCGGATCATTCGCTTCTCCGGCGATCAGGAACCCTCAGACCGGAGCAGCCTCGACTTTTTCTCCCTGGCTGCCGACAAGAAGGACCGTCACATGGAACCCTTCGTCATTACCGTACGGCCGGGCGAAGAGAAGGAGCTGAACCTCTCCGAACACGAAGGGGAAGAGTTCATCTACGTACTCGACGGAACCATCACCGTTCACTACGGCAAAGACGTATATGAACTCAAGGCCGGCGACAGCATCTACTACGATTCGGTGGTGCCCCACTACGTTCACACCAGAGGCGCAGGCGAATCACGAATACTCGCGGTCATCTACGCGCCGCTTTAATACCCACAAGGATACCTTCATGCTCAACTCTACCGAGACTATCAATCGTTTCTTTGAAAAAAAAGCGGCGGAAAGTCCGCAGCACGATTTCATCGTTTATCCCGACCGGGGACTTCGATGGAGCTATGGAGAATTCAACGACCGGGTTGACCGTCTGGCCATCGGCCTGCACTCCATCGGCATCGGGAAAGGCGATCACGTGGGAATATGGGCCCGGAACGTGCCCGACTGGCTCACCTTCATGTTCGCCACCGCCAAGCTCGGTGCCGTCCTGGTAACGGTCAACACATCCTACAAGTCACACGAATTGGCCTACGTACTGAAACAGTCAGACATGAAGGCCCTTGCGCTGGTGGACCGCTTCAGGGATGTCGATTACATATCCACCATCTATGAACTCGTCCCCGAGCTCAAGACCGACCCGCGGGGACACCTGAACAGCAGTGAATACCCGTTTCTGAAAAGCGTTATCTACGTAGGGCAGGAAAAGCACCGCGGTATGTACAACACCAACGAGTTGATGCTCCTGGGCGCTCACAAGAATGCCGGGATTCTCGACAGTATCCAGGACGGCATTGTCTGCGGAGATGTCGTCAACATGCAGTACACCTCCGGCACGACCGGCTTTCCGAAGGGGGTCATGCTCACCCACAGCAATATTCTGATCAACGGCTGGAGTATCGGCGAGCGGCAGAAGTTCTCCGCTGATGACCGGCTCTGTCTGCCGGTCCCGCTGTTTCACTGCTTCGGTATCGTCCTCGGCGTTCTCGCGATCCTCACCCATGGTGGAACACTGGTCATGCTCGAGGAGTTCGATCCGCTGCGGGTGCTCGCCGCGATACAGAAGGAAAAATGCACCGCCCTTTACGGCGTCCCGACCATGTTCATCGCCGAGCTGAACCACCCGATGTTCGACATGTTCGACCTGTCCTCACTGCGCACCGGGATCATGGCGGGTTCACCCTGTCCTGAAGATGTAATGCGCCGGGTCATCAATGACATGCACTGCGGCGACATCACGATCGCCTACGGTCTGACCGAGGCGTCGCCTGTCTTCACCCAGACCAGCGTGGACGACGAGATCCATCGACGGGTATCGACGGTGGGAACAAAACTCGAGGGAATCGAGGTCAAGATCATCGACCCCGAGACGGGTAAGGAGCTTCCTCCGGGAAAACAGGGGGAAATCTGCTGCCGCGGCTACAACGTCATGAAGGGCTACTACAAGATGCCCGAAGCAACCGATAAGGCGATCGACTCTGAAGGATGGCTTCATTCCGGCGACCTGGCAACCGTCGACGAAGACGGCTTCTACCGGATCACCGGCCGGATCAAGGACATGATCATCCGCGGCGGGGAAAATATCTATCCCAGAGAGATCGAGGAATTCCTCTACACTCTTCCGGGCGTCAAGGACGTGCAGGTGGTCGGAGTACCCGATGAAAAATACGGGGAAACAGTAGGCGCCTTCATCATCCGGCAGCCCGGCTCCGATCTGACCGAAGCGGACATCCGTGACTTCGCCCTGAGCAGAATCGCCCGCTACAAGGCCCCGAAGCACATCTTCTTCGTGGATAACTTCCCCCTCACCGCCAGCGGCAAGATCCAGAAGTTCAAGCTCCGGGAAATGGCGACGGAGATGATCGCCGGCTGAAATCGAAGCTGACCGGACCAGGCCTAGTTTTTGCGATAGACCGAGAACCCCCGGACCTTTTCCTCGGGAACGAGCTTCCAGGCCTCCAGTTCCCCGGGACTGAATGCGTTCTTTCCGCGGCCGTGTCCGCGGTAGGCGAATATACCGCCCGGTTTCAGGACCCGGGAGACCTCCCGCATCAGCCGATCGAAACCGCCGACGGCATGGGGGATCCCGGTAATAAAAGCGAAGTCCACCGACTCTGCCGCCAGTCCCGTGTCGGCGGCATTCCGTACTTCCGCCGTCACCACATTCTGCAGACCCCTGCTTTCCAGTTTTTTCCGAAGGTATCGTACCGCATAGGGATTCACGTCGCAGGAATACACCTGTCCCCTGCTGCCGACGACATCTGCCGCCGCGGTACTGAAGAAGCCGGGGCCGCATCCCGGTTCGAAGACGGTGTGACCCGAACGGAGCCCCAGCTGCGCGAGCAGCCGTTCCGGCTTGACCATCAAGCGCAGGAGGGGCCCGTCGTGCATCATTTTGATACTGTGAAATGCTATTCTATGTACGAGGTCGCGCTGCCGCTCATTCATCTATTCCGCCTCCCTGATTTCGACACTCTTCAGGATACGGACCGCGCACAGAAGGGTGAAGAGCAGAATCGTCGGAATGATGAAGATAACCGGAATGACATTTACCCCCGTCACAGCCATGGCGATTATCTTGGCCGTCAGCGCCGTCATCAGAAGCGAGAGAAAGACAAGATACATCGGACCAAGCAGTAATCCCATCGGCCGGCGGCGGATGAGCAGCAGTCCGGTCACGAAGGAGAGCGGCAGGAGAAGCCCCAGGTCGAGTCCCTGCACGATCAGCGTGGTATAATGCTGCAGGGAGACCGGGTAGACGGAGCCGTCCAGGAGAGGAGGCAGAACCACCCCCAGCCAGAGCCATCCGATGGCCAGGGAGTTGAAGATCAGGAAGCCGCCGCACAGTTTCACCGGTGTCCTCTCCCTGAAAACCGCCGGGAGTACCCGGAGATCGATCCCCAGCAGAGTAAGCGCGAGGGCGAAGAAGCTTGCTCCCAGCAGGAAGGCATAGGCGAGAAAGAATACGTTGTACATGCCCATGACCAGGTAAAAAAGATAGGTCACCAGGAAATACCCCAGCACCCCCGCAAGAAGGTATTGTCCCCGCAGCGAACCGGTTCGGGCTCCCCGCCGCGCTATCAGGAAAGCCGCTCCCAGGAGAGGTACCGCGAGAAAAAGGGTCACGTAGTCCTGTCCGATCCCCTGAACGGCCACATCCGCCGACATGTGCCTGTACAGCCCGTAGCCGTAAATCGTCACCTCCTCGCCACGTATGGACTCGTATACGAAGGGCCCCGGCCCGCCGTGAGTGAAGATCCCTGCCGCTGCCGCGGCAGCCGACGCAATCATGATACAGATCACCAGTATTCCAATTGTTCGTTCGTATTTCACCGTTCTAGACTCCTTTTTTCAGAAAAAAAATGTGTTCCCGGAAAAAGCAGGGCAAACAGCCGTGCCGTGTGCGCGAGAAGCTCCGTTCTCAGGTTCTCCGGACCGCTCCGGGCTCTCCCGGAGCTTATCGCCGCGAGTTCGCCGTGGACATATCCGTGAAGGATGCGCCCGTTTGCGGTGAGATCCGCATCGCCCGTCTCCATACCGGTACAGTCCGCCAGCCACTCGGTGTACAGTCTGCTCGGTACAGCGAGGTACTCCGCAACCTCCCGCGGAGGTTCTCCGCCGAGCGGTTCGATCCAGATCAGCCGGTACCAGGCCGGATGATGCAGGGCGAAGTCGATGTATCCCTCCATCAGGTTGCCGCCGCCGGAAGAAGTTGTTTCAATGGTTCCGTCCCCCGTCTTTCCTTCCGCCGCCTTCCCGGACCCCATTTTCCCGGACCCCGCGGCGAAAGCGATCATCCTCTCCAGAGCTTCCCGGAGACTCCACCAGAGAAGCTCCTCGAAGGAGGCGAAGTAGTTGTAGGCGTTGGTGTGAGCGCAGCCGATCCTCCGGGCGATTTTTCTCAGGTTGAGATCCCGCAGCGCCGTGCCCTCATCCAGCATTTCGAGCACCGCTGCTATGAAGGTATCCTTTCCCGCCGATGTCAGTTTACTTTTCTTGGCCATGTCGGCCCTCCTCCCGGACTGTCCTGGTAATTACCGTTGGTAGTTACCAGTGGTAATTACCAGACATAAAATAGCGCCTGAGCGGCCCGGTTGTCAAGAGCAGCGGCAATTTTTTTCGAGCTTTGTATTTTTTTTCGCCCCGTCTTTTACTACATTTATCTCAGGAGGTTCTCATGAAGTTAAAAACAGGCATCGTGCTCACTGTTCTTGCGCTGCTTCTGACACTACCCGCCGCACAAATCGCCGCGGCGCCATTCTCCTTCTGGATCGACGCCGAATCCGGCGCCGCCTTCACCGGCTACAACGACGTGCAGATTCCCGCGGATACCGGTACCAGGTTCTCCCTTGCAGACGACCTGTCCCCTGATGCCGTCTGGTACTATCGGCTCCAGGCAGGGGTCGACATAGGACGTCATTCAGTCTTCGGACTCTACGCACCCCTCCTGGTAGAGAGCACCGGGACCCTTTCACAGGATATAGATTTTTACGGAGAGACATTCGGAGCAGGTACTCCTCTGACGGGAACGTACAAATTCAACAGTTACCGGCTCACCTATGCCTATACCTTCCTGGATAAACCGCGTTTCGAACTGGCAGCCGGGTTGACCGGAAAGATCCGGGACGCCTATATCGCTATCGGCGATGGAAGCACCGAATCGAAGCGGACGGACCTCGGCTTCGTGCCCCTGATACATCTCTCGGCGCAATGGATGTTCGCTCCACAGTTCTCCCTCCTGCTGAAGGGAGACGGCCTGGCAGCACCGCAGGGCCGGGCGGAAGACTTTCTTCTGGCCCTCATATATTCTCCCCAGCCTGACCTTGATCTGCGGATCGGCTACCGGCTGCTCGAAGGCGGGTCCGATGGAGGAGGATCGGTCTACACCTTCAGCATGTTCCATTATCTGGGAGCCGGAGTGCAGTGGCGGTTCTGAAACCGCCGGCAGTGGGCGCTCTTCACGTGCGTGACGAAACGCGGTAATTCCGGTACAATCGCCGCATGCAAGTACAAGACAACAAACCCGCCGAGCGGGCAGATCCGGCCCGAAGAGAGGTCGCCGCCCGTCGCATCGAGATGAAGACCGTCGAACAGGACGCAGAGACTCTCGTCATCGAGGGAGAACTCAGGGACGACCGGTTCAAGGATTTCACCGGATTCGAAGGTTCAACGATACCGGCAGGGCGCTTTCACACCATCCGCGCCCGCCTGACGGTTTCTCTCACGGACATGCGCATCGAGGATATCGATGTCGGGTTCCAGGATGTACCCCACGATGAATGCAGAGAGCTGCGGGATACATACCGCAGCCTCATTGTTCTCAGTATCGCCTCCGGATTTACCCGGTCTGTCCTCGAACGGGTCGGAGGCACGAAGGGCTGCGCCCACCTCACGCACCTGATTATCACCATGGGGCCCGCCTTCGTGCAGGCCGCCTTCACCTATCAGACACGCGCGGAAGCGCCGACGCCACCCACACCGGAACAGGTGCGGAAGTACTTCACCGACAGCTGTTCCGTCTGGAGGGCCGCCGGCCGGTATGCCCGGAAGTACGGCGCGGAACAGTAATCACCCGGTAAATAAAAGAGGGCTGTCCGGTACGAACCCGGCAGCCCTCTTTTTTTTTCACAGATGAATCAGCAGTCTGGAATGCGAGCAGGCAGGTGTTCGCCACTCCGCTGACCTGTGCAAGTCCGCCGCCGTTGGTAATCCCGTCGGTGGCGCCCTTCTTGTTCCAGAACCAGCTGACTGCTACCGATGCACCGAGAGCACCCAGCGTCGTCGGTTTTTATCGAGACAGCTTCGAGGAGGGAAAAACTCCAGCCCTGTGGAAAAAGCCGAAACAGTTTTCCCCCATTGTAGAGAAGGTCTATCATCCGAATGTGATCCACACAAGAGACAAAGGAGATGTCGTTCTGAACACTCCCGGTCCCGATAAACTTATGATTCAGTGAAGCAGAAGCCCCCTATGCTCGCAGGATTCCGGCAATCCAAACCGGTCGACATTGACGATCTCGTCGAGCAGATGATGCGGCTCAATCGGCTGTTGATCAAGTCTCCGGAATTCAGTGAGATCGACCTCAATCAGTATCTCTTTTCATACAAAACCTCCCGGCTTTTTTTGTGCTGAATACAGAATGAGGATTGAGAGATCATAATAACAACTGGAGCTCCCGAATGACAGGTACCACGTTTTTTAACCGGGAGGTCCGCTTTTCTACCAATTTTACACGCTTCATTGTATAATCAGACACGAAATGAAAAACAGTGATGAAATTCTGTTCAACATAAATCAGGTTGCCAAACAGATCGGCGTCGTGCCGGGAACGATTCGGAACTGGGAGAAGGAGGGGCTGTTCAATGCCAGGCGTACGAAGAATAATTACCGGGCATTCACTTTCGAAGATATAAATTTTCTCAAGAGGATTAAGGACCTCTCGCTGGACAAACGGCTGAGCTACGATGTAATCAAAAAGATGCTCCACCTCCAGATCATGCAGCAGAACGCGGAGAGGAATAACAAGTTCTCTAAACAGCAGATTTCGAAGAAATTCCTGAGTAAAAAATGGAGAAGCCTCCGTGAAGATGCGGGATACACCCTCGACGAAGTAAGTTCGCAGCTGGGAATCAGTCCCTCGTACCTCAGTAAGATCGAGACGGGACAGGCTAATACCTCTTTCGAGGTGCTGCAGCGTTTGGCGGACTTCTTTCATCAGAACATCCTGTTCTTCTTCGAGGAACAGAACGGGAACTCCAGGCTGATCAAGCGGGATGAGGGGTCACAGGTGGATATCGGTCTTGAAGGCGTGAATATCCGGAACCTGGTAGCCGACAGTACAGCCCATGTAAAGAGCATGCTGTACACCATTCAGCCCGGCTGCGGGAACTATTCAGATCACAGTCACTTCGGGGAAGAGTTCGTATATCTGCTTCAGGGATCCCTCGAGTTCACCCTGAACGATACTGCAGTCTACGAACTGGAGCCCGGAGATTCCCTCTTTTTCCATTCTTCGGAGACCCATCGATGGATCAATAACGGGGAAGAGACGGCCACCGCGCTGTGGGTCTATTCGCCGTTCAAGGATTGACGACGGTCATGGGCACGAAAAAGCCCGGTGCGAATGTTAAGCGCATCGACGAAATAGTCACGCCGCTTCTGATACTCGAGACGTATGTACTCCGTGTAATCCTGCGGACCCGTCAGAGCCTTTGCGTAGGCTTTCTAGACAACGATATTCGGACAGATGTTGGCGAGTGACTGGAACTTGACGAGCTCGGTAATGATCCCTGCAACGGCAGGTAAATGTTCCTTGTCGAATATCACTTTGTCGCAGGCTTCATCGGACACAGGATATAAAAATCATGCTTCACCGCCAGCTCATTGATCCGCTCGAGTTGTCTGCGGTAAAGTACTCCGCCGGCAGGGTTGCTGGGAGAACAGAGCATGATGACCTTCGTTTTTTCACTGATGAAGTTCTTCAGGGCTTCCATATCGACCGTGAAATTCCGCTCAGGCAATCAACACGCTCTTGTACATTATGCACATTTTCCGATGCTTTACCAATTGTCTTACTGTATACTTTTACAGGTTTGAAATTCTGTTCGGCGTACCTTTGAATATTGACAATCGGACTATTTTTTTATGACAAAATAAATAATATTTGCCACAATTGCGCCTTTTGTTTCGCATTATGGAACATTATTTTAATTTTTATAATTTTCTATTGTACGAAAATGAGAGCAGGTGTATAATTTTAAAAAACCAAAAAGGAGCGGCATATGAAAAAAACCAGATTTCTTGTCGTCTGTCTTCTTCTCATCGCGTTTGCAGCCTGGGCCGGCGGCCAGAAGGACACGGCAGCCGAGCAGCCTGAAGAGAAGCAGACGGTGCAGTGGAACTTCACAACAGGTTCCATGGGCGGCGGATTCTATGCAATCGGAGGCGGAATTGCAGACTACATCTCCAAAAATGTAGACGGAATCCTTCTTACCGCTGTAACCTCCGGCGGTGTAAATGAGAACATCAACCGTCTTCATTCCGGAGAAGCCGAATTCGGAATGCTCAACAACACCGATCCCCCCCTCGCTTTTGCAGGACAGGAACCCTACAAGCAGAAATTCGACAACATGCGGGGCGTTGGTATCCTCTACATGCAGTATGTCGAGGTCTTTACTCTCGAGGAGACGGGAATCGAAACCTTTTCCGATCTCAAGAACAGGGTTGTCTGTGTCGGATCTCCCGGCGGCTCGATGCACAAGACATTGTTCGACATCGTTCGCGCCCATGGCATGGATCCCGAAAAGGATTTCAAGAAGAGCGTCTATCTCCCTGCACGTGAAGCGATGGAAGCCCTCAAGCTCGGTCAGGTGGAAGCAGTTATGGAAATATCCACCCTGCCCACACCTACTCTGACTGAACTTGCCCTGACCCATGACGTGAGAATCATCAAGTTCGATCCGGGTGTCCGTGACAAACTCGTAGCGGAAATGCCGAAATATCTTCTTCTGACCATCCCCGACGGTGCCTACACAGGCGTCGGCGAAGTCGAAACCATCGGTTCCGCGGCGATGTGGGGCTGCAACAAGGACCTTCCGGAAGACCTTGTATACGAAGCCGTGAAAGCGGTCTACAGCGATGACGGGCTTGCATACCTGAGCCAGGTCCATCCTGCAGGCAGCGGTATCTCTCTTGAAACTGCCGCTATGTTCAGACCGATTCCCCTCCATCCGGGTGCGGAAAAGTACTACAAAGAAGCCGGAGTTCTCAAGTAGAATAAAACTCGTCACCGGCGGTTTCACCTGTATATCAGGAACGAAACCGCCGGAATTTTCATCAATACAGGAAAAATACTATGGAAATGAATCCACTCGGCAGCGATGAGCTACTTCCTGAAGGCCAGACTGCCGTTAAAGAGGTACAGCGGATCTTCTCGGGCCGCACTCAGAAGATAGTAAACTTCGGACTGGCCTTCATATCTCTGTTCATTATTTACTGCACGGTAAATATGGGCTTCGACGTCGTGATCAAGTATGCATCGTACCTGATGATGATCTTCATCATGACTGCAGTCATCTACCCCTTCAACAAAAAAGGCAACCTCACGAGATTATCGTATATAGATATTATCATCATATTTCTGTCAATCGCGGGTTCAATTTACGTGATGTACGATTATAACTCCCGCTTTATGCGCCTCGGCATGCTTACCACCGTCGACATTGTCTTCGGAGTGATTATGGTAATCCTGGGCCTGGATATCGGCCGAAGGGTGATAGGATGGTCCCTCACGATCGTCTCCCTTCTGCTGATCGTCTACGCGCTTTTCGGCAACTACATTCCGGGGAATTTCGGACACCGGGGCTTCAGCATTACCTCCATCATCAGCCACATCTATGCGGGGCTCGAAGGTTTTTACGGAATATCTTCGCGTATGATGATTATCTATGTAGCTCCATTCATTATCATGGGAGCATTTCTGGAAAAAACCGGAGGCGGCGAGTTCTTTATCCGACTCGCGTTCGCACTGACCCGAAATTCCGTGGGCGGTCCCGCAAAGGCGGCGGTAGTCGGAAGCGCCTTCCTCGGTTCTATCTCCGGCAGTGCTATTGCGAATGTATCGTCTACGGGTGTCTTCACTATCCCGATGATGAAGAAAATCGGCTACAAGCCGCATGTTGCCGGAGCCATCGAAGCAGCGGCCTCCACCGGCGGGCAGATTATGCCTCCGATTATGGGCGCAGTTGCCTTCATCATGTCGGAATTCACGCAGATTCCGTACCTGAAGATCGTCGGCGTAGCGGTGCTCCCTATCATGCTCTATTTTGCCACTGTCTATACCTTCGTTCACATCGAGGCGAAGAAGAACAATATCAGAATCAAGGAGACCCTCGAAACCGAATCAGCACTTAAAATATTGAAGGAAGGATGGCACTTCTTCTTCGCGATTATAATCATCGTGGTAATAATGGCTTTCGGGTATCCCCCGAACCTTTCGGCGCTCGGCGGAATCACCAGTTTGGTGGTGATCGACATCATCAAGAATAAAAGGTTTGATTACCGGCTCTACTACGAATCACTGGTGCTCGGCGGCAAGTACTCCCTGAGCATCGGAAGCCTGGTTGCCTGCATCGGAATCATTCTCTCCATGGTAGGTTTGACCGGTGTCGGTCTGAAGTTCAGCTGGCTTTTTACCACATTGTCGCACGGCAGTCCTTTCCTGGCGATTTTCCTTGTTGGTCTGATTTCCATGATTCTTGGTATGGGTCTCGCCAGCAGCGCGGCCTATATCGTGACCGCGGTAGCGGTAGGCCCGGCACTTGTAAATATGGGCTTTCCCATTCTTGCCGCCCACTTCATCATGATATGGTTCAGCATCGACTCCGAGATCACCCCTCCCGTCGGCCTGGCTTCCATAGTCGGCGCCGGTATCGCCCGGGCGGACGCCATGAAGACCATGTTTACGGCTTTCAAGTATGCCAAGGGACTCTATATCCTGCCCTTCATGTTCTATTTCAGGCCTGCTATCCTTCTGCAGGACAGTGTCCTGATGATCATAAGCACCGGAATCGCGGTGCTCCTTGGCCTGCTCGCCTTCGTTGCGGTATGGGAGAACTACTGTTACGGCAGGACCGGTATAATCGAGCGGTTGGTACTGCTCGCTGCAACCGGATTCCTCTTTGTTCCCGGTTTTGCTTATAACGGTATCGGGGCAGCTCTTTTCGCCCTGGTTATTCTCAAGCAGAAAAAATTTCCCAGAAAAATAAAACCGGCCATAGCATAACCAGCTTACCGTTTATCAGGTAAAACGCCTCCGCTTTGGAGGTGTTTTTTTTCGGATTATGGAATCAGGTTCGTGTGGGTAACACCGCTCACACGAAGATATCCAGTACTTTGAGGTTCTCCGATAGGGGTATCGTCTGGTGCTCGTACCGTGCGTTGAAGTAGATACCGTCCCCCTCCTTGAGGTGATAGTCGGTGGAACCGATCTTCAGGATCATTTCCCCTTCCAGGATGTAGATGAACTCTTCACTCTCATGTGCGGTAGTATGAAGCTTGTGCCTCTTCTTCGTGGTGAGAAAAAGGAAGGGCTGCATCTTCTTCTCGTCGTAATCTGAAGCGTATGGATAAATCTGATACCCCTGAGCCGTCCGGATCAGGCCTTCCAGCGCTTCCTCGTGGGAGGTGAGAACGACCTCTTTATGGGCCTCTTCCCCGAGGAGGATGCTGACCTTCGTGTTGAGGGCTTCGGCGATCTTGTCGAGGGCGCCGATGGAAGGTACGACCCGGCCGTTCTCGATCTTGGAGAGGTGACTTTTGGTGAAGCCGCAGTAATCGGCGATCTCCTGCTGTGATCTCCTCTGCTCCAGCCGAATTTTTTTAATATGTATCCCGATATCAAATTTATTCATCACATTTCTCCATAATTTTATGCGGAATAGTATATACTATTTTCCTTTTCCGCGCATCCCCGTTAATGCTACTGCGAGAGCGGCATAGCCGCGGGCCGCCTGTGCGAGCTGATCGATCTCGATGTACTCGTCCGCTACATGTGCCTGGTTCTCCCGGGAAGGACCGAAGCCGAGAGTCGGTATTCCGAGATCACCGGCGCTTGCACTGCCGTTCGTACAGAATCCATAGGTATCAAGCTTTGCGTCGATACCGGCGTCCTTCAAAGCATCCAGAGCCGCGGTAACGAAGGGCAGGTCCTGATCGAAATACCAGGCGGGGAAAAATCGTTCAGCGGAAAAAACGGCCCCGGTATAGCATTCCCCGCGTCCCGCAGCAATGCGGGCTTCGACCCTGAGTTCCGGATCCTCTTCTCCGAGACGGCTCATGATTCCTCCGAGCTCCGAGAGAACGCTTTCCGCCGTCTCTCCCGCCACCAGCCGGCGGTCATAAGTCGCCGTACACTCCGACGGTATGACCGAAGAGCCCGGATACGGCGCAGAAATGATATCCGTAAGCTCCATGACCCCCTTTCCGAGATGGGGATCTGCGGGCAGATCCATGCCCCTGAGTGCATCGATGACAGTCTTCATCTTATACACTGCGTTTACAGCGTCGCCGGGATGGGCGGCATGCCCGCTTCGCCCGAAGGTGTGAAGCTTTATTTCGGCACGTCCCTTCTGTCCTGTTTTCAGATCCAGTTCGGAAGACTCGCCGATGATGACATAATCGGCTGCGATCTCAGCGAGTATTTTTTTCAGGGCGACGCCCTCGAACAACTCTTCGAATACGGACGCCGAGACATACACATCTCCCAGCGGGGGATCGTCTGCAAGACGGGAAACACCGTATATCATTGCCGCGAGCGCGCCCTTCATATCCGAGGTTCCCCGCCCGTAGATTCTTTCATTCTCGATCACCGCACCGTAGGGATCGTGCTTCCAGTCCTCCGGGTTCCCGGTTCCCACGGTATCCATGTGTCCGTCGAAGAGGACCGTCGGACCGTTTCCACGGCCTCGGATCTTTCCGATGACACTCCCGTATTCATCAGTCAGGATTTCATCGAAACGGAGTTCCTGCATGGTTTTGCGGACCAGTTCGGCTACCTGCCCCTCTTCTCCCGAAAGTCCTGGTATCCGGATGAGATTACGGCACAGTGTAATCAGTTCATCATTCACGAAATTCATTGCCACCATTATACATCATCACCACC
>Ga0272441_10005706_pt1 | contig 21405 bp, 16 predicted proteins | sample SSMProp6N_FD_193582 | JGI IMG/M metagenome (GOLD analysis project Ga0272441, IMG submission 193582) | Marine sediment archaeal communities from Little Sippewissett salt marsh, Falmouth, MA, United States - SSM-Prop-6N | ecosystem: Environmental > Aquatic > Marine > Wetlands > Sediment ... | reverse complement strand
CGTCCAAGGCCAGCGCGCCGCCGAACACACCGCCGTCCGGCTGCCAGGCCGCATCGCCCATCACCATCGCATCGCAGTCACCGACACAATCACAGGCGACGGCTCCATCCGTTTCGTCCAGGCCCCAGTGCGCGACCAGCGTCGGATCGTTCACATCTTCCTCCAGGTACTCAGCTAACATGAACAAATCCTGCTCATCCACAATTCCATCTCCCCAAGCATACGGCCCGATGTCACACACCGAATCGCTCTCCCCCCAATGCTGCGTCAGAACCACCACGTCCTTGCCGTTGACCTTGCCGTCACCATTGAAGTCAACCACAGGCAGGATCGGTGCCTGCCAGTACTCGCAACTACCAGCTTCATCCATCACGAGAAAGTATAGTCTTGACCCGTCCAAGGACAGACGTGGGATAGCATCATTTGCGGTGCTGTTGGCCATTGGACCAAGATTCACAGGTACCTGCCAAGGTTCCGAAAGGCTGTCTCGCCTGGTCATCCATATATCAGTGCCGCCGTAGCCTCCGGGTCGGTGAATTGTGGCGCTGAGATTGCCAGAGAAGAAGAGGACTCGTCCATCCGGCGAAAGGCAGCAGGATACCTCGCTCGCTGCACTGTTGACCACGGGACCGAGATTCGTCGGTTCGCCCCAGTCATCATTGGCTGTCTCCCGCCGAGTTACATAGATGTCCCAACGCCCGCATCCACCTGCCTTATAAGATCCGAAGTAGAGCTCTAAGCCGTCCGCTGATATCCAGGGGACGCCATCGTGAGTAGAGCTGTTGATCCCCGGGCCCATGTTCACAGCGTGCTCCCAGGGCGCCCCCTTTGTCGACCGTGTCGCCATATAGACGTCCTGGCCACCGTATCCGCCCGACCGCATGGACACAAAGAATAGGGTGAGGCCATCGCTGGAAATCGAGGCAGCATTCTCGTGGCTGGCACTGTTAACGACCGGGCCCAGATTCTCGGGCAGCTCCCAGTCCTCCTCGATTGAGCTGCGCCTCAGCACATACAGGTCCCCACCACCATAGCCTCCCGGTCCATCTGTGCCGACATACATTTCCAAACCGTCCGAGGAAAAACAGTCAATGTTCCAGAAGTCCGCGTCTATGACGGGGATAGGCTCGCGAAGGCTCGTCGGCGTCCCGAAGTCGAAATCTGCGTGGACCGGCTGTATGTCGAGACCAGGGAATAGGCAGAGTGTGAGTAGTGACATTACGAACATCGGAACTTCAAACGGTTTCATGGTGGACCTTCCCTTCTGCCCGAAGGCGATGGTTGTTGTGATGATGCCGTTGTCTCGTCTTCCAAGAGAGAAGACGACTCGATAGCGGGATGGAACTCTGCTGGTCGGCTTGAGAATCGTAGGTGTGCCGAAGCGGAGCTTGGAGAACCATCCCTGGCCGAGGAGCGTCGCGTACCGGCTCATGTCGGCATACACATGCTCCTCGTCACGGAGGTATTGATACTGCTGCGCGCGTTGCAGGTAGTTGTTGGGATCGGTAGGATCGGCTTGAATTTCCGTGCTGTAGTACTGCACCCGCTCCTGGTAATGCTGTTTCATGATGGCTTGGACCCTGGAATCCTCATCAGAGTCGCGGCCCATGATCCGGCGAAAGAGGACCCTGGCATCCAAGCCGACGTGCTTGCTTTCAAGAAGTGGCAAGAGGATGTCGCGAGCGGCAGCGCGGTCGTCTCCGCCAACGAACGTGCGGGCCTCGACGAGGGCATTCACCTGGCTGGCCCCTTCGGCTTCGGCCCGTCGGACCCGATGTCGGTTGCAGACGGCGGAGATGATGATCGTGCCAACCACGAACAGTACGGCCAGAGCGCCAGCGACCTGCAATCGGTTCCGACGCAGGAACTTCTGCAGGCGATACGATACGCTGGGTGCATGGGCGGCCACCGGCCGGTGCTCCAGGTGTCTCTCGATGTCAAGGGCGAGGCCGAAGGCGCCTTCGTAGCGGCGGGCGCGGTCTTTCTCCAGGGCCTTCATGACGATCCAGTCCAGATCGCCCCGCACGGTTTTGGTGAGCAGATCGGGCGTACAGCCACGATGTTTGGCGATGTCGGTCAGTGTCTCGCCCAGCGTGCTCAGTTTCGTCGAGGGCTTGATCGGTTCCTGTTCGCGGATGATCCGCTGCATCTCCAAGTAGCCCGCTTTGCGGAGTTCCTCCTCGCTAAACGGCGTGGTTCCGGTAAGCAGTTCATAGAGCAGCACGCCCAGCGAGTAGATGTCCGAGCGCGCGTCGATACCAAGATCGCTTAGCTCAGCCTGTTCGGGGCTCATGTAGGCCGGGGTGCCGATGATGTGGGCGTAGCGGGTGAATAGCGTCTTTTCCGTCAGCTTCTGGTTGGTGGCCTTGGCGATGCCGAAGTCGATGACTTTGGGGATGGGCACGCCGTCGTGCACCGTGACCATGACGTTTGAGGGTTTCAAGTCGCGATGGATGATACCCTTTTGATGAGCATGCTGGACGGCCTGGCAGACTTGCAGGAAAACAGCCAGTCGCTCCTTGGTGTTCAGACCGTTCTTATCGCAGTATTCCGTGATGGAGACACCGGTGACCAGCTCCATGACGAAGTACGGCCGGCCCGTCTCGGTCGCCCCGGCGTCGAAGACCCTCGCGATATTCGGATGGTCCATCATCGCCAGGGCCTGGCGTTCGGCCTCGAAGCGGGCGATCACCTGTTTGGTGTCCATGCCTAACTTGATGATCTTCAAGGCGACCTTGCGGCGGATGGGCTCTTCCTGTTCGGCCATACAGACGACCGCCATCCCGCCCTCGCCGATTCTTTCCAGCAGCTTGTACCGTCCGATGGCCGTGCCGGGGCCCTCGCTCAGTGGGGAGGCGTCCCAGACAATGGAGGCGTGCAGCGGCGGGGCTTCGAGGAAATCCCCCACTTCCTGCTCCATCCGGAGCAGCGATTCGACCTCGCTCCGCAGGGCCGTATCAGGGCCGCAGGCAGTGTCCAGGTACGCGGCGCGCTCCTGAACCGTAGTTTTACTCGCGGCATCGGCCAGAATCTCTTTGATGTCCTTTGGTCTTTCACCCACAGCACAACTCCGTACACATCGGCCTCTACTCTACATGCGAAATTCGGGTCCCGAATGGGACAGAAAAATCAAAATGCAAACAGCAAAATGCAAAAATAAGGAAGTCATCCCGGCGCGCCGGGATTCCACAATTTTGATTTTTGCCGTTTGATTTTTACCTTGCCCTGTCGCCCGTCGGGCAGACGGCGTCAGTCGGCCCGGTCGTCCTTGCGGGTGACCTCTCGGTACAGCCAGAGGCGGGCATAGTTCCAGTGTCTTCCGGCGGTACGGCGGGAAATGCCCTTGATTTCGGCCGCCTGCTCGAGGGTGAGCCCGCCGAAATAGCGGAGCTTCACCAGTTCGGCGACGTCGGGGTCCTGTTCGGCCAATTTGGTGAGGGCTTCGTCGAGTCGGAGCAGGTCTTCCGGCGGTTCGCTGACGGTTTCCTCCAGTCCATCGAGCTCGACGCGGTGGTGATCCCCGCCGTGCCGCCGGCTCTTTTTTCGTCGGGCATGATCGACCAGAATCCGCCGCATCGCCTCGGCGGCGGCGCCGAAGAAATGCCGCCGGTTCTCCCAGCTCTCGTGGTCCGATCCCACCAGGCGGAGATAGGCTTCGTGGACCAACGCTGTGGCCTGCAGCGTTTGGCCGGGCGCCTCGCGCGAGAGCTTCTGGGCGGCAAGAAGCCGGAGTTCTTCGTAGACCAGCGGCAGAAGCTCGTCTGTCGCTTTTGCCTCCCCCCGTTCAATGGCGTTCAATATGCGCGTGACGTCGCTCATATCAACTCCCCACCGTCATTTCTCCGTTGACGTCGCCTTATTGTTCCCGAAGAACGCCCCGTGTGCCAGCGCAAAATCGGAGGGCAGAATGCGCGTGTCTGGGCAATCTTGAGGGCACCATTGTCTTCGACTCTGGACACCTACGGGTGGCAACGTCAGAGTATTTTCCCAGATACGAATGCGCAGTAGCCCCGGGGCAAGCTTTAGCGCGCGACGATCTCAATGGGGATGGCGGGCAGGACGCCCATGGAGTAGCGGCGTTTCTGCGGCGCGGGCTTGCCCTCCCGGGCCTTGGGCGTGGTCTCCCGAAACGCCTCGACGATCAGATTGTCCGCCAGGGGCGCGGGGGTGGCCTCCTTGTCGGCTTTCAGTTGGAACGCCAGCCCATCGGGCAGTACCGTGACATCGGCAAGCGTTACTCCCGCAGGCGGGTCTCTCAGTTCCAGCGACATTTCTTTCAAGGCCGATCCCCTGCGCGCCTTGATGCGCACCTGTGCCGAGCCGCCGGCGACAAGGCGCACGGGGCTTTCGCTGGCTAATTCAATGGGCGGCACGCGCCATTTGGATTTTTGCACGGAAACCAGAAGCTGCTGCGCGGGCACCAGGTGGCGATAGAGGAACGCCTGCATCTTGTCCTCGGCCGGCACGACCGGGCGGCGGACCATGCGTCCGTCGATGCGGGCCCGGCCTTCCAGTTGCAGCTCGAGCGGGTGGGCCGGGGCCTTGGGCGGTGCGGCCAGCGTCATGCGGACGCGGTCGCAGCCGGCGGGAATCCGCCCGCCGTGCAGGACAAAGCCGGTCGAGGCGTTCTTCAGCGCCACGTCGATCGCACCGTCGAATCCATCCTTCCGCAGCGCGTGCACGTGAATCGGAACGATCGCGCCGGGGCGCATGAAAAGACTCGGCGGCGTCGCGCGGAGCGCGAAATCACCGCGCGGCGCGCTGAGGCGGAGGCGATAGCCGTACGCTTCCCCGCCATGCTGCTGCGCGTCGGCCAGATGCACGTAATACGTCCCGGCCCGCGGCAGCTTGGCTCTCAGATACGAATCGGCGTGGTGCGTCACCAGGCCGACAACATCCTTGTGCAGGTAGCTTTCCTTGAACACGTGGTCGTCGTTCCACTGGAGCACGGCGCCGGAGGCGTCCGTCAGTCGCACGAGCGAGTCGAGCGGGGAATTCAACCGGCGGGCGGCCACTTCGGCCACCACCTCGTCGCCGGCGCGGGCCTGAAACCGGAACACGTCGACGTCGCCGGCGGCGTCGATGCGGCCGTTGACGATCTTCGGCAGCTCGATCCGCTGGGCGTTCTTGAGGCTGTTGTTGGATTCGATCTCCTCGCACTCGGCCAGCGCATCAACGGCGTATGCAATCGAATTGGAGAGCCGTTTCCCCTCGCGATAGGCAGTGTGGCGGATGGAGTCACGGCCCGGGCCGCTATCGAGCGGCAGCTTGCACTCGGGCAGGTTCCAGCCGGCGACCGTGGCGATGGTCTTCGCACCGGCCCGCCCGCCTAACGGGAACGCCCGCGTGATGAACGGCTGTTCGCTTACGGCGATGCGGTAGACGAAATCCTCCCGCCCGCGATAGATGGAATCGCGAATCTCCAGCTCGTATTCGCCGGTGCGCGGAATCTCATAGAACAGAACGGGATCGGGATCGAAACGGTAATCGTCGGCAAAGGCGACTTCGGCGCCGGTGGCGTCGTAGAGGGCCAGCGTCGCCTGGAACCAGCCGGGAACGGCATCGGCTAAATATGGGATCAGGCTCCGGGCCTGCGCCGCCATGGCGAGCCGCTGCCCCTTCCGGGCGCGGAAGCGAAAACGATCGACGTCGCCCGGCATGATCTGCCCGTTCAGCGAGACGGGCAGATTGAGCGGCGTGGTCTGGGGCGGCCGGACCCCCTGAGGCAGATTGCGCAGCTCGGGGTACGCCTGCTCGTCGTTGGGTTCCAGCTCGCGCACTTCCGGCAGCAACCCCACCTGGAAAATCACGGGATTGGTCAGCCCCATGCTGGTTTTGATCCGAAGCTCGCGGTCGCCGGGCTCGGCGTCGGCGTCGATCGTCACTTCAATCAGCACCATTTCGGCAAGCTGGCGATTGATCTGCTGCTTGCTGCGCGGGAAGAAGAGAACGCTCGTAATGTGGGCCAGCTCTCTGAGGCTCTTGTTGTCCAGGTCGCGCAACAGCGGATGGTCGGGCAGCTTGACCTCCGTTGTTTTGGCCTCGCTGTCTTTCTGCGGCGGTTTTGGCTGAGCCGCCCGTTTTGCCGGCGCGCGTCTCTGAGAGGACGTGGAACGCCGGCGATCCGTGGTGGCCAGTTCGGTCAGACGTTTGTTCCGCACTTCCTTCAGACGCTTCTGGAGCAGGTCTCGCTGCTCCTTCTGTAGATTTCGCAACGGTTTGATGTACTGAACGACCTTGGCGCGCACCCCGGCGCCGGAGACGTGCACGGCGGTCGGGCCCCGGAGGAACTGGCCGCCGGCGGTGATCTGAAAGACGCTGCCCGCCTGTCCGCCGGCCGGATACAGGTAGCCGATCTGCGGCGTATTCGTACTCGACTGGCCCGACACCGACGCCGCCGACAACGCCAGCGTCACCAACAGCACTTTCGCGTCAAAGGACATGTGACTCCTCCCGACATTGCACCATTTCCCAGGCTTCCTGCGGCACGACACAAAGGATACCACCCGATTATTGTACCGCTTTCTCGGGCCCAACGGGCAACATTTTCCAGACAGCCGCAGACAGCATGCCCGTGCCGGTTTTCGGGCGACGCCCATTTTGGCCGCAGAGGCCGTGCTCGCCGGGGTGGTTGCCCTGGTTCGCCATGCCCCACGCCCAATAGCCTTCGATGAAACGGGCAGGCACGGGGGCCTGCCCCTACGGAGATCCGGATGACACATCCATGCCAGGATGTTTTCACACACACCGGGCAGCGCCGCTGGTTCCGCCTGACGGGTGTGGCATTTGCGGCCTGCAAGCGCGCCGGGCTGACGATATAATGCGGAGATGCATGAAACTCTGAAAAGTCATATTCTCCACCTGCTGCAAAAGGACGGCGCGCCGCGCAAGCTCGTCCATCTGGAGCAGGAGCTCGGCATCCACGGGGAGCTCAGAGCGGCTTTCGAGGAGGCCCTGGACGACCTGTGCGCCGAGGGCAGCGTGATCGTCGGGCCGCGCGACGTGGTCCGGCTCCCGGCGCTGTCGGACGAAATCACCGGCCTCTTCCGGGCCGACGGCCGTGGGTACGGCTTCGTCGCGCCCCAGCAATCCCACGCCGACGGCGATCTGTTCATCCCCGCCAAGGCGACGGGCAGCGCCATGACCGGCGACCGCGTGGTGGCGAAAGTGGTGCGGAAGAAGTCCAGACACAGCCGGGATCGCTTGACCGGCAAGATCGTCAAGATCCTGGAGCGGGCCCACGTCCTGGTGGTCGGGGCGGTGCGTCAGGAGCGGGACGGCTGGCTGGTCCAGCCGGACGGGGGCGACTTCTCGCGGCCCATTGTCATCGAAGCAGTCGATACCCGCACAGTTCGCCAGGGGGACAAGGTCGTCGTGCAGATTCGATCTTACCCGAGCAGTTCTCATCCGGCCAGCGGCGTGATTACGGAAGTCCTGGGCCGTACCGGGCGACATGACGCCGAGATCGCCTCCGTCATTCAGCGCCACGACCTGCCCGACGCCTTCGACTCGGCCAGCCTGGTGCAAGCCTGCAACGCGCGGGCCGACTTTCGACCGCGCCGCGCGCAAGGCCGCAAGGACGTTACCGGCACGCTGATTGTCACCATCGACCCGCCCGACGCGCAGGATTTCGACGACGCCATCAGTCTGACCCGCGACGAAGAAGGCTCCTGCGTCCTCGGCGTCCACATCGCCGACGTCAGCCATTTCGTGCCGCCCGACTCGGCCCTGGACCGGTCCGCCCGCGCCCGGGGCAACAGCGTCTATCTGCCCGGCAAGACGCTGCCCATGCTGCCGGAGATGCTGAGCAACGACGTGTGCTCTCTCCAGCCGGGGCAACGACGCTACGCCAAGAGCGTGTACCTCACGTACAGCAAGGACGGCGTGGTTCGATCCACGCGGTTTGCCAATACGCTCATTCAGTCCCGGGCCCGCCTGACGTATCAGCAGGCCGACCGGGCGTTGAAGGGAGATACCGCCAATCTGGCGCCGGAGGTGGTCGGCCTGCTGCGTGACATGGAAACGCTGGCCCGCTGCATCGAGCGCCGACGCCGCCAGGGGGGCATGCTGCAACTGAAGATGCCGGTATGCGAGATCGTCATGGATGAGTCCGAACGCGTTACCGGCGTGCAGGCCGCCGATGCCAGCTATCCCCACACCATCATCGAGATGTTCATGGTCGAGGCCAACGTCGCGGTCGCATCGGTGCTGGACCGCCTGTGCATTCCTTTCATGCGACGCATCCATGCCGAACCCAACGTCAAGGCGCTGCGGCAGCTCTCCCAAACGCTGCGGCTGCTGGGCGTGACGGTGTCGCGACGGCCGCATCGTGCGGATTTGCAGGCCTTGCTGGATCGCGTGCGCGAGACCCGGATCGGCCTGCCGGTTCACCTTCTGGTCTTGCGCACCCTGGAGCGGGCGGCGTACGCGCCGGCCAGCGTCGGCCATTACGCCCTGGCTGCTTCGAAGTACTGTCACTTCACCAGTCCCATCCGACGCTATGCGGACCTCATGGTACACCGGGCGTTGCAAGCCTACATGGTCGGACAGGTGGACCGGGCGCGTCGTCAGTATGCCTTCGGCGAGCTTGTGGAGATCGGCCGGCATCTGTGCGAAACCGAAGAGGCCGCCGAGGAAGCGACGCAGGAAGCGAAGACCATCCTCGTGCTCGGCCTGTTGCGCCGCCGGGTGGGCGACGAATTCGACGGGGTGATCGTGAATCTTACGGGGTACGGCGCCGCGGTGCACGTGCCCGAATACGGCGTGGAAGGCCTGATCCCCCGCGAGGCCCTGGGGCCCGACCGCTGGCAGTTCGACGAGCAGAGCCAGTGCCTGGTGGGCCGGCACACCGGCGCTGTCCTGCGATTGGCGCAGAGCCTGCGCGTGCGCATCGTGGCCGTTCATCCGGCCGCCGGACAGCTCGATCTGGCCCCCGCCCGCGACCTCATCGGGCCCATGCCCCGCCCGGCGCAGCAGCAGAAAGCCCGGCGCAAACGCTCGTCCAAACGCCGCCGGACCCGCAAGACGTGATGCGCGAGCGTTTGTGCACGCGACATCATTACGCGTGGGTTGAGAACCCACCCTACGCTTGACGCTACCGCGATGTCCTGGGCTCTTCGGGCCGGTTTCCGCGAAAAAACCCGCAAAGCAATGGAGATAACGGCGTCTTATTGCCGAGAAAACAGGAAACCGAACTAAACGCGTGAGGCGTATCTCGTGAAGCGTGTCTCGTAATGACCGGCGCCTCACACGGGGTCGCCGGCGCACTGGTATCAGGGATGAGAAACAGGTTTCAACGGCTCAATTGCATTCTGCACTTCACGGGGCACCTGCTCGAGGTGCTCGGTGTGCTGCTGCTTTTGCCGCTGGTGGTGGTGCTGGCGTATTGGGGCCGGCGCGGCGACGGGTTGGACACGGTCAACGCGTTTCTCGTGCCGGCGGCGGTCTCGATGTGCGTTGGCTTTGTCCTGCGCAACGTCTTTACCTGCCAGGCCCTGGACACGGTCGGCTCGATGCTGACCTGTGCGATCGGCTGGCTGGCCTGCTCGGCCGTGGGGGCTCTGCCCCTGATGATGGTCCTGGGCTGTCGCTATTTAGACGCGTATTTCGAGGCCATGAGCGGCTTTACGACCACGGGAATCACCGTCTTTGCCGGTCTGGACCGGATGGCCCCGAGCATTTTGTTCTGGCGGGCGCTGACGCAGTGGCTGGGCGGCTTAGGGATTCTGTCGTTTTTCCTGATCGTGACGTTTCGTGCCAGCAGCGCTCATCACATCTTCGGCGCCGAGAGTCACAAGATCTCCGCGACGCGCCCGGCGCCGGGGTTGTTCAACACGCTCAAGATTCTCTGGCAGATCTACGTCGGCCTGACGCTCCTGGCGGTTCTCGTGCTGGCCCTGGCGAAGATGCCGATCTTCGACGCGGTCTGTCACGCCCTGACGACGCTTTCGACCGGGGGCTTTTCCCCCCACGACGCGAGCATCGACTTCTATCGGGCCAGCGGCCACGCCCACTACCGGTTCATCGAATACGCACTGACCTTCTTCATGATGCTGGGCGGGATCAACTTCCTGATCCACTACCGCGTCCTGACGCGCGATTTCAAGGCGCTCTGGGACAACATCGAGATCCGCTACTGGTGGGGACTGATCGTCGGCTTCACGTTGATCGTCATGATCGATCACTTTCGTCAAAGCGGAGCGTTGACGGCGTTGTTCGAGAGCGGCACACCTCCAGGCGTCGGAGATATCGAGCGGACGTTTCGCTACAGCATCTTCCAGGTCATAGCGATTCTCACGTCGGCGGGTTTCAGGACGATGGACATCGGCTCGGAGTTCTTCGGAACCGTCGCCAAACAGCTTTTCCTGGTGATGATGGTTGTCGGGGGCTGCGTGGGCTCTACCAGCGGGGGATTCAAGGTCCTGCGCGTAGCCATGTTGAGCCGGCTGATGCAGCGGGAGCTCTTCAAAGCCAACGTTTCGGGCCGGGCCTCGACGGGCCTGGTGATCGACAACCGGATCGTTCCGGACGCCGAGATCCATCGCGTCGCAGCTCTTTTCTTTGCCTGGATGGCGCTTCTGGTCATCGGCGGCGGTATCACCGCGCTGTTTTCGAGCCAGGGGACGCTGGCATCGTTTTCAGGCATGTTCTCGGCGTTGGGCAACATCGGCCCGTGCTATATTTCCGTGGCGGACATGATGGAGATGCCCGCGGTCGTCAAGATCACGTATATCATCGGCATGTTGGCGGGAAGATTGGAGATTCTGCCCGTGTTGCTGCTGTTCTCGCCCCGCGTTTGGCGGTAGACTTGTGCCGAGGCAAATGGCCTCGCCCTGGAGGTAATCGACATGTACATCGTAGTGGCCGGTGGCGGCATGGTGGGCGGGCGCCTGGTGCGGCGTCTGTTGGAGAAGAAGCACGACGTCGTGATGATCGATACGGACCGGGAGGTCTGCAACAAGCTCTATGCCGAGACCGGGGTCGTTGCGGTGGCGGGCAAGGCCACGCGGATCGACATCCTCAAGGAATCCGGGGTTGAGAAAGCCGACGTGATGGTCGTGGCGACGCCGGATGATGCCGACAACCTGGCGTGCGCGATTCTGGCCAAGAGCCTGGAGGTCCCGCGCATCATCGTGCGGATGCGCGATCCGAACTACGAAAACGCCTACCGGGTGGCCGGGGTGAACCGGATCGTCCGCGTCACCGACCTGATGGTCAATCAGATGCTGATGGAGATCGAGGACCCGCGGGTCCGGCGGATCACCACCATCGGCGGAGGCCGGGCTAACATCTTCATGCTCATCGTACCCCAGGGCGCCCGCGTCGCCGGCCGGACCATAAAGGAAATCGCCGGAAACAAGGCCTTTCCCTCGCAATGCGTCGTGATTGCGCTCTACAACCAGAGCAAAGGAGAGTTTAATATCCCCCGCGGCGAGCAGGTGATCGACGAGGGCGACGAGATGTTCCTGATCTCCAACGCCGAGGACATCCGCAAGGTCGCGGATTTTCTCACGGCCCCCGGAGAGGCACGAGCAGGGACGTGACGATGGCAACGGCAACGGGAGCAACGAGCCTCTGATCCAACTGCCCGCTCAACCCGCCGGAAATGCCTATTTCGCACGTTTTGCAACGATCCGGCGGCAAGAAGCAGTGGATTTCTTTGAAGAAATCGGCCCAATGGGGAGTCTATAGAACCAGAAGCTGAATCCGTGATCGATTTTAGCCCGGGGGGGTTCCGGAGTGATCGGAATTGAACAGCTTATGCGACGACAATACGGTGGCCGTGGTAGGCTCGCGACAGAGCCCGCGCGAGGCCTTCGAGATTATCGTGAAGAGGCATATGAAGGACGCCTATTTCATTGCACTGGGCCTGGTCGGCAACCGCGAGGATGCCTTGGAGCTTTCGCAGGAGGCTTTTTATCGGGCGTATCGTCACTATGACCAGTTGAAGGAGAAGGGCAAATTCTTCCCGTGGTTCTATCAAATCCTGCGAAATCTGTGTTTCAGCCATCTGCGGAAGCGCAAGGTGCGGCGCACCGGCTCGCTGGACGACGCCGACGGCACCCCCGGCGAGCCCCAAATCGCGGATTGTTTCGACCCGGGGATGGTGGCCGAGAGAAACGAGGCCAAGGACCGCGTCTGGAAGGCCATCAGCCGACTCGACGAGAAACACCGGGAAGTCATTATCCTGAGACATTTTCGCAATCTGTCCTATGAGGAGATGGCCAAAGTGCTTTTCTGCAACCGGGGAACGGTGACAAGCCGCCTGTATTACGCCCGCAAGAGGCTCAAAGAAATACTGGACCGTGAGAAAGGAGGTCAGCCGCAATGACCTGCCAAGACCATAAGGACCTGATGATGGCTTATCTGGACGGCGAGCTGGATGAGTCGCAGCGGAAGGCCTTCGAAGAGCATCTGGCCTCGTGTCCTGCCTGCGCGCAGGAGATGAAGGAGTTCACGAAGCTCAAACAAGTCACGGACAGTGTAACCCTCGTCGAGCCGGAAGATCGTCTGTGGGAGCAATACTGGGGCGGCGTCTACAATCGGATCGAACGCAACATCGGCTGGACCCTGTTTTCGGTGGCGGGCATTCTGCTGGCCATCTACGCGGGCTTCAAAGCCATCGAGGATCTCGTCCGCGATCCGGCGGTGGGTCTGCTGCTGAAGATCGGGCTGCTCGTCCTGATCGCGGGCCTGGCCATCCTGTTCGTTTCGATCCTCCGGGAGCGCATCTACTTCTGGAGCAAGGACCGTTACAAAGATGTCAGGAGATAAGGCGATGCTTCTATCAACGACGGATACGATCTGTGAAAAGAAAATCGTTCGGCATCTGGGCATGGTGCGGGGCAATACGATCCGCGCCCGGCATATCGGGCGGGACATCATGGCGGTCCTGCGGAACATCGTGGGCGGGGAGATCACCGACTACACGAAGTTGATGGGCGAGGCGCGCGAGCAGGCCATGGATCGCATGGTGGAAGACGCGCAGCGCGTCGGCGCCAACGCCATCATAGGAGTGAGGTTTTCAACGTCCGAAGTGATGGCCAGCGCTGCCGAGATCCTGGTCTACGGCACCGCTGTCCTGGTCGAGCCATTGAAAAGCGGAAAAGACGAGGCTCCGAAGAGCGCTACGTGAGGTGAGAGATAGATTCTACGCATTCGCCGGCCGAATGCGTTCGTGCTTCTCAAAGAAAGGACAACCGATGGAATGGCTGAAAGAGTTTCTCAAGCCCGAGCTAATCTGGTTTCTGGTCGGCTTGCTTCTCCTGCTGGCGGAGTTCATGATTCCCGGGCTGATCGTCTTCTTCTTCGGCGTCGGCGCCTGGGTCGTGGCGGTCTGCTGCCTGCTTACGGACATCACGCTCAACGTCCAACTTCTGATCTTCATCATCTCGTCGGTGCTCCTGTTGATTCTGCTGCGCAGTTGGGTCAAGGGGATGTTCACGGGCCACGTGAGCGGCAGGCAGGACCTGCGGGAGGAGCTTAGCGAATTCATCGGCGAACGGGCCATCGTGACGCAAACGATCACTCCGAAGCTGGCCGGCAAGGTCGAGCTGCACGGCACCAACTGGGTTGCCGAAGCGGACGTCGAGATCGCGGAGGGAACCGCCGTGGAAGTGGTCGCAAAGAAGAACATCACCTTCAAGGTCAAACCCGTATAGGAGAAAGGAGAATAGCCATGTTGGCACAAATCGGAAATCCCGTACTGACCGTCGTTCTCTTGGGCCTGCTGGCCTTCGCCGTGATCGTCCTGATCGCGACGATCCGGATCGTTCCGCAGAAGAGGGCGTACATCATCGAGCGGCTGGGCAAGTACCACAAGACCCTGGACGCCGGCTTTCACATCCTGGGGCCTTTCGTCGATCGCGTCTCCTATCGGCACACGTTGAAGGAGCAGGCGGTGGACGTGCCTCCCCAGCAGTGCATCACCAAGGACAACATTGCCGTCGAGGTCGACGGCATCCTCTACATGCAGGTGGTGGACCCGAAGAAGGCCTCCTACGGCATCGACAACTACCGCTTCGCCGCAACCCAATTGGCCCAGACCACGATGCGTAGCGTCATGGGCAAGCTCGATCTCGACAAGACGTTCGAGGAGCGCGAGAAGATCAACACCGTCATTGTCGAAGCGGTGGACAAGGCCTCCGACCCCTGGGGGGTGAAGGTCACGCGCTACGAGGTCAAGAACATCCTGCCGCCCCAGAGCATCAAGGACGCGATGGAGAAGCAGATGCGGGCCGAGCGCGAAAAGCGCGCCACCATCGCCGAGTCCGAGGGCGACCGGCAGGCCAAGATCAACCGCGCCGAGGGCGACCGCCAGGAAATGATCGCCCGCTCCGAGGGCGAGAAGCAGAAGCGCATCAACGAGGCCGAGGGCCGGGCCGTGGAGATTCTCAAGGTGGCCGAAGCGACCGCCGAGGGAATTCGCCAGATCGCCATTGCGATTAACGAGAAAGGCGGATCCGACGCCGTCAACCTGCGCATCGCCGAGCATTACCTCGATGAATTCGGCAAGCTCGCCAAGGTCAACAACACCATGATCCTTCCGTCCGATCTGGCGGATATCGCCGGTGTGATCAAGACCGCCACGTCCGTGATGAAACATTCAACCGCCCCGTCGGCCCCGGCCTCGGCAGCCTGAGCGCCGGGCCCAATCCGGGAGGTACACACGCGTGGCTGAAAAGCAGATAGATCCGGGCCATAAGGGCATCCAGAAAACCTTGTGCACGGTCGGGCCGATCCTTCTCGGGATCGGCCTCGTGCTCATCGCAATCGGGCTGGTCAGCTTTTTCATGGCGTTCGGAGGTTCCGGGTCGCCCAAGTACTTCTGGTGTGCGTTCGTGGGAATGCCGCTGGCGTTCGTCGGCGGCGCCTTGACCTCGTTTGGGTTCCTGGGCAAGGTGGCTCGCTACCAGGCCCAGGAGATCGCGCCGGTGGCCAAGGACACGTTCAACTACATGGCCGAAGGGACGAAGGACGGCGTCAAAACCATGGCCGGCGCCATCGGAGAGGGGTTGAGCGAAGGGGGCTTCGGCCTCGGCGGCGGCTCTTCGACGCAGGTCCGCTGTCACAAGTGCAACGAACTGGTGCCGGCCGACTCGAAATTCTGCTCTCGCTGCGGCCAGCCGCTGGAAAAGAGCAAGCCCTGCCCGACGTGCAGCGAGTTGAACGACCCCGACGCCAAGTTCTGCGACAATTGCGGGTACAGATACGGATAACCACGAAGGTCCAATAAAAACTCGTCGAACAATACGAATTATGATCACTCTCTACGTAGTTTGTCATCCTGAACGAAGCGCAGTGAAGGATCTGGGCTGTGGGTGAAAGAAACCTCTCATTCGCAGGCCATCCCGGCGCGCCGGGATTCGCCTGCGGCTCAGAGCCTGCCCTGAGTGGGAGCGAAGGGATGAAACATTTCCTGTCGCGTGAAGATCGTTGCGAATCCGGATAATCTCCCTGATTGACCGCCCATGCTCTCGTGAGGGCGATTTTTTCAGAGCATCAGGAGACTCAGCGCCATGATGAGCATGCCGAGGACGATGCCGCCGATGACGAGGTGCCCGTGGCCGTAGCGATGGGCGGTGGGAAGCAGTTCGTCGAGAGAGATGTAGATCATGACGCCCGCGACGAATGCGAGCGTGCCGGCCAGCACCGCCGGGCTCAGGAAGGGCATCAGCACAAGATAGCCGATCAGCGCTCCGGCCGGCTCGGAGACGCCGGAGAGGAACGAATAGAAGAACGCCTTGTTCTTGTTCTTGGTCGCGTAGAAGATGGGAACCGACACCGCGATCCCTTCCGGGACGTTGTGAATCGCGATGGCGATGGCAATGAACGCTCCGAGCTTCACGTCGCTCAGGGCCGCCGCGAAGGTCGCCAGCCCCTCGGGAAAGTTATGGATGCCGATGGCCAACGCCGTGAACAGGCCCGTGCGCATGAGCTTGTGGCTGCCGTGAGCGGCGGTTGGCTCGTCCAGATCCGCGTAGTTGTGCGGGTTCTGGGGCTCGGGAACCAGCAGATCGACCAGGGCCATCACACCGATGCCGACGAAAAACACCAGCAGCCCCCAGCCCTCGCCGAGCGTCTCCAGGGCGTCGGGCAGCATCTCCATGAACGAGATGTAGATCATCACGCCGGCCGAGAGCCCCAGTGCGAAGGCGAGGTAAACAATCTTGGGCCGCTTGATGAAATAGGCGATGCCGCTTCCGATCCCGGTCGAAAGCCCCGCGATCACCGTCAGCAACAGAGCTATACCTACGTTCTCGTTCATGTCAGGCCCGTCATAACAGTCACTTGCGAAAACGTCAAGATCGCCGATAGGATACACCGCCCGTCGGCCGTGGGCAATAGTGATTCCCGTTCGCAGGTACGTAAGTATCTGCGAAAATATGCAGGCATGCGGGTGGCAGCGTCAAGCGCCAGCTTGGCGATGGTGCCCGCAGTGGGTTCGTTTTTGGCCTTGACCGGCCCGAACGGCTTTGTTAGACAGTAGAACAGCCTGTATGGCACTGGAAATAGGAACTTTTCCGATGGAAGAAACGAACAGGGAACCGTTCGGTCCGCCCCCGGCCGTGGAGGATCAGGCCGGCGTGCAGGCCGCTCCGGAACCGGTCGAGGACGAAACCGCCCGCCAGCCCGAGATGTCGCGCGACGCGCGGAACATGGCCATGCTCTGCCACCTCCTGGGAATCGTCGGGTTCTTCGCGCCGCTGATGATCTGGCTGATCGAGCGGGAGAAGCACCGTTTCGTCGACGAGCACGGCCGGGAAGCGATGAACTACCAGATATCGCTGCTGATCTACGTAGCAGTATCGTCGTTGCTGATCCTCGTAGGCGTGGGATTTTACCTGTTAGCGGCGTTTGGCATCGCCCACGTGGTCCTGACCGTCGTCGGGGCCGTACTGGCCGGCCAGGGAAAGGCGTGGCGATACCCCATAGCGATTCCGTTCCTCCGGTAGCAGGAGGTTATTGTCAGAGGCATCCGAGCGATCGAAAACGCAGGAAATCACGTGCAGAGATGAAGGGGAGCCAAAACATGACAGACGAGAATCCGATTCCCGAGACACCGCAAGCTGCACCCGATGAGATGGGTCAGGCCGGCAAAGAATCGAGCCGGGACGCCCGCATGTGGGCCATGTTCTGCCACTTAGCGGGGCTGGCGGCTTTCATACCGATCATACCGGCGTTCGGCTGCATCATCGGCCCTTTGGTGATCTGGCTGCTGAAGAAAGAGGAGTTCCCCTTCGTGGACAAGCACGGCAAGGAGGCTCTGAATTTTCAGATCAGCATGTTCATCTACGCCTTCATCGCCGGATTGCTTTGCTTCGTGATTATCGGTTTCTTCCTGCTGCCGATCGTGATCCTGACCGACATCATCCTGCTGATCGTGGCCGCCATCAAGGCCAATGACGGCCAGGACTATCGCTACCCACTGACGATTCGACTAATCAAGTAGCTGTAGCTGTGGCTTTGTCGGCGGCTCTCGCAGGGCAACGGCTCCCGGGCGGGCCGTGACGGTTCGCAGCGAGACCTTGTCACGCTCGGAAGGAGGTATAAGCGATGGAATATACCAGACGAGGTTTTCTCAAGGTCGCAGGTCTCGGTGTCGCCGCGACGGCGCTGTCGCGGCCGGCCGGCCTGGCGCAAACGCGCCGCTCCGGAGGCCGCCGGCCCAACCTCATCCTGATCATGGCCGACGATCTCGGCTACGAATGTCTGGGCTGTTACGAAAGCACCTCGTACCGGACGCCCGTCCTGGACGAGCTGGCCCGCACGGGGATGCGATTCGATCATTGCTACTCGCAGCCGTTGTGCACGCCGTCGCGCGTCCAGATCATGACGGGCCAGTACAACTTCCGCAACTACCTCGATTTCGGCGTTCTCGATCGCAAGGAAACGACGTTCGGACACGTGCTCCAGCGCGCCGGATACGCCACGTGCGTCGTGGGCAAGTGGCAGCTCTTCGGCCGGGACAACAACAAGCCGGGAATCGCGGGCCGGGGAACCGCCCCGAAGCAGGCCGGTTTCGACGAGCACTGTCTCTGGCAGGTGGACCGGCGCGAGTCGCGCTACCGAGACCCGGTCATCGTGGAAAACGGCACCTATCGTGACGATCTCAAGGGCAAATTCGGACCCGATATCTTCTGCGAGTACGCCCTGGACTTCATCGAACGAAAGAAGGATGTACCGTTCCTCCTGTACTTTCCCATGGCACTGGTCCACAGCCCGTTCGTGCCGACGCCCGACAGCCCGGAATGGGCCAGCGGAAAAGAGAAGGCGAACAAAAAGCACTTTGCCGACATGGTCGCCTACATGGACAAGATCGTGGGGCAGATCGTTGCCAGGCTCGACGAGTGCAACTTGCGTGAGAACACGCTGATCCTGTTCACCGGCGACAACGGCACGGGCCGGGGCATTCAGTCCAAACTTGGCGACCGCATCATCGCCGGCGGCAAGGGACAGACCAACGACGGCGGGACCCATGTGCCTTTCGTGGCAAATTGGAAGGCGACCATGCCCGCCGGCAAGGTCTGCGACGATCTGATCGACTTCACCGATTTCCTGCCCACGCTGACCGAAGCGGCTCGGACAAAGCTGCCGCCCAACCTTACCGTGGACGGACGCAGCTTCCTGCCCCAGCTTCGCGGGCGAAAGGGCAACCCCAGAGAGTGGATTTTCTGCCATTACTTCCGCAATGCAGGAAATCAACCGAAGCGTTTCGCCCGCGACAAGCGCTGGAAGCTCTACCAGAGCGGCGATCTCTTCGACCTTAGCGCCGACCCGCTGGAAAACCGTCCTGTCCCATCGACCGGTGGCAACGCTCAGGCCGAGGCCGCTCGCGCCCGGTTGCAAGTGGTCCTTGATTCATTGCGATAGATGCCTCATAATAGCCCGACAACGAATCGCAAGAAATCGATGGTGTTCGGGATTACGATTGAACATTCCGCTCGGCAGCAATTTGTGCGGGGGTGGCGGCACTTGGCATGCACGCGTGCAGAACCATCGGCGTTACTGCGCCTGCCGGCGCCGCTGGCGTTTCCCTGCGTTACGCTCTCACTCAGATCGGCATGATTGCATGACAAGGAACGTACGACCATGACAAACCGAACTCACACGCGTCGCGATTTTCTCAAAGCCCTGGGCTGCCTGACGGGCGCCTGGGCGTTGCCCGGTTGCCGGAGTCTTTCGGCCGGCCCGGCGCGGAGCGAAAAGAAGCCGAATATCATTTACATCATGGCCGATGACATGGGCTACGGTGACATCCAGGCGCTGAACGCCGAGTCGCGGATCCCCACGCCGCATTTCAACAAGCTGGCGAAAGAGGGGATGATCTTCACGGACGCGCATTCGGGTGCGGCCGTCTGCACACCCACGCGCTACGGCGTGGTCACGGGACGGTATTGCTGGCGCAGCCGGCTCAAGAGGGGAGTGCTCAACGGCTATTCTTCGCACTTGGTCGACCCGCAGCGGCTGACCGTCGCCGACGTGCTCAAGCGGTCGGGATACCACACGGCCTGCATCGGCAAGTGGCATCTCGGGATGGACCTGCCCCTGACGAAGAAGAACGGCAAGCAGGCCATCGATCACACGCAAAAGATCGAGAACGGTCCCAACGCGATGGGCTTCGACTATTACTTCGGCGTCACCGCCTCGCTGGACATGCCGCCCTACGCCTTCGTCGAGAACGACCGCTTCGTCGGGCCCGTGACGGCGCAGTACGAGAGGACCGACTTTCCCAACTACAGCCGGGCGGGCCTGATGGATCCCAATTTCAGCCACGAGCGGGCCCTGGACCAGCTCACGGAGAAGGCGGTCGGCTACATCGAGACGCGCAGCCGGGAGAAGGAACCGTTCTTCTTGTACTTCGCGCTGACGGCGCCGCACAAACCCTGCCTGCCCGCCGAGCGATTCCGAGGCAAGACGGACCTGGGCGACTACGGCGACTTCGTCACCCAGGTCGACTGGGTCGTCGGGCAGATCGACGACGCCCTCAAGGCGGCCGGCCAGACCGAAAACACCCTGCTGATCTACACCAGCGACAACGGCTCCTACATGTACCGCATGGGCCAGGACGAGCCCGACCACATCGAGAAGCCGTCCGTCCAGGGCTTTGATCCGCAGAAGCACCAGGCCAATTACATCTGGCGCGGGACCAAGGCCGACATTTGGGAGGCGGGGCATCACGTGCCTTATTTGGTGCGTTGGCCCGGAGTGGTGCGCCCGGGGACATCCTGCTCCGAGACGATCTGCCTGACCGATCTGACGGCCACGTGTGCCGACGTGGCGGGATTTGCCCTGCCGACCGACGCAGCCGAGGACAGCTTCAGCATCGTCCCGCTGCTCAAGGGCAGGGACTGGCCTGTCCCGCGAGCGCCGGTGATTCACCACTCCGGCGGCGGCATGTTCTCCCTGCGCCAGGGAAAATGGAAAATGGTCTTCGGCAACGGCTCCGGCGGACGAGAAAAGCCCAGGGGCAAGCCCTTCGAGAAACCTTACTTCCTCTTCGACATGGAGAAGGACCCGTCGGAGACGACGAACGTAATCAATGAACACCCGCAGGTCGCGCAACAGCTCACGGAAATCCTGGAGCGAATCCGGACCACCGGCCGCAGCCGGCCGATCTGAGAACGAAAGGAGAACCATTACATGAGGACATCAAACTGTACGCGTCGCGATTTCTTGAAAGCGCTGGGTCTCGGAGCCGTCACCGCCGGCATACCGGCAGCCGGAATCGCCCCGAGCGCATCGGCGCAAACTCGCAGGAAGCCCAATATCATCCTGATCATGTCGGACGACATGGGCTTTTCCGATATCGGCTGCTACGGCGGTGAGATCCAAACACCCAACCTCAATCGCCTGGCCGACAATGGCCTGCGCTTCACCCAGTTCTACAACACCGCACGATGCTGTCCCACCCGCGCCGCGTTGATGACTGGCCTCTATCAGCATCAGGCGGGCGTTGGACACATGATGGATGATCGAGGGTATCCTTCGTATCAAGGCAATCTGCGCAATGACTGCGTGACGATTGCCGAAGCGCTGAAACCGGGCGGCTACCGCACGTATATGGCGGGCAAGTGGCACGTGACGCGTCACACCAGCCCGGAAGGCCCCAAGTTCAACTGGCCGCTCCAACGGGGCTTCGACCGCTTCTTCGGCACGATCCACGGGGCCGGCAGCTTCTATGACCCCAACAGCCTCACGCTCGACAACAAGCAAATCCCGCCGTGGGAGGGTTTCTACTACACGAACGCCATCAGCGACTACGCTGTCAAATTCGTCGATGAGCACAAGAGCGACAATCCTTTCTTCATGTACGTGGCCTATACGGCCGCCCACTGGCCGATGCACGCACTTGAGCAAGACATCGCCAAGTATAAGGGGCGATATAGAAGAGGCTGGGATGCG
>Ga0272441_10005705_pt1 | contig 21406 bp, 26 predicted proteins | sample SSMProp6N_FD_193582 | JGI IMG/M metagenome (GOLD analysis project Ga0272441, IMG submission 193582) | Marine sediment archaeal communities from Little Sippewissett salt marsh, Falmouth, MA, United States - SSM-Prop-6N | ecosystem: Environmental > Aquatic > Marine > Wetlands > Sediment ... | reverse complement strand
GAGTAATTATTGAAATTAAGGAACTCGGATATCAAAAGTTTTGTTTATTTTATATTTTGATATTTTAAAAATAAAATAAACTAATCTTGTAGAATTGTTTCGGAAAAATTTTTGGACGCGAGTTCAACCTCGCCATCTCCACAAACTATTAAAAATAAAAACTTGTCCAAAAGAATATTTATCAATAACAGAATAAGAGCAAGAGAAGTTAGACTAATAGATGAAACTGGAAAACAACTAGGGGTTTTTAATTTGACCGACGCTTTAAGAAAATCCAGAGAAGCAGGGCTAGACTTAATTCAAGTGACAGAAAGGGTCAATCCCCCAGTTTGTAAGATATTAGATTATGGAAAATATTCCTATCAAGAAAAGAAAAAAGAAAAGAAACAAAAACAAGATAAAAGCGGAGAGCTAAAAAGCGTAAGATTAAAGTTCAATATCTCTCCTCATGATCTTGAAACGAGAGCAAAAGCAGCAGAAAAATTTCTTAAAAAAGGTTATCGAGTAAGAATAGAAATGGTCTTAAGAGGTAGAGAAAAAAGACTTTCTGATTTTGCTAGAGAAAAATTAGATCAATTTTTAAATAACTTACAACAAATAACCCCTATTAAAATAGAAAAAGAGGTAAAAAGAGAAGGCCGAGGGCTAACAACTATAATAACTAAAGTATGAAAACAAGAAAAGCAATTAAAAAAAGATTTAAAATCACAAAGACCGGAAAGGTTACTAGGAGAGCTATTGGGCAAGATCATTTTCGTGGTAAAAAATCAGGAAAAAGAATTCGTAATACCAGGGGAACAAAAATTCTCCCCGCTGCTTTAGCTAAAACAATTAAGAAAACATTAACTCGTTAAATCATTTATGGCTAGAATAAAAAGAGGTACAACTGCTAATAAACGCAGAAAAAAAATATTGAAAGAGACCAAAGGATATCGTTGGGGAAGAAAATCAAAATACAAACAAGCAAAACAAGCCTTTATTAAAGCTAAAACTTATGCTTATCGCGATAGAAGAGTTAAAAAGAGAGAAGCTAGAAGATTATGGCAGATTAGAATAGGTGCTTTTTGTCGTAGTCTGGGATTCCCCTACAGTAGATTTATTCATCAATTAAAAGAAAAAAATATTGAAATTGATAGAAAAATTTTAAATCAATTAGTTCAAAAAAAACCAGAAGTTATGGAAAAGATAGTGGAAGAAGCTAAAAAATAAAATATTTTAAATTAATAAAGACCCCTCTTAAAAAGAGGGGTTTTTGTAATAATTTAAATTTTATTAATTACCCTAGTTCTTTTTTTATGTCTTGAATTTCTTTGTTTATTATTTCTTCAGACTCTTCCAAAATTTCTATAAGTTCTTTGCGTAACTTTTCTTCACTCTGGTTCAACCCTGGTTTAGAATCAAGGTATTCAATTTTTTCTATAGTTTTTTCTTTTATTTCTTCAAATATTCTTTTCAAACTTCTAACGGCCTCCTCTGTTTCTTTTCTAATTCTCTTCATCTTAAGAATAATAATATAAATTATAATTCCTGTTGCTAAGATAATTAAAATAATTAACATTTGAGATAATACTTGATAAGTAAGTATAAAGGGCCCTAAAGAAATTCCAGACAATGCAATTTTTATTTCCTGTTCTGGAGAAGAATAACTAACAGCGCCCCTATTATCTTTAGACGCAACTGAAATGGAATAATTTCCTGTTTTAAAAAGTTCTTCTGTATAAAAAGACCAGTCTCCATTCTTGTCACTTTTAGTTTCCCAATTATATATTATTTTTCCATCTTTTTTAAAAAAAATAATTACTGTTAAATCAGGAGGAGCATTTCCAGCAATATATAATACTTCTGTTCCTGCAATATATTTTTTTGGAGAAATTGAAATTTTAGGAATGGGGATAGATTCAATATCAAGTAAAATTGATGATCTTTGAAAATTGCCAGTATTATCCAATGCTTTAACTAAAATTTGATAAGAACCAGGAGACCTGATAGGAAAAACAAAAGGATTAGTTTCTGCTAGAACAAGGGAAAACGAATCTTCTTGATTAATCTTCATCTCATAATGGCTAATTCCTGATAAATTATCTTCTGTTTTAAAATATAAAAACGGCGAGGGATTGGTTGGATCTCCTTGATTATCAATAATTATATCAAACTCATTAGGAGGAGTAGAGTCAATTTTAATTTTATAGTGAGAAGTTTTACTCCAACCAACTTTATTTTTTGTTTTTAAATGAAAATACCAAATGCCATCTTCTGTTTCTTTAAATATCTTTGAATTTTCTATCTTATTACTAATAGTCTTGGGAGAAGAAAGAGGATTCTGATCAAGCCCGTAACTTATTTCTATAATATCTGGGGAAATTTCCCATTGAAATTCAGGATTAGGATTTTTATACCAAAAATCTTCGTTAGGATGAGTAGGAGAAAAAATGTTTGGAGAGGATGGAACTTTGTTCACTTCTGAATGAGTTTTAATAATTGAAAAAAATGATTCTTCAAAAGATTTTAAAATATAGATTATTTTTAATAATATAATAAAAATAAATTTAATTTATTCTTTAAAATCTTAAAACTAAAAATTTAACCTAGTAAAAAAATTAAAATAGAGTTGACAATTAATTTAAAAAATAATAATCTTAATAAAGATTATAAAATATTGATATATAATTTTAAAAATATGAATAATGTTTCAAAAAAATATCTTACGATTAAAGAGGTTGCAAACATTTTAGGAGTCACTACTTTAACTTTGAGAAACTGGGACAAGAAAAAAAAGCTAAAAGCGTATCGTAACCCTATAAATAATTATAGAGTTTATAAGCCCGAAGAAATTCAACTTTTTCTACGAAAAATTGAATCTAGAAAAGGACCAGGAAATAAAATTTTCTTAGGATAACTAAGTTTATATTTTAAAAATAAATTTTAAAACAAATAAAAAAAGATACTTTAAGTTATCTTTTTTTTATTGCTTTACTTTTTAATATTAATGACTATTAATTAATTCTGGCTGATAGTATTTATTTATTTTAATGTCTTGAGAATAAACCTCTTTTATTTTTTTATCCTTAACTACAACTTTTAAAATAATACTTTCCATCGTTTCTTTAGAAAAATATTGATCAAAAACAAAGTTGCCTAAACTATAAGCAATCCAACCATCATTATATTTTTCAATCCCCTCAACTACATGAGAATGATGTTGAACCACTAAACTTGCTCCACTATCAATACATTCTCTAGCAAAAGAGACTTGAAAATCATTTGGGTCCTTAGTATATTCTTCGCCAGCATGAAGAGAAATAATTAATACATCAACCTTATGTTTAATTTCTTCGATGTACTCTTTTATCTTATCTATATCACTTTGATTAATCCAAGCCATTCCAGATTCTGATTCTCTGGCTCTCCAGCTTTTTGGTCCTAAGTTTGTATATCCCAGAAAACCAATCTTGATATTTTTAACCTGTCTTATTTTTAAAGAAAATGCTTCTTGCTCATTAAGACCAGCCCCAATATAATCTATATTATTCTCATCTAAAATATTCATTGTGTCTTCTAGGGCGATTCTTTGATAGTCTAACATATGATTATTAGCTAAAGATAAGACATCAAATCCTGTATAAAGCAATCCTTCTATCGCTTTCAAGTTAAACCTAAATGAGTAAATGCTTCCTACTTTAACTCCTCTATCTGAAATTGGTCCTTCTAAATTTCCAAATAAAAGATCTGATTTATTAAGTTCGTCAACAATTTTTAAAAAAGGAAATTTAAAATTTCCATCGCCTTCTTTGTTTATCATATATTCAACTCCTCTATCCAACATAATATCTCCTACTAAAAAAATATTAATCTCAGAATTTATAGAATTTTCTTTTGGATTATAAAAAATAATTTCTTCTTCTGGATAAAAATTATTTAAAATAGAATATATTAAAACAAAAACTAAAGAAACAAGAAAAATTGTTAAAAGATTTTTAATATTCATAAATTAGCAGAGGGGCTTCCTCTGCTTTTAATTATACAATTTTTTATTTCAAAAACTAAAATATTGCTTTTAGAAAATTATTTGCTTTTTCAAGAGTTTCTTTACATTCCTTATATGTTAGTTTATCAAGAGCATCCTGATAAGCAAGCCATCTATAATCTTTATGTTCAGAAGATATTAAAACTTCTTTATTTTTAGTTTCCGCTAGAAAATAAGTTACTATTTTAAAAATATTTTTTCCTTTTGAACTAAAAGAACTCCTTTTATTTTCTTTAAAAATTTTTTGATCATTTATTTCATACGAGTATTCAATTTTTTCTTCAAACCCCTTTATAAAGTCAAGATCTTTTATTCCTGTCTCCTCTTCTGCTTCTCTTAGGGCAGTTTGCTTTAAGTTCTCTCGTTTTTCAATGTGTCCCTTAGAAAAGCCCCAATAGTCATATCCATAGTCAAGAAGCAAATAATATATTTTCTTTTCTTTACGAAATATTACTACTCCAGATGCTTTTTCTATGATCATATTTTTTTAATCTTTTATCTTATCAATAAAATCAAATATTTTTTCTGATGCTGCTCTTAGTCCAATTTTAATCCCAAAAATAATTCCAGTTATACATAATAATAAATCAGCGGCTCTTAGAGTCATGGCATATATTGTTCCATTTCCAGCTCCCATGCCTAAAGCGTTAAAAGTAAAGGCACTAATTGCTTCTGTACTGCCTAAAGCCGCAGGGAATGGAAACATCAAAGCAAAATTCGTAAAACCATAAATACTTAAAGTTTTTAAAACTCCAATACCCTTTCCCAAAAAGAAGATTACAAGACCTGTTCTAAAAAACAATAAAAAATATCTCAAAAAAGCAAAGAAAAGACTTCTCCAAAATGTTTTACTTCTAGGGGAGAAGAATTTTATTATTTCTCTTTCTGTTTCAAATATAACTTTACCATTCTTATGACTTTCGATTTTTTCTTTATTGATACCAACAGATTTTAAAAGCCATCTTAAGATACTTTCTTTATTTAAAACTTTAAAGTAAAAAAATAAAAGAGACCCAAATAGTCCTCCGATGATTAAAAAAACTAACCAGATCATTGTGCCTTCGGGGAAATATCCATAAAAACAAAAAGATAAAATTCCTATCATTAAAAATAGAATGAAAAATGTTCCGCTTAATATTTTACGAATAACAACAGAGGCTATACTCTTTTCCCAGCCAATATCAAATTTCTTGTTTAAAAAATAAATTTGGAAAGCTTCTCCTCCTAACACAGTAAAAGGGGTAACAAAGCTTATGGCAAACCCAGCTATCCATAGCTTTATTAATTCTTTTATTGGGATATTAAAACCTTGTGACTTCAATATATTCTTCCAGTTTAAACAACTAATTATAGGGATAAAAAATGTTAGAGAAGCTATAATTAAGCCCTTTGGTCCAGAAAATAATTTAATTGCTTCAATTATTTTATCCCATCCTACTATCTTTAAGACAAACAAAAAGATAAAAAATCCAATACTAGAGGCAATTAAAAGTTTAAAAAAGTTTTTCATATAAAATAAAGTTTTTTAAAATAAATTCTTTTGTCCTGGAACTTTTTTCTTCTTTGCACTTGAAAATATATTAATCTTTCCATACTCGCCATCATATCCTGGTTCAATGTTTATTTTCCCTTGTCTTAATCTTGAAATTGCTTCTGAAATTTCTAACAAGCTTGCTTGTTTTAGATCAGAAACAGGAATATTAAGTAAAATATTAAACTCTGAACCAAATTTCTTAATTAAATCTTCATATTCTTTTTCTACACTTTTTGATCCAACCCCCACTTTCAGTAAGTCCGCAATTATTTCTTTTAAAGGAATCAAGCTTTTGAAAGGAATTACATTTTCTGGCTCAAACCCTTCTGGTTTATCAGCTAGTTCTTCTACTCTACTTAAAACTCCTATGGTCAAAGGTCTGCCACATACAGGACAGATTCCATTATATTTCTTTGTTTCCTGCGGAGAACAGCTAACTTCACATTTTCTATGGCCATCATAGTAATATTTACCTTGTTGAGGGAAAAATTCAACAGTATAAAGAAACTTTTTAGGATCTCCTGATTTTATTGTTTCTATTATACTTGGATAACTAAGTTCAGTATCAAAAACATTTACTTCTCTGCCTATTTTCTGAGCAGAATGAGCATCTGAACTTGAGACTAAAGTAATTTTTCTAACGTCAGGTATTCTCCAAAGCATTTTAGGATCAGCTGAAAGACCTGTTTCCATAGCAAAAATATATTTTGAATATTCTTCAAAACATTCTTCTAAGGAATCAAATCCTGATTTGGAGCCAAATAATCCAAACCAAGGAGTCATTATATGTGCCGGTATAATTAAACAATCAGAAGAAATATTTAGTATAATCTTAACTAACTCTTTAACATCAAGACCTAATATGGGCCGACCATCAGATTTTAAATTCCCTATCCATCCTAGTTGAGTATTTATTTTTTCAACTGTTTCAAAGTTAGGAGCTAAAATTACAATATGGATTTTTCTAACTTTTCCGTTTTTAGAATAAATACAACTTACTTCCGAAGTTAAAATAAATCTAGTTTTCCCATTTTTTAATCTAAACAATCCTGGTTCAGCTGGCTCTAGTTTTTCTTTTAAATTATTAAACCATTCTGGATGAGTGAAATCTGCTGTACTTAAAACATCTACCCCTTTAATTGTCGCTTGTTCTCCTAAGTGTTCTAAATCAGCCTGAGGAGAAGTGGCTCGGGAGTATTTAGAATGGATATGAAAATCAGTAATAAATTTCATATAAAATAATTAATAATTTCAATAAAGGCCCCAATAAATAAAATAGTTATAACTGAATAAAAAAAGTATTTTGAAATATTTAAGCTATATTCTGGAATTCTGTCACCATATTTTTTTGCCTTTTTATAAATTAAACTAATGACTGTACCGTCTACCAGCCCCATAAATGTTCCAATAAAAGCAATGACCCAAATAAATTGCCTTATGCCAATTAAAAATAAAATCAAAGGTATAAAGATAACTAAATTAAAAGAAACAAGAGATGAAATTTTATAATCAAAAATAAAAGTATTTTTAAGATAATTAGCCGAAGTTAAAAAAGAAGTAGAAACAGTAAATATACCAAAAATTGCACCCAAAATCATTGCTCTTTGCCCTAAAAAAGGTATAAGTCCTTGAAAAGCTTCTTGGCTTGTTTGTCCTCCTGTAACTCCGCTAATAAATAAACCAAAAAAGAAATAAAAACAGATACAAATTGCCATGGCTTGAAATATTGTCTTTTTAAGATTTTTCTTTTCAATTAAGATTTTTTCTATTCCTGGTACAGCATTCCAACCAACTAAACTAAAAAGAATTACCCCATATGGTAAGAAAATATGTTCTGAATTAATCAATATAAAATTATTAATATTAATCTTAGGTAGAGCACTAAAAAAAATAATAAATATTGCTGCAAAAAAACAACTATTCATTATAAATTGGGCTCGAGAAATCTTTTTTATACCTGAAAAAACAAAAAATGATAAAAATAATAATAGAATTAAATTTACATATAAAGAATTTATATATGCGGGTAGAATAATTTTTAAAAAATTATTGGTTAAAATAATATAAGCTAAAAGAGAACCAATTGTGCCTAATATAGTTGAAAAAGAGACCAATATCTTAGCTTTCTTGCCTAAATATTTTTCAGTATAACCAATCAATCTATATTTTTGCTTGGTTCTCAAAATAATTTCCCCAAAAAACAAATGTAAAACAAGCACTATTGTGCCTAGAATAATAAAATAGAAAAGGCAAAAAACAATTCCGCTTTTCGCCATTACATAAGGTATTCCAAAAACTCCTGCTCCAATTATCGTACCGATCAAAGAAGCCAAAGCAAAAACTGAACTTTTATCTTTCATATTTAATTATATTCTCCCTATTTTATATTTTATATACTTTATACCCTTCTCTCACTTTCTCCTTCACCTCTAAGCCAACTGATTCTCCTTTTTTGCCTTCACTTATTTTTTTATGTTCATCTTCCATTGATCCAACTTTTTGTTCAAAATCTGTTTTCTCTCCTCCAATAATTCTAATTGTGTCCCCAGACTTTAATTTTCCTACTAATTCCACTACCATCACTTTTATTTTGTCAAAATAATGTGTAACTTTACCAATTAATTCGCCTTCTATTTCTGGCATATTTTATATTATTAAAATTAATTATTTATTATTCGACCTTTTCTCTTTTTTAATCATCGTAATTAATTTTTGAACCAATCTTTTTGGATCTGTATCTGAAACAATCTTTTTTTTAGGCCTATACCCTCTTTTCAAAACTTCATCTATTAAGTCAGCCGTGCCTCCAGTTCCTTTTAACACCCCGATAGGCATTTTACTTTCAAAAGCAACTGTAAATTCATTTAATGTCCCTGTCCTTCCGCAAATAATAATTACTCCATCTGCTGCTTTGGTTAGAATAAGGTTTCTACCAACATAATCAAACCCTGTATAAACAATTAAATCAAATTGATCTGTTGGTAAATGATATACTTTAAGATGTTCTCTCTCTGTGTTAGCAGGAGAAAAACCAATGCTCATTCCTTTTTCCTGTTTACATCCTTCTGCAGAATAATACGGAGCACCCGTTGTAGCTCCAGTTAAAAGAACGCATCCTTGTCTCACTACTTCTCTCCCAATTTCTCTTGATATCTCTTTTATATTTGGACAGCAATGTTTTATATCCGCTGCACCCGAAACAACTATCTTATATTTTGGTTTATACTTCATAATTGAAAATATTTGTTATTTACTATATTTAATTATACCACGTATCTTTACTTAAAATCCATTCTAAATTCGTTCCCATACTCTTTAAATCCTAATTTTTTATAAAAAACATGTACCCTTGAACGATTAAAACGACTTGTACAAATTAATTTATAACATTTGCTTTCTTTTGCTTGTTTAATTAAAATATTCATAATTTTTGTTCCATATCCCTTGCCTTGATGTCCTTTTTTAACATAAACATCTTCTATAAAACCAAATGGTTCAGAATGCAAGTCATTTTTCAAAACATAAAGCCTTGCTCTAGCAACCTCTTGATCATTTTCTAGTATTAAAAATTTAAAACCTTGTCCTGATATTTTTTCAATTTTAGTTTCCATATTTTTAAATTATTCTACTGTTACACACTTCGCAAGATGTCTTGGTTTATCTATGTCGCACCCCCTAAGATCAGCTATATAATAAGCCAACAATTGTAAAGGAATAACATTTAGAATAGGAGATAGATGCTCTTTTGTTTCTGGAATTTTAATAATATAATCAACAAATTTCCTTATTTTTTTATTTTCTTTATCCACAATAGCAATTACTTTTCCTTTTCTTGCTTTAACTTCTTGGATATTACTCATAATTTTATCATAAGTAAGGCTATTAGTAGCTAAAAAAACAACAGGCATATCTTTATCAATTAAGGCAATCGGCCCATGTTTTATCTCTCCAGATGGATATCCTTCAGCATGAATATAAGAAATCTCTTTAAGTTTTAGAGCTCCTTCTAAAGCGATTGGAAAATTTACTCCTCTTCCTAAAAATAGAAATCCTTTACTATTTTTAAATCTTTTTGCTATTTGTTTTATATTCTCTTTAATCTTAAAAATCTTTTTAACTTGTAAGGGTATATTTTTTATCTCTGATAAAATCTGTTTATTAATTGTTAATCCTTTCTCTTGTCTAAGATATAGGGCTAATAAAATTAAGGTTGCTAATTGAGAAGTAAATGCCTTAGTAGATGCAACCCCTATTTCTGGACCAGCATGTAAAAATATACCCGAGTTTACTTCTCTGGAAATTGTTGAGCCAACTACATTTATTATCCCTAATGTTCCAGCTTCTTTTTTCTTAGCTTCTCTAAGAGCCTCCAAGGTATCTGCTGTTTCTCCTGATTGAGATATACCGATTACTATATCTCCTTTTTTAATTATAGGAGTTCTATATCTAAATTCTGAGGCATAATCAACTTCTGTGGGGATATTGGCAAATTTTTCAATTAAATATTTAGCAATAAGACCTGAATGCCAACTTGTGCCACAAGAAACAATAATAATTCTTTTAATTGCTTTTACATCAATATTTAAAGATAATTTTATTTTGCCTTTTTTAATTCTTCCTCTTAAAGCATTTCTTAAGCTTTCTGGCTGTTCCATTATTTCTTTTAGCATAAAATGTTTAAATCCTTTTTTCTCAAGCTGGTTAATGTTCCATTTTATTTCTTTAATCTTTTTCTCAACTTCTTGTCCTTTAAAATTCTTAATTTTAAATTTATTTCTATATACATCTGCTATTTGTCCATCTTTCATGTAAACAACCTTTTTTGTATATTTCAGAATTGCCGAAGCATCTGAAGACACAAACATCTCTCCATCTCCAACCCCTATGATTAAGGGAGATCCTTTTCTTACGGCAATGATTCTATTTTCGTCCTTATGAAGTATTGCTAGCCCAAAAGCTCCTTCCAGAAGCTCCAAAGTCTTTAAAACTGCTTTTTCAAGGTCTCCTTGATAGAATTTTTCTATTAAATGAGCTATAACTTCTGAATCTGTTTCTGATGAAAAAATATGCCCCTCTTTTTGGAGCAGTTCTTTTAAGGCTTGGTAATTTTCAATTATGCCATTATGAACTATAGCTATTTCTCCTTTGCAATCAAGATGAGGATGGGCATTTTTTCTTGATGGCTCTCCGTGAGTAGCCCAACGAGTATGAGCAATACCGATATTACCAGATAAATCTTTTAATTCTTTTATTTGCTTAAATTTAGCGACCTTGCCTTTCCTTTTTAATACTTCTAAATGACGATTAACTTTAACGCAAACTCCTACACTGTCATATCCCCTATATTCAAGTCTTTCTAGGCCTTGAATCAAAATTGGAACCACGTTTTTTTTACCAATATAACCAATTATTCCACACATATAATTATTATGTTATTTTTGAACTATTAGGTAAATATTTTTTTTATTTCCTCTTTTGTCTGTTGTAAAACCGTGTTTAATAATTTTAAATTTTGTTTGTTTTATCAATTTTATTAATTCTTTTTCTGAAAAATAATGAAAATATCTTTCATCATTCTTATTCCCCCATGGTCTAAAAGTATCTCCTCTTTCTAATCTTCCCGTTAATTTCAACGCTGTATCTTTAACAAATATGTTCAAGTTTTTCTTGGCCTTTTCCCCCCAAACTGTTAAAATAAAAAAACCATTTGGCTTCAATATTCTTCTAGCTTCTTCAAAAAACTGTATCCTAAATTTTTCTGAAGGAATATGATGCAAAACGGCAATACTATATATTTTATTAAAATAATTATTAGGGAAAGGAAGATTCAAAGCATTAGCTGCTTGAAATTTTACTTTAGGATATTTTTCCCTAGCAGTTTCAATCATCTTTTCTGAAAAATCGACTCCAATATAATCAACATCTTTATCTTTTAATAGTTCAAAGAAACGGCCATTTCCGCAACCCAAATCTAAAACTTTATCTCCAGGGATTACATAATTATCGAATAAAAATTCCGTATTTTCCCAAGGTTTATATCTGGTTGCTGAAAATTCTTGAGCAATTTTATTATAATCTTTCATGGTTTTCTTTAATAAATTTTCAGCATATTTTTTCCTCATATGAAAATAAATAAATTAATATTTCAAGAGTTTATAACTACCCGTATTAAAAATCGGGATGATTTAGATGCCTTTAAAAGAAAGATGGCAAAAAAATATAAAGTTTCTTGCTTAAAAAACCTGGAGCTACTTAAAATTTATCATAAATTAAGCCAAAAAGAAAGAATTAAATTACCAAAAAATATTGAAAATTTACTGAGAATGCGTCCTGTGCGTTCTCTTTCCGGAATTATTAATATATCTGTATTAACAAAACCATATCCCTGTCCTGGAAAATGTATTTATTGTCCAAGTCAAAAAAACATTCCTAAAAGTTACTTAGACAAAGAGCCAGCTGTTCAAAGAGCAATTTTAACTAATTTTGATCCATATCTTCAAGTCCAAACTAGATTAAATAGCTTGGAAAAAATTGGTCATCCAATAGATAAGATTGAATTAAGAATAATCGGCGGAACATGGGGTTATTATAAAAAACAATATCAAACTTGGTTTATAAAAAAATGTTTTGCTTGTGCTAATGATTACAAAAAAAGAAACAAAACCAAGATAGAAACCTTAACTAAGATTCAAAAAAAGAATGAAAAAGCAAAATGTAAGATAATTGGGATTACAATTGAGACTAGACCTGATTATATAAATATAAAAGAGATAAAAAGGATGAGAATTCTTGGGATAACAAGAGTAGAATTAGGAGTTCAAAGTATTTATAATGATGTTTTAAAAATAAATAAAAGAGGCCATAACATTGAATCTACAATCAAGGCCACCCAACTTTTGAAAGATGCTGGATTTAAAGTTTCTTATCAGATGATGCCAAATCTACTTGGTTCTACTTTTAAAAAAGACGTTGAAATGTTTGAACAGCTTTTTTCAAATCCTGATTTCCAGCCAGATCTTTTAAAAATATATCCTCTGGCCTTAGTTAAACAATCTCCTTTATATAAAACTTATAAAAGAAAGAAATTCAAACCATATTCCAAAGAAAAATTAATCAAACTTTTAATTGAAATTAAGAAACAAATTCCTTATCAATGTAGAATCCAAAGAATTATTAGAGATATACCTTCAAAATACATTATTGAAGGAGGGGTTAAAATATCTAACTTAAGAGAAATTGTTCAAGCTGAAATGAAAAAGAAAGGAATAAAATGTAGGTGTATTAGATGTAGAGAAATTAAAAAACAAGATAGAAAAGAGAAAATACTTCTTTTTAGAAAAGACTATAATGCATCTGCGGGAAAAGAGATATTTTTAAGCTTTGAAAACAAAAAAAGAGATAAACTTTATGCTTTGTTGCGTTTAAGGATACCATCTCTAAAAAATTATTTGCCCATTTTAAAAAAGACTGGAATAATTCGGGAAATACATACTTATGGACAGATGACTCCAGTTGGGAGTAAACCATTATCTTCTCAACATAAAGGAATAGGAAAAAAACTAATGAAAAAAGCTGAGCAAATTATAAAAAAAGAATTTAAAATAAATAAGGTAGCTGTAATATCTGGGATAGGAGTGCGTGGATATTATAAAAAACTAGGATACAAATTAAAAGATACTTATATGGTAAAGAAAATTTAATTTTAAATATAAAATATTTTAAATAAATTTTATATTAAAAACTACTCTTATTAAATTAAGAGCGGTTTTGTTTTATGTTTTAAATGATATTACCCACGAGACACTCTCGTTAGCCCAGAACAAGGTATAATTTCTATTCCTTTTTTTTCAATCTCATCCAAAAATATATTTACTCCTAATGAGTCTGAAGACATGTGTCCAGCAATTACTACGTTTAGATTCGCTTCTTCTGCTTCTTTTTTGTGCTCTTCTGAAATATGCATACCTATTACCGTACCAATTCCAGCTTGAGCCATTTTAGCATATAATTTTGGAGATCCTTCTGTCCCACCAGTAATTTCTGTTAAAGCAATTTTACCACAACGATTTTCAGGAGAACCGACAAAGATTTTAGGTCCTACCCCGATCTTACATGCTTCTTTATATTCTGGAATTTTTTTCAAGATTTTAATTATATCTCCAACCGTTTCTATTTCTTTGTTCTTTTCTATCTCTTTTTTTAGAAAATTTGCAGATAAATTGTCACAAGGAGTATGACAGTTCATTAGATTAAAATTCAAAATCCGAGCAGCATCTACTGTTCTTTGATGGTTAATGCCATTAACTCCCCTAGCCACTTCTGAAATTCTCTTTTTCATTAAACCTTCGGCAATGTTTATTGGAACCCCATATTGATTTAAGACATCACACTGAAGATCCATCACATCTGCCAAATGAGCTAATGCCTTGCCTAGGGGATGATGAGAAATTATTAAATCAATATTTCCAATTTCCTTAGCCATTAAAATCTCTGCCGGGCCTATATCAATACCAATTAATATCTTTTTTATCTCTTTATCCTCTGATATATTTAATATCCTTGAATCTAAATATGGATTTTCTAAAGAATCTATATCAAAATCTTCTTTTTTTTCAGAAGAAAGTTTTTCGTAGTTTTCTTTTTTACGTTTTAAAAATCTTTTTACGCCCTCTTCTCCTCTAAAATCTGACTTCATTCCCATTTTAATTACCAAATCAAATATTTCTTTTGTTTTCATTTTTTTATTTATTTTTTCTAAACCAATCTTCTACCTCTTCTACTAATTGAGATGGTAAAATATTAGTTTTTAAAATATATTTTTCTATTTTAAGTTTTTTACCTATTATTTCTAAGTCAGGATTTGTATAATTCGTTAAAATAAAAAAAGGAATATCTTTTGTTTCTTTTATCTGTCTCGCCTTCTTTAAAACTTCAATCCCGTTAATATCTGGTAAAACTAAATCTAAGAGAACTAAATCTGGTTTATTTTCAACCCCTTTTGCTATTTTCTCTAATCTATCAATGGCATCTTTAGAGCATTTTGATATTTCAATCTCAAAACCAGCTTTTTTTAAAACAGTATTATAAATATCAATTATACAAGAGTCATCTTCGACTAATAAAATTTTTTTAGGCATAATATAAAATTAGTAAATTAATATTATTATAGCTTATTAATAATTAATCAACAACGTCCTCTGATAATTCTTGTTGTACTATTTCTTTATCGCTCCAGGGAATTTTTTTATCATTAGCAACACACATCCATGGTTCAGACCCTTTACCTGTAATAATAACTACATCTTCTTTTTGTGCTAGCTTTAAGGCCTTTTTTATGGCTTCTTTTCTGTCTAAAATAATATTTAAGGTATTATTTTTAGTATTTGGTATTCCAGTTTTTATTTCAGACAATATCTGGTTTGGATCTTCATCATATGGATCTTCGTTTGTTAAAATAATCTCATTACAATATTTTGAAGCTATCTCACCCATTTTAGGCCTTTTCCATTTATCTCTTCCTCCTCCGCAAGATCCAAGAACACAGATTAATTTTGATCCAGAGAATGTTTTATAAACCTGTTCTAAGGAATCAGGAGTATGGGCATAATCAACAACGACTTTAAAAGGATACTCTTTTATTATTTCCATTCTGCCTGGAATTTTTTTAACTTTTTCTAAGGCCTTTTTGCAAGTTTCTAAATCTATGTCTTGTGACAAAGCAGTGGTAATTGCTAATAAAGAATTATAGATATTAAATTCTCCTTGAAGATTAACATTAAACTGAACATTATTTATTCTGAATCTTATTATATTTCCAGAAGATTCTGGATTTTCAGCTCTGATAAAATTACAATTTATATTTTTTTGTTTTTCATTAAGTCCACAACAAAATTTTTGTTTACTTGGAAATTGTAAAAAATATTTTGCATTTTCATCATCCGTATTTATAATATGAAGCTTTTTACATTCTTTAAAAAGGGCTCCTTTAGCTTCACGATATTTTTCAAAAGAACCATGTCTTTCAATATGTTCTGGAGCTAAATTTGTAAAAACAACAATATCAAAATCAATAAACTTTTCACGATGCTGCAGAATGCCTTCTGACGTAACCTCTAAAATAACATATTCACATCTTGCTTTTAATGCTTTTTTTAAAAAACCTTGTAACTTAAATCTACCAGGCATTGTCATTTTTAATCTATTTAATTTTTCCTTTTTGTCTATTCTAAACTTGATAGAAGAAGCAGAAGCAACTTTATATCCAGCATTTTCTAGTATTAATCTAATTAATTCAATTGTTGTTGATTTCCCTTTTGTTCCTGTTATACCAATTACTTTCAATTTCTGGGAGGGAAAGCCATATATAAGAGCTCCTAAGAAGGCCAAAACAAAATGATACCAGTCTAATAAAAATAATGGAATAAATTTCTTTAATCTCATATTATTAGTATATCATAATAATTATTTATAAAAAATTATTGTTTTTAATAAACAATTGCCAAAAAATAAACTTTATGATAGTATAATTTTATATGCCAATTACTAAATCAGCCAAAAAAAGCATTAGAAAAGACAAGAAAAGAACTAAGATAAATATTCAGAGGAAGAATAAAGTAAAAGACCTTGTTAAAGAGGTAAGAGTTTTGATTTCTCAAAATAAAAAAGCAGAAGCGAAAAAACTTCTGTCCCAAATTTATAAAACATTAGATAAGACTGCAAAAACAGGCCTAATAAAGAAAAATAATGCTAGCAGAAGAAAATCAAGAATAACTAAAGCAATTAATAAAATAGTCTAGATATCAGATATTAGCGTTTTTAAAGCTTCTTCTTGTTGGATTTTTCCTGTTTTCATATTCAAATCTGCCTCAAAAATCTTTTGGTAGATTTTTTTTAATTCATCTGAACTAAAACTAATACTAGCATACCATGCCTTTCTTGCTGGATATGGTTTAAAAATATCCATTTCTATAAAGTCATTTAAATCCCTACCTTCGTCCATTAACCCTCTCGCTATTAAGAGGCCTCTAAATTGATAGTTTATCATATTTAGAATATTCACTGGTGTATCTCCTTTATTTAAAGCTATTTGAATAAGTTTAAGAGCTTTTTTCTTTTTCTTTTGAGCTAATGAATTTATTATTTCAAAAATATTTGTCTCTAAATTTGGTTTAACTATATTTTTAATATCTTGTGTTTTTATATCTTTTGTTGATGTATTTTTTTTAAGACAAATTAACTTTTGAATTTCATTGGATATTTGCCACAAATCATTACCTGTAAACTCTAGAATAAAATCTATTGCTTCTTTAGAAATCTTTAGATTATGATTGTTAAGTTTGTTTTCAATAAATTTTCTTAAATCATTTTCTTTTAGAGGTTCAAACTCCTGACATTCTGCATATTTTTTAAGAGCTATGAAAAGTTTATTCTTTTTAGGAATTTTACTTTTTTCAAAAATAACTACAATATCTTTTAATTCAGAAATATCTTTAATTTTTTTAAGAAAATCTTTCTGAAATTTTTCATTAGAAAATAAATTTTCTAAAAGAAACAATTTTCTTTCAACAAACATTGAGCGTTGAAACAATTCATCAATAAAACTACTAAATTCCTCTTGAGAAGCATCTATTCTTCTTAAATTTAGTTCATTCTTATGAATTTTTTTATATTTGTTTTGAATTTCATCTAATTTTTTCTGCAATCTATATGTGTCTTCACCAAAAAGAAAAATAAACATAAAATCTTTTTTAATTAAAAAACTCTTCCTCAAATCAAAAATATATAGGCGTTATATAATTAAGAGAACAAAAGAAGAGCCTTATTTTAAATTAGACTTAACTTTATCTATAATTTCATTAGGGGTAAAATGTGCTTTAACTAAATAATCAATTGCACCCAATTTCATTCCTTTTTCAACGTCCTCTCTCTGCCCAAGATTAGAAAGAATAATTACTGGGACAGGGGACGTAATTGGGTCTTCCTTTATCTTAGCTAAAACCTCAAAACCATCAATCCCTGGTAAAATTAAATCGAGTAAAACTATATCTGGAATAACCTCTTTTATTTTTTTTACACCCTCTTCTCCATCAACTGCTTCTATAATTTGAAAATCTTCTTGAGATAATTTTCTTACCATTAATTCTCTTAAAAATTTGTCATCTTCGACTATTAAAATTTTTTTCATATTTTTATTTAACCAATTTGTTTTTTAACCTTTTTAATTACTTCTAATGGCTCAAATTCTGTTTTGACTAGCCAGTCTTTGGCCCCTAATTCCTTTGCTTTATCAATTTCTACTGGTTGTCCAGAATTAGAAATAATAATAACCGGAACATTTTTTAATCTATTGTCTTTTTGCATTTCTTCCATAACTTGAAATCCATTTTTATTAGGCATAACAATATCAAGTAAAACAAGATCTGGTATTTCTTTTTTCATAAAATCTATTCCTTTTTGTCCATCTTCGCACACAAAAGCATCATACCCTTCAGCTATCAATTTCCTTTTTAATAAATTATATAATAATTCTTCATCTTCTATAATCAAAATTTTTTTAGCCATAATTTTATTAATTCTTACCTTTTTTTATTTTAACATAATACATTTTTTGTATCAAATAATCAATGCTTTATTTTTCGGCTGGTATTGTGAAATAAAATTTTGTACCTTTATTTTCTATTGATTCAAACCATATTTTTCCATGGTGAGCCTCAACTATATTTTTACTTATAAAAAGTCCTAATCCTGTTCCTACTGTCTCTGTTTTAAGAGCGTTGCCTGCTCTAAAAAATTTCTTAAACACTCTTTTTTGCTGGTCCTTGGGAATGCCAACTCCTGTGTCTTTTACTGTAATTAATATTTGTTTTTTTCTCTTTAAATATTTAAGAGACATTATTACTTTGCCTCCTTGTTTTGTATAGTGGATTGCATTATCAAGTAAATTTTGAAAAACAATAGAAATCTTTTCCGAATCTACGCTTGCGTTAGGTATTTTAATATTTGATTTTTGAAAACTTAAGATTATTTTTTTTCTTTTAGCTAAAGAAGAACAGGAAATAAAAGCTTCTTTTGCTATTTTTACTATATCCTGACTTATAGTTTTATATATAAATCTTCCTTCTTCAATTCTAGTTACATTTAATAAATCATTAATTAAACTAATCATCCTTTGGTTACTTTTATAGGTTTTTAAGAGAAACTCTCTTTGTTCTTCAGAAATATCTCCTAAATCTCCATCAAGAATCATTTTTAGTGTCCATTTTACAGCTGATAGAGGAGTTCTCAATTGATGAGCTGAGATAGAGACAAATTCAGTTTTTAATCTTTCTATAATTTTTTCTCTAGTAATGTCTCTTAAAATTACTAATGTGCCTATTTTTCTGTCTTCTCTCATTATGAGAATAGATGATATTTCTAAAATCAAATTATTTTTTAACTGTAGTTCTTTTTTATCTATTTCTTTTATGTCTGTTCCTATTATTTTAACAAGTGGCTCCAAACTAGATATTTCTTTAAGTTTTTCTATATGTTGTCCAATTCCTTTTTTTATATTTATACCTAAAAAATCTCCAATTATATTATTGACATAGGAAAGTTTATTTTGACTATCAAAAAATAAAATTCCCTCTGGAAAACTTTCAAATATTGCTAAAGTTTTGTCTCTCTCGTCTTCTGCTTCCTTTTTAGCCTCTTCCTCATCTTCTAATATATTCATTAAGGCGTTTCTTGATTTTTCTATTTCTTTATTTGACAATTTTAAGTCCCTAGTCCTTTCTTCTACTTTTCTTTCTAGCTCTTTTTTAAGAATTTCAAATTTTGAGATATCAGATATAGCAATAAAATATCCTAGAAAATTATTATCTTTATCTATTCTAGCAGAAGCTGCTATATTAACTGGTATTTTTTTCTTTTCCTTTGTTAAAAGGACCATTTCTTTTTTAAGAATTGCCCCTTTTTTAAGTTCTTCTGATTTAATAAATTTATTAAATTCTTCTTTTTTAAAAAATAAATTTTCAATTTTTTCTCCAATAATATTTACTTCTCTAAATCCTGTCATTTTTTGAAATGCTGAATTAGTTATAATTATTTTTGCTAAAGGATTAATTGTGCAAACAGCTAAAGGTAGAAAAGAAGATAGTTCTTGTATATATTTTTCTACTCCTTCCAAATCTTCAATGGTCATTTTGAGTAAATTTTCTGTTGTTTTTTTATCTCGCATATTTATATCTCTTGTTTTAATATTTCTACCAACTTAATATAAATTCACACATGTCTTCCCCTTTTATTTTTTCTCTTTCCACTTTTAAATTTTTTGAAGGGAACATTAAGCACATTATTTGATAAAAATAACCTTCTAGAAAATGAGCATGAACATCATAAATAATAAAATCTTTTATTATGGCTGTTCCTTTTCTTTCCTTATAATTCAATTTAAATTCTATCTCTCCTACAGTATAATATCTTCTCCAATATTTAGAGGATAACTTAGATATCGTGTCTTTATTAACCATTCTGGCCATCAATTTAATAATAAAATTTGTTTTGGCTCCCCAACGGCCCCATTCTCTTACTTTTTCTATGTCCCAATTAAAAATTTTCTGAGTTAAATAAAGAGATAAAAAATCTTGTTGAATAGGATACCATTTATATTTATCTATTTTTTCATATTTTAAAGGATATCCTATCTTTTCCATTTCTTCTTCAACTTTTTTAAGGCCCTCTCTGCCTTCTTCTTCTATAATAAATTCACGATCTGTTTTTAAAGAAGATCCAATTATTTCTCCTTTCATTTTTTCTGCTTTTTCAAGAATTTGTTTAGAAATTATTGGCATAAATTTTAAATATTATTTTTACTTTCAATTTTTTTATTAATGTTTTCTGACTTTTTTAGTTTTTTCTTAAGTTCTATCATTTTAAGTTCCCTCCCAACAGTTAATTTATGAAATCTTTCAAGTTGATTTAATCTTTTTTTAAATTCTTTTGTCCTTTTTTTAACTTTCATTTCTAATGTCTTGTTTACTTCTTCTAGCTCTCTTGTTCTCGCTTTAACTTTTATTTGTAAAATTGTTTTTAATTCTTCTGCTTCTCCTTGGTAATTATTTAACTTTTTAGCCATTTTGTTGAAAGCCTTGCCTAGTTCCTCAATTTCATCGCCTGTATAGATATTGACTTGATGTTTTAAGTCTCCTTTTGTAATTTTTTCTATTCCTTCGTGAAGTCTATTTATAGGATTAATAACTAATTTGGAAAATAAAAAAGCAAGTGAAAAAATTAAACACAGAGCAATAAAAAGAAGAAACATTAAATTGTCTTTTACAAAAGAAGAAAAAAAACTAATACTCACTAAAGGAATTAAAACTAAAACTAAAAAAACAATTAAAAGTTTTTTTATAAGAGGGTTTTTCATTTGGTTAGTTTTAAGTATTTATTTATTTTAATTCTATCATATCTAAAATCAAATTAAAAAGACCTTTAATAAAAGAGTCTTTAAAATTTATTTATTTAATTCTAGATAATTTTTTTAAAGTATTTTTTTACTAAAACACCTACTAATTTTAATAACGTATCTTTTCTTACTTGCTTATTTTTTCTATAACTGGCAATATTTTTTTATTACTGTTTTAAAAAATATTTTTTAAATGTTATTTTAGTTTATCTATTAATTTTAAAAAATTTCATATTTTTTAAAATAATTTCTTTTGCAAACCAACATTTTTATATTTTAATTTTGGTAATCTTGTAACCAATCTTATTAATCCTATCTCTTCTAAAAACTCTATAATTTTTTCTTTATTATAGCCACATTCTGTCCATTGACATTCTTTTAAATTAAAATCAATCAAAACATC
>Ga0272441_10005704_pt1 | contig 21406 bp, 20 predicted proteins | sample SSMProp6N_FD_193582 | JGI IMG/M metagenome (GOLD analysis project Ga0272441, IMG submission 193582) | Marine sediment archaeal communities from Little Sippewissett salt marsh, Falmouth, MA, United States - SSM-Prop-6N | ecosystem: Environmental > Aquatic > Marine > Wetlands > Sediment ... | reverse complement strand
AGCCGATTTTTGGCAGGGCCGCCTGAAGTGTATCTTTCTTTCCCTGGATCAGCAGGATATCTCCCGGCTGGAACCGGATCTGGTTCAGCCGGTTCCGTATTCGTTCCCCTGCCCGTGCCACCGCAAGAAGATTGATTCCATATATCCAGCGAAGATTTGCGGTATATGCAGTCCTGTCCAAAATAGGCGAATCCGGTTTTACAATCGCCTCAATGATCCCGACAGTGTCTGACCCGATCATCTCTTCCGAGAGATCTGCCCTCCCGACGAGTTCGAGGCGGGTGGCATCCAGGAGCGTCTGCAGGTCGCGGGAATCTGCTTCGATGATAAGGATATCATGCTCCAGTATCCTCTCGAGGCTTGATGGCGCGACGATCTTCTGCCCATTTCGTATCAGTCCGAGGACCACCACCTCAGCCTCAGTGGCAGCACCAATATCGAGGATCATCTTTCCGGCAAGTTTTGATTTTTCCGGCACCCTCACCTCGGTCAGGTAATCTTTGACCGCAAAGAGCTCCTCTTTTGATGCCGGGCTCTGGCGTGACGGGATCAACCTCCACCCCAGAAAAGAGATGAAGAGGATTCCGCAGATGGCAACCCCGACCCCGACATAGGCAAAGTCAAAGATCAGAAATGGTGAGCCCCCGCTCTGGGCACGATAACTGGCGATGATGATATTGGGAGGAGTACCAATGAGGGTGGTCATCCCACCGAGGAGAGAGCCAAACGCAATCGGCATTAGGAGGGAGGAGGGAGACCTCCCGCTCTTCCGGGCAGTCCTGATGGCGACCGGCATCATCAGGGCAAGTGCACCGATATTATTCATAAATCCGGACAGGATGGCAACGATCCCGGTGAGCGAGAAGATCTGCCGCACCTCACTGTCACCTACCCGTGCAACCCACCGGGCAATAATGTCAATCAGCCCTGAGTTTTGCAGCCCTTTGCTGAGGATCAAAACCGCCGCAACGGTGACCACGGCAGGATGTCCAAATCCAAGAAAGGCATCCACCGGGTCAACGATGCCTGCGATGGTGACAATCAGAAGCGCGATCAGGGCAACGATGTCGTAGCGGACCCTTCCTGTCGCAAAGAGGATCAGCGTCAGGATGAGCGTTCCAAAGACAATTGCCATATCGAGCATCGGTGATCAGCCTTTCCTATTGATAAAGGGGGATGATCAGGATGATATACCTTCCTTATAGTCAGGGATTGAAGGGATGTCTGAACGTCGGTTGGTTCGGGTGGATGAACAGAAATCATACGGAAAATCGTGTCAACATAATGTTTTGTGTTGCATAGACTACACCCACACACCATACAGGTCAGCACATCGAAATCAGATGCTGCTACATATAGGATTTGTCGAAAAATGCCACATATTTGATATCAGATAAACCCCAGGCAAACCAAATTCACAGCTATCAAAGAAACTCTTTGGAATTTAGATCAAAATAACGAGTGAGAAATTATGCCACTTCCCCGGCATAAACACCCGACCCAACAAACCAATCACCCATCACCGGTGCGACATAACAGAACTTCAGCTCCTCATTACCCGTATCCGGGTTCTCATAGACCACATACACATACCCGCCACCCCGCTGCGCGGCGTCAATCTCCAGTTTCACGGCCTCCACACCATAGGCATCGGTAAAGTTTAAGCGGTCAACGCCCGTCATCTCCGGCTGGAATGGGAGGGAGAGGCAGGTGCCGTTCATGTCGTATGCAAAGACATAGTCTGCGCCGGTGCCGAACTTCTCGTTTATTGCTGCAAAGAGTTCATCGTCGTTTTCGTATGCAGATGATGTGAGGGCAAACGCCTGTGCCTCGTTCACGCGGAGGACTAGGGCGTCGATTGCCGTCTGGTTCAGCACCACATTCATCTCCGGAATATAGATGCCGGAACCCACATACCACGTCTCATCAACCGGGCGGATGGCGACCAGTTTCAGTTCCTTGCGGTAGTTTTCAGACGGATTGACAAAGGTAAAGTACAGGTATCCGCCGCCGCGGGCCGCAAGGTCCCTACAACTCGCATGAATTGCAAGTCCGTTTTCATCTGTCAGATTCGTCCGGTTTTTCCCGACAACTCCGGGCTGGTAGGGATGGGCAAGCGTGGTACCATTCATATCGTAGGCAAAGATGTAGAGTTCCCCGTCAATAAAATCGCCTTCCCGATCATTGAAGGATTCAACGGCAGCATTTTTGCCGTTTTGCTGTGCAAACACTGTCGCATCTTCGACAAAGGATGTCAGCCGGGCAATATCTGCATCAAGCGCCTCGTCTGAGCGGGGTGTGGATTCCGGGGCAGCGGAGGCACCATCACCCGCATTGCGGATGACTGCCACACGCCACTCGGTCCCGTCAAAGGTGACCGTCGACCAGTAGATTTCACGGCCCACCTCACGTTCCCAGTTCATGTCCCAGAAGGTATATTCCTCCTGGCCGGACGGCTCTGCAACAATCCTCTCTGCCACATGCCAGACCCCCTCGTAGAGAGGATCGGTGAGGACGTTCTTCCCGACTTCCTCAGCATTTGTTTCATAAAGCGTGTTGCCATCGGTCTGTATGACCGTGAACTCATATCCCGTCTCTTCCGTAAGGGGGCGGAAATACTGGCGCAGGAACACCTCCGGACGGAAGGTGACGTCAGTGTATCCTAGATACGTGTCGTCCTCGGAAAATACCGGATAACTCAGCGATATGCCGGGGAACCCCTCCTCGAGCATGAAGATATGACTTAAGACCGGTTCTTTCACCTCATTTGCATACTGCACCTCCGGCTGGTAGCCAAGGTCAGTGCCGATGATCGATTCATAGTGTGCAGGCGCGACTGCCGTGACAACTCCCTCCGGGTCAATCACCAGTGACGAGACGACATAGGGAGATGCACCCGCAAGCTTCTCCTGCAGCACTGTGTCCGCCGCGTCACCCGTGATTCCGGTTTCGGACAATTTTGCTGCACTCTCTTTATTGCTCTCCTGTAACACAGAAAGACCGGCAGAGATCTCTGTTTCTGCACGCTCCAGAAGTGCCGTCATCTCTGCGTCTTCCGGCGCCACTGCCGGTTCATCGGGAGTGGTGGTGCATCCGGCAGAAAACAGGCAGAGACACAGGCCCACAAGCACAATTGCATACTTCACATTTACCATTACTGAACAGTTGCACACCGCCTGTATTAAATAATGAGAATTGTCCGCCCTCACGCCTCCACGAAAACAGAGACCATTTATTTGGAAAGCGTTCGGAAAAAAAGAAATTTATTGCGGGGTATTGCGGATATCTTCAAGCACTTCTGCAACAACTTCAATGCCTGCCTCAATCTCTTCCCTGTCGGAATTGGAGAAATTGATCCTCGCAGTGGTGTCCCCACCACCGTCTGCATAGAACGGTGTGCCCGGCAGAATTGCCACATTTCGTTTCAGTGCAGCATCAAAGAGTTCCGTTGAGGACACCCCTTCCGGAAGCGTCAGCCAGACAAACATCCCGCCAGTGGGGCGGGTGAATTGCACATCGTCCGGGAAGCATGCATCCATCTTCGCAAGCATCCACTCAGCGCGTTTCCCGTATGCCTCGTTAATTTTGGCAATGTGGGCATCAATGTCGTTCTCTTCGAGATATTTGGAAAGAATGCGCTGAGAGAGATAGTTCGAGTGCAGATCAGACGCCTGTTTTGCAATAAGGATCTTTTCCATAACCTCATCAGGTGCACATACCCATCCCATCCGCATACCGGGCGAGAAGATCTTGGAGAATGAGCCCGTCAGGATACCCTCACCGTCCATATAGGCACTGACCGGTTTTCTGGTGGTGCCGTCAAACTGGAGTTCACCGTATGCATCGTCTTCCAGAAACGGCATACCATATTCACAGAGCATAGCGCCAAGATCACGCCGCCTACTCTCCGAATAAGAAATACCCGATGGGTTCTGTGAGTTCGGGATGCCATACATAAACTTCGCGGATGACGTCTCAAGGACGTTTTTCAGGCAGTCAAGATCAGGCCCTTCCTCATTCAGGGGAACCGGAAGGTATTCTGCCTGAAACATGGAAAACGACTGGATGGCACCCAGATACCCGGGGTCTTCAACGATGACGGAATCGCCCTTGTCAAGGTAGACCTTGCCGACAAGGTCGAGACACTGCTGGGACCCATTGGTGATCAGGATATTGTCTGCACCGACATCGAGACCATACCGGGTGCGGTACCGGTCTGCGATCCATTCCCGCAGGGGCGGGTGGCCTTCGGTGGTCGAATACTGGAGAGCGGTCCTGCCGTCGTCCTTCAGTACTGCTGCTGCGGCTTTCTGTATCCCCTCACTATCAATGAGATTGGGATTGGGAAGGCCGCCTGCAAAGGAGATGATATCCGGGTTTGCAGTGACCTTCAGTATCTCGCGGATAAATGATTTCTGTGTTGAACAGATTCGTTCCGAGTACCGATGGTTCATTGAAATAATTATGTACCGCCCAAAAAAGAAAACAATGTGCATTATGGACCGAAAATTCTCTACCACCAGCTGCTTTTCCCTGCCTCGCTGATGCATTCAGCGCCTTCATGCCGGGGATCATTGACTGTCTGCACCACCTGCACCATCGCCATGCCCGTCTCCGGGTACGGCTGCAGGACATCAGGGACATACGGACCAGAGAGCCAGCCTGCTTCATCCCTTTCCGGAAGGATAACAGGCATGCGGTCGTGAATGCGTGCGACAAGCACATTTGATGGGCAGGTGACCATGGTGAAGGTCGGTTTCAGCTCGCCGGATGCCGGGTCTGACCACCAGTCACAGAGACCGGCGAACCCAAAGAGCGGCCGGGACGGGAGCGTTATATAGAACGGGTAGGATACACCCCGCTCCTTTTTCCATTCATAAAACCCGGACGCAGGAATGATGCAGCGCGAGTGCTGCACCAGGTCACGGAAGGCAGGTTTCTCGTTAATTGTCTCAGAACGGGCGTTTGCGAGCCATTCTCCTGATTGTGCATTCTTCTTCCAGGCAGGGATCAGCCCCCACCGGGCAGAGACGCAGACGACATCATCCCCCTCTGCGATGAGAATGGGGGCGTCCTGTGTTGGTGCGATATTATAGCGGTCCACCAGCGCACCACAGGAGAGACCAAAGGTGGAAACAAAGTCTTCCGTGTGGGTAAGGGTATAGCGCATGCACATACCGGGATGGTTGGCACTGAACTGGCATATGTATTCCCCGGCACTCGCGGAAAAGAGAGTTTAACCTATCCGAAACCAAAAACTCCCGCATACATACGGTGAAGAAGAGATGACAGGATCTGCGAAGATATCATATACCAATGACGGCCTGCTGGTGACCTTTGAAAACGGTCGCATCTACGATGTGCACCCAGGAAAACACGGAGATGTGTCCTGCACTCTGCAAAACGGCCCTATCGAACTGACACCCTTTGCACAGACCGTAAAAGGTCTGATCGGAGAAGAAATACTCTCAGAGATTGAGCACTGCGCAGAACTCTTCAACCAGAAGTGCCGGTAAAAGAGAGAGACCGGAATAACGGACTCTCCCCGGACTGTACTATTATACGCCGTTCTGGTTGATGAGGTGGATGAGAGCTGAGAACCCGTCGATCTCCATCTGGAGCACCTCATTGCGTGTCATACCCATGGATGTCTCTGCATCGGCGGTGAGGGTATCGGGGCCGCGGATGATTGTCCGCGTCACACCGTCTGCCGAGAGAATCTCTGCGGCTTCCATCTCATGCACAAACGATCTGCCGGGGAGGATGACAACGTTTTCAAGAGTGGAGAGGTCGATCTCTTTTAGGTCATCACGGGTGATCAGGCAGGCAATCTCTTTTTTCGGGCTGTGCACCCAGGACTTGTTTCCACAGGCATCAAGCACGTCCTGCACATAGCGGGCGGCAATCGAACCGGAGATGAGACTCGCCCGTTTGCGCACCCGCGGGAGTTTTTCGAGCAGTTCTGGTTCGTCAAGAATCGCAAACGGTGACCCGAGGGTGGGGTCCCAGAGAGGAGTGCCGCTGATACGCAGATTGTAGCGTTCATTTAGGTCTGTTACCATATCCCGGAATGACGAAACGGTCTGCACCCGCTGGCCCTTCACCACCGGCGCATTCTTCAGGATCAGACCCTGGTCTTCGCGGTTCGCAAACCGCATGAGAATGAGGCCTTTTGCGCCCTTCTCCTCCAGCCATTTGCAGGTCCGTTCAAGGTCTTCCCCGTCATTGACACCGGGAATAATAAGCGATGCCGCATAGACATCGATCTTCTGGCAAAGTTTCCCGAGAATTGCAAGGGATGCTTCCGGAGTTTTGTCCCCCATCCACTCGCGCCGGAGTTCGGGGTTTATTGAAAATACCGTGAATGAGAGTTCGGTGAGACCCCATTCCACCATTTTGTCCGCAAGCGCCGGGTCATCGAACCCTTTCCCGCTGGTGTAACCGATATGGATAGGCACCTCCATGCTGCCCAGAAGATCCATCAGGTCCTCGAATGCCGGATAACAGGACGGGTCCCCCCCACCAGAGATGGTGATGCGGTCCAGACTTCCCCCCATCAACTGGAGATTGCCGAGCACATCATCCGCCACGTCCCGCAGGTCCTTGAACCCGGTGTAGCGTTCCCGGACAAAATTCGTGCAGTAATCACACCCCACAGAGAACGGCAGGCAGTATTTACAGCCAAGAGGTTCAGGTTCATTGTCCTCGCGGACCCCCTTAAAGTAACAGTATTTACAGAATCCCTGGCAGTCCAGACCGGGCCTGCCACCGATATCTACAGTCAGGTGTGCCATGATTATGTACTATTCTGACTCTGACGGGATAAAGGGATTTGGAATGGGAGTGGAAGGTGGCCCCTTCGGGACGAGTGAGACTGCACTCCTGACAGGGATGCTGTCCGTGACAGAAGACCACATATATACAGTGCATTTAGGAGTGGGACAAAAATGGAAACAATCCCGGAAAAATCTGCACATGAACCACACCATATCGCTACATTTTTTATCCCTGACAACCAATTATGTAAAGCGCCTCAGTGGCTTAGTGGTATAGCGGCTGATTTGTAATCAGCAGGCCGGGGGTTCAAGTCCCTCCTGAGGCTTCGGAACGGTTGGTTCAAATCCCTTTTGCAAAAAGGGAATTCACCCACATTTTTTTCGCGAGATTCTCATGTTTCCAATTCATTGCAGTTGATTCTGATGTATCAATACAGAATCAAACAAGCGGCAATCCTGAAATTACATCCACACGTTTTCTCATCGCCGCTCTGAATGAGGAATGAAATGAAGGGGAAGGCGTCGCAGATATCAGGAATGGAGGCCCCTGTTTATTCAGAGAATGCACCCTGAAGATATATAACCCACATCGAGGAGTTACCCAATTCGTTTTGCCGGTTTGCTCTCCACCCCAACGGCAATAGATTCGGGAAGGACAGCTTCAACCGGATGATTACTCTTATACACCCCATCGGGATCCAAATCACGGTCGTGCGTTTTTAACCACCAAACCCGCCTGTGGTACACATCCTGCGCCGGTTCATGTTCGCGGATCACTATCTCATACCCGACAATTTTTGCCTGTTCTTGCCAAATAGGAGTTTTCAACGCGATTTTTTTGGGACTTGTGGTGATGTATACCCTTTCGCGCAGATATGAATATTTCAATGGATCTTCCAGCCAGACAATTTCTTTATTCATGTGCCATCCTCATGTTATCATACCTTCATTTAATCAAACGTCCCTGAACGACGATAAGAATTACCTTACTTTGCCGGTCAAAAATACATTCGTCACTGCCCACACATAATTGAGGAAAAAACAAATGATCCTGTGAACAATTCAGATTCGGCACATCCGTTCAACCCGGCTGCAATAATCGATCATTCACAGGAATACCATCAATACTCATCCTGCGGCTTCGACATCACCACATCCTCCACCTCGGGCACCAGCAGCCAGAGTGCCTTCACCACTTTATTCCGGATTACCGGGTCATCTGTCTCAAGCATCGGATCAAGCCGTGCAATCACCCCATCCTCAATAAGAGCCTCCTCATCACCGGTTGCGGCAATCGCCGTGATGATATCAAGCGCCGCACCACAGATATGTGGGTTTGGGTCATCAAGGAGATCAGCAACCACCGAGATACCCCCCTGCCGGATAAGTTCATGTGCCCGCCAGTCCTCGTCTTCTGTGTTCAGCGCTAGTGCCTCCACCGCAGCCTCCCGCACGTCTTCGTCCGGATGTGCGAGGCGAAGGAGGAGATCCTCTGTCAGCTCCCGTGTGATCTGCAGATCTTCCATATCCACGTCATCCGGACCCGCATCTTCCGGACCAACGCCTACTATATCTTCCTCTTCCATCCCTCTCCCCTCTTTCTGCCTCCTTCGAATGCATCCGGATGGCAGATGATGATACTCTCGCGACATCTATAAATAACGTTCGTGCAGTATCTGCCCCAAAACCTCTATCCCGTATTACACCCGCAAGCATATTGCCTGTCAGGCATCCGCATCACAAATGTTTATGCCCTCTACAGTACACTGCAACCACAGACATACTACAACCTGCACCAGACAGACATCTTTGTCGGGAGGCGGACACAGAATGAATCAAGAAGACCGGAACACATGGCTTATTATGATTCTTGCCATCATTGTCCTCTTTATAATCGGAGATCTGGTTGCCCATGTGTCGTTCGATTCACCTGCTGAAGATTATTCATTTGATTCTCACGGGTATGCCCACATCATCTCGATATTGCTGGATGACGTCATGCCGGTCCTCATCATCTCAGGTGTCATCATCGCAGGAATTGTATTTGTTCTGGTGAAAGGCCAATCATAAATTCAATCAGGACATTCCTGATTCACGCAATAATTATCCATAAAATGAAAATAAAACCCATAATTCAGGATTTCATACAGTAATTTACACCAAATGGTGACATACATTCCAGAAAGATAATTTAACATCATATACAAATGAACAAATACCGACGTGATACTATGAAAAAACCAGCAATAACAGCACTTACTCTCGTGCTGACGCTCTGCATCCTCTTCGCATGCGGGTGTACAGCACCTCCTGCCACACCGGAAACCGCTGGAGAACCGACAGAAACAGTCATCCAGCCAATCACCTACGAGGACACGCCAGTACAGTACTGTGATGTAAACGGCGTCACCCTTGCATACCGTGAATTCGGCATAGAAAACACCCAACCCCTCCTCACGATCATGGGATTCGGCGGGACAATGGAAAGCTGGAATACCACATTTTTGGGCATTCTGGAAGAGAACTACCATGTCTATGTCTATGACCATCGCAATATGGGACAGAGCACTGAGACTGACGCACCACTGACCATACCCATACTCGCAGATGACGCAGCAGCGCTCATCACTGCACTCGGACATGACAGCATGCATATCTACAGTATGTCCATGGGTACGGCAGTAACGCAACAACTCCTCATCTCCCACCCGGAGACAGCACAAAAGGTCATCCTCTCATCTGCTTCATACACCGTCAATATTCCTGAAATGGACAAACTCCACGGCCAGCTGGTAGAGGCGATAGAAGATCCGGACACCTCCAAAGGAGTCCGAAAAGAAGCAGTTGCCATCCTCGAATGGGACGGGGTTTATGACAGTCTCCCAGGCATCACCAACGACGTCATGCTCATCACCGGCACCGCAGATGATATCACCCCACAGTCAGTCGCACTCGATATCGCAGACCAGATTGACGGATCCTGGCTTGTCCGGTATAAGGGCATCCCCCACGCAGGCTCATCCTATGCTCCGGTGGAATACGGAACCATCGTGACAACATTCCTGGAGATGGATGAATCTCCTGCGTAACTTTTTTAAAACAGTTCACATCCGTATGATAACCTTATTGAAATCCCTTTTCCCGACACAAAGGTGATTTCATTTCTGCCGAATTTTACCTTCCCGGTTGTCACCACATTCCGTATCTTAACCCCGGGATACAGGTAATTGTGAGAACAAGAAGCAAAGGTCAGTCATAAAATTAAATCAGGCACATCCTGATTCACGTAAATATTTTCCAAAACAGGACACTCACATTCAGGGCTCTGTTTTCCATAACGTAATGCACACCAAATGGTGACATCCATTTCAGAAAGATATTTTAATATCATATACAACTGGACAAATTATGGAATAATCCTATGAAAAAAACAGCAATCACCGCAATGACTCTTTTAATGGCACTCTGCATACTCTTCGCATGCGGCTGCACGGCACCTGTCACAACGGAACCAACAGCAATACCCACAGAAACACCCATCCCCGTCATCTCATATGAGGACACACCCGTCCAGTACAGCGAGGTAAACGGCGTCACCCTCGCATACCGAGAATTTGGCATCGAAAACACCCAACCCCTCCTCATGATCATTGGATTCGGCGCGACAATGGAACATTGGAATACCACTTTTGTGGGCATTCTTTCGGAGAACTATCATGTCTATATGTATGACCACCGGGACATGGGAGAGAGCACCGACACCGATGCACAGTTTACGATTGAACAGCTTTCAGACGATGCCGCAGGGCTTATCACGGCACTCGGATATGAAAGTATGAATACATACGGAGTATCGATGGGATCAACAGTATCACAACAACTTCTCATAGATCACCCGGAACATGTGAGAAAGGCAGTCCTCTCGTCTGCAACATACTGTGCCACAATTCCTGAAACAGAGAAACTGCACACCATTCTTGAAGAATCTGCAGAAAGTACGAACACCCCTGACGGAGTACGAAAGGAGGCAGTTGCAAACCTCAAATGGGAAGGCAGCCACGACAGCCTTTCCGGCATCACCAATGATGTCATGCTCATCACCGGCACCGCAGACGACCTGACCCCCCAGTCAGTTGCAGTCGAAATTGCAGACCAGATTGACGGTTCCTGGCTTGTCCGGTTCAAGGACATCCCCCATGCAGGATCATCCTATGCACCTGTGGAATATGGAACCATCGTAACAACATTCCTGGAGATGGACGAATCTCCTGCGTAACTTTTTATTCTCCGGGAATTCATTTGATGAATTCGTGCACTGTAAAAAAGCGTCCCACCAACAATCAACAGTCCCCCTTATGGTTTCGGAAATCTGAGCATCAGGTGAAGAAAAGCATATATAGTCATACATCGGCCTGCAATTGATAAAAATCAGTCCACACAGAGGCCCGGAGTGGGCAGTTCTCACCCGGAGACATACCACACACCCTCTCAAAATCACAGACAATAGCGGCCCGAATATAAACCACACATCCCCGGTTATTTTGGAAATGGGCCTCAAAATGACCCTGTTTTTCCGACCAAAAAATCACGGCCAAAATACGCCAGATTTGCCCCCCGATTCCCCAAAAATGGGACAAAAAAAGGGACCTCGAAGCGAAAAAAGGACCGGAAAAATACCCGTTTCAACGCTACACCCAGGGGGGACACCACACGTACAGATTATTTCTGCATGCAGGATTTCCGAAAAACACGGTATTGTATACCACCACCCTTCCGAATTATATAATACTCACAATCAGGTATCCACCGTCAGATGTGGCAATCACATCATGCTGTATGTCATACAATCCCTCAAATCTGATGTCTGCTGAAATCTGCTTCAAATCAGAATTATATCGCCGAAGGGTTAGTATATCGTCCGATAACGCGAATGAATCCACAGAACCATCAGCATACAGCAGGGCATGGTCAAAGTATCCATGTCCCTCCGATGATTTCTCGGAAAGCCACTCCCCGGTTTCTGCATCAAACCTCCGCAGGGTATACACCACAGATGTCCGTTCCCCAAAAATACCGGGTTCCGTCTTCTCTTCGCTCGTCAATAAAACCAGCGTCCCGTCACCGGCATCCGCAAGAGACCAGTCAACTCCCGCCCTCCAGATTCCGCTGTCATCCCCGGGGAACGCCATACCCCAGACGATATTGCCGTCACCATCCAGTCTGAGCAGATGGATAAAATCTGACCGCTTTGAAACCTCCGGGTTTGTATTCTCCGGAAACAACACCACAGAGTCCCCGTCACTGAGCCCCAACACCGGATGGCGTGAGGCAAGGTCAGAGTCACCATACGCCTGTTTCCACACAACGTCACCATTCTTTTCAATAAGGGCACAGTATTCTCCCCAACTGGCAAGGGTACGGTCGCCCGGACAGGGCACGGCAGCAACAATGCCCCACACCGGAGGGTCCGTAGTACTCAGAACATTCTCTGTCACAACCGTCCCACGGGAATCCAGCACAACAAAATCACTCTCACCGTCAAAGACCGAGACGCTCCCCCCGGAAAGGGCAGCAACCTCCGAATCCCACGATTTGAATGTGTCATTATCAAACACCGTTACGCTGTCAACCGTTCCCCCACTGTCCACGAAGACACATTTCTGTATCCGGGTGTCCTGCCCGTAGTCAATACAGACAATAGCAAATCTGCCGTCTGTTGTCTCAGTGACATCCTCAAACCCTTCATATTCTGACGTATCAAGGACAGTTGTCCACAAAACAGCGCCATTTCCATCAGTCTTCGTGACCTGAATCTCATTGGGTTGAGGGATCGGCGGTCTGTCGTCACCAACCGTATCACCGATACACCCGGCAGTGAAACAGAGACAAACGGCAAGAGTCAGAATACACACAAACATTACTCCCACAATCATTCTGTTCCCCGAAAGACTCATGCAACCACCCTATAACACATGGATATCCCTCCAATTTGTTGGAAGACACCAATGCGACAGAATCAACATACGGTTTATTGAAGGAAAAAGGTGGCACTATTTAATTACCAGAGAGACGCCCGAAAAACCGAACAGAAACACCCCCTCAATCCAGAATAAAGACAATTTGCGGCATTTTTCGGCCTGAAATGTCATCTCTGCCAATGTTCAGAGATAAAAACTATCTGTTAACGACAGACACACACATTTATTTCAGCATACACCCCCACCTCCACAATGGATGAAAAGACAAAACAGATACTGGGGGTCTTTTCCATATGCATGGCACTCGTGCTCTTCATCGCATTTGCCACAACCACCGGCCTGTCCCGGACGAATCTGAATGACTTTCGGGATGAGACGCAGGCGAATGAAAAACACGTCACCTTCTCACACGGGGGCGAGGATATTGTGACCATCTCGGTGCGTACGACGCCGAATGTCTATACAGAGAACAGCACCATCCCCCTGATGGTCGTCCTGACCCATCCTGACAATATAAAGATTGACAGCCTTAAGGTCAGCATCCACCCGCCAAAACCCCCTTCAGGATTCCCATACGGTGAAATATTTCTGAAAACACCGGAATGGAATCCTGACCCCCGGCTTTCCTACCATACAGAAACAGAATCAGGGCGGGAAAACAGTGTACTTGTGATTTCTGACATGGGAGTGCAGGGAAAAGGAACAGTCCGGTTTGATTATTTGATTCATCCGTTTGGGAAGCGCACCCATCCAGAGATTCTCCATGTTTCCGTCTATGCAAAACTGTCAGGAACCAATGACTTCTGGAACAAATATGTTGTATTCCGTGGTATCGGAATCGAGATGCCAAAATAATAAGAGGAGGGGAAAACCCTAATCCCACACACCCGGTCGATACCCATTTCGGACTGCATCACGGCACCGCTGTCCGACACGGTCCGGGTCCATTGCGAGCACCTCAAGGCCAGGCACAATCACCCGGACCACCGGCACACCAACATCATCACGGGTCAGGTCTGCCACAATACAGCGGTCAAACCCTGCACGCTTCAGTTCGTCCAGCACATATCCGATATCCTTGAGGAAATCATCACTCCGGTATGCCTGAATATCCCCATAGGCAGACTCAGATTCCGTCACAAACCACTTTTTGTTCATCCGCTTGGTCCGGTCATAACCCATCACACGGCGCATGTCAGCCCCCGTCGCCTTTGTGCCATCCACAAAGAGTTGTGTGGCACGGCTCTGCGCCACCTCGGTCAGCGCCCTCAGGACCGCAATCTCCGGGCAGGTGTGTGAACCCATGCCGGTGCAGAGCAGTGTCGGGTCTTTGAGTGCCACATCATCACATACCGCGGCAATCGTGGGCAGGCGGATGTCACTCGTGATATCGCGGACAATCACCTCGACACCCGCCTCGCGGAATGCCTCCATCACCTCCAGACAGCGTTCATCCGTGATACCACTGACAACCGGCCCGGCATTCCGCGTGGCTTCCACCAGTGACCAGGCGTCACGCTCAACCACCTCAGCAAGACCATGGAATATTGCCTCTTCCAGGGTATTACCGGATGCAATACCGTTCGTATGTGTACGGAAAAGTCTCCCGTGCGAGATATCAAGCGGGTGGAACACCGCATGGGCGGGCACAAGCACCGGTTCATCCTGGATGATATCATACGCCCACACCCACGAGATTGCGGTATTCGGGTCAACAGATTTCGGCAGGATCAGGTCTTCGAGGTACAGCACCGTATATTCACCGGACACTTCACTGTATGTCCCCAAAAGCATGTCCCTACCGTCCGGTTCGGCTGAATACCGCTCAATTGCCTCCATAATGGCAGATACCCGTGCCGCAACGGGAGTCGCACCTTTCCCGTTATGCACAAAATCCTTCCCACCGATTCCCGGACGGGTGCAGGTAAAAACCGGAATACCCAGCCGGTCAATATCAGTGATGTCATCCACATGAGTAACGCCGGTAACAGGCACCAGCGGATCAACGCGCTCCAGCGTATCCTCCGGTGAAACCGTCCGGTGCGTCTCGACAGAATACCCTTTTTTACAGGATGATAATTTCATGAATAGAAACTATTCGACAGGGCCGGATATACACTTTTCTTTCAGGATACATGTATCCTATTCTTCCGACACCTACAGGCACATATCTATATATTTCCAGACAGCGATGCACCACCATTTTCCGGGAGGAGAACAGATGACAGACGGAAATAATCCGACGATCCGCATACCCATCAAAGGAATGGTCTGCGAAGGATGTATGGAATCGGTTAAAACAGCCCTTGAATCGGTTACAGGCGTCGAACAGGTCAAAGTATCCCTTAAAAAGAAAGAGGCACTGGTGACGTATGACCCCGTGCACGCTACGGAACATCACCTTTGCAAGGCAATTCAAACCGCAGGATATGATATCGGGGACTAACCCGGCAGAACCACTTCCCGGACACCTCAGCGCTGGGAACGGGATATGACCGGAATACAGTCATCCGCAAACAGTGCATCGACAGTCATCCGGGTGACGGGCATGCACTGCGCCACCTGTGCCGCCACGATTGAGAAGACGCTCCGTTCTGTGGACGGAGTCTCTGACATCTCAGTCAGCCTTGCCACCGGGAAGGCGGTTGTGCAGTATAACCCGGCAATCACCGCGGTGCGGGATTTCGATCGCGCAATAACCAGTGCGGGGTATGGCGTCATACGTGAAACCCTCCGGATACGTCTGGGAGGGGTGCACTGTGCCGCATGTGTTGCCACCATCGAGAAGGCGCTTCTGTCCCTGGACGGTGTATTCTCCGCAGAAGTGAACCTCACGACCAACCAGGCGGTGGTTGAATACGACCCGGATACGACAGACATCCCCCAAATGAAGAGCGTAATTGAACATGCCGGATACGAATATCTCGGAATTGTGGGTGACAGAGAAGACGGGCAGGAACAAATACAGCAAACACGCGAGATACAACAACTCCGGAACCGGACACTGATCGGGTTTGCGGTATCATTCTTCCTCGCAGCAGTCATGCTCTCCGGCATCCCGCTGCCCATTCCGATGACATACTTCATGTTCATCATCTCCACACCCTTCTTCCTCTACCTCGCATACCCAATATTTCGCGCAGCATGGGCAGCGCTCAGGCATTCAACCCTTACGATGGATGTTATGTACGCCATGGGAATCGGAGTCGCCTATGGATCAAGTGTTCTCGGCACATTCGGCATTTTACTTACCAGTGATTTTCTCTTTTACGAAACTGCTGTCATGCTCTCAGCCTTTCTCACCCTTGGACGATATCTCGAAGCGCGGGCAAAGAGAAGAACGACGGACGCTATCAGAAAACTTGTGGAGCTGCAGGCAAAGACAGCGATCGCCCTCAGAGGAAATGAAGAACACGAGGTGCTGGTGGAAGAACTTATTCCCGGCGACATGATCATTGTCAAACCCGGAGGCAGGATTCCGGTTGACGGAGTGATCATCTCGGGCGAGTCCTACATCGATGAATCAATGATCAGCGGAGAACCGGTACCGATTCACAAGTCTCCCGGTGCGCCGGTCACCGGAGGGACGGTCAACACCACCGGTGCCATCACCTTCACTGCAACACGTGTCGGGAAAGAGACCTATCTTGCACAGATTATCCGCCTTGTGGAGAGCGCCCAGGCCACAAAGCCCTCCGTTCAGAAATTTGCGGATACCGCAGTCACCTGGTTTATTCCAACCGTCCTTGTGATTGCTATTACCGCTGCACTTGTCTGGTACGTCGCACTGGGAGCAACTGGTCTTTTTTCGCTCACAGTCCTCATCTCCATCCTTGTTATCGCATGCCCATGTGCTCTTGGCCTTGCCACACCGACTGCCATCACCGTTGGTGTCGGAAGAGGGGCACAACTGGGAATTCTCATCAAAAACAGCGAAGTGCTCGAGGTGTCACAGAATATCACCACCATCATATTTGACAAGACGGGCACACTCACACAGGGAATACCGGATATAACCGAAACGATCGCGTTCGGACTGAGTGAAGAAGAACTTCTTGCAATCGCCTCCGGCATTGAAACACGCTCAGAACATCCCCTCGCAGCAGCCATTGTAACACATGCAAAAGAAAAGGGAATTTTGCCTGCAGTATGCACGGAATTTGAGGCCGTGCGCGGCAAAGGAGTACGGGCAACAGCAGGAGGTGCTTCAGTTCTTCTCGGAAGCAGAACTTTTCTTTCAGAGGAGGGAACCGGACTCATTGCTCCGGTCAGTGAGACATTTGAAACGATACAGAAACGCGGAGAAACGGCCATCGGAGTTACCGTGAACGGCACCATCGCAGGCATCATCGGGATATCAGACCGCCTCAGGGAGACATCCCGTGATGCGATCAGAGAACTGCACACCATGGGCATCACCGTAGGCATGGTAACAGGAGACAATATACGCACTGCAACGGCAGTGGCACATGCGGTGGGAATAGATGATATACATGCAGATGTACTCCCTGACGAAAAAGTGGCCATCGTGCAGAGTATGCAGAAACAGGGGAACACCGTTGCCTTTGTTGGTGACGGCATCAACGACGCACCCGCGCTTGCGGCAGCAGACATCGGTATTGCCATCGGAAGCGGCACCGACATCGCAATTGAGAGTGGTGACATCGTCCTCATCAGGAGTGACCCCCTGGATGTTGCAGCTTCAGTGCAGCTCGGGCGAACGGTGATGGGCAGAGTTAAACTAAACCTTTTCTGGGCATTTGCCTACAATGCAGCGCTCATTCCGATTGCTGCAGGTGCGCTGTACCCATTCTACGGGATCACATTTCGTCCTGAATTCGCAGGGCTTGCGATGGCACTTAGTTCCGTTACTGTCATCTCGCTCTCCCTTCTCCTCAAGGGATATACCCCTCCGGCAACAGTGCTGAAAACCGGCAATAACAATAGCCAACACGGATCAAAATAGCGAATAAATACGTCAATTTCAGATTTATACATTTATTTCCATTAAATCTGAAACCAGAATCTAGAAATATTTCTCCCGGACAACTACCCATGATCACAGAGGTGTGATAGAACGTGGTTGAAAAATACTTAGAAGGGAACAGGAAATTCATCGAAAACGATTTCCAGAAAGACTATGAGCACTACCAGAAACTGGCATCCGCACAAAGCCCGGAAGCTCTCTGGATTGCCTGTTCGGATTCACGGGTAGATCCGGAACGCATCATCTCAGCAAGGATGGGAGATATCTTTGTGCACCGCAACATTGGCAACATTGTACCAAAGAACGACCCGAATCTCGGATGCGTGCTTGAATACGCAGTCGGACATCTGAAAGTGAAAGATATTGTTGTCTGCGGTCACTCTGACTGTGGTGCCATGAAGGCCCTTGACACGGACACATCGGAAGAGACATTCATCCCCGGATGGCTGGATAACTCCCAGGACGTAAAAGAGACGGTCGAAGGTGAATATGGAACCCCTGAAACCTGCACCGACCCGGCCGGGCGGAAAAAAGAGATTGAACTGGAGAACATCAAAGTTCAGCTGGAAAACCTGAGATCCTATCCCTTCGTAAAGGAAGCAGAAGAAGAGGGGAGGGTGCGTCTCCTCGGAATATTCTACGATCTTCAGACGGGGAAGATTGAACAGATCATCTAGAACCCTCACGGGCATCATCTGAAGGGAAAGGCACTATACACAGGCTTAATTCCCTCTTTTTTATCGATTGTTAATTTCTGAACCTTAATTTTGAATTCAGGATAAATTGCATGGTGTTTTCCATATACATATGGGCATCCTTCGTTAATTTGGAAAATATTTGATAAAAAATCCGCGTGAGTATTTTTCCATGTACACACATTTCGATTTATTTTTTATAATGTTAACCCACACACATTTACATCCATTCTTGCATATCCTATGAATTGAAGAGAATCGCCCCTGATTCAGTGGATATTTATCGAAAGCTATTAATATGCTCATACAAGAGTCTAAATCACCTATAAATTATAGGTAGTTGTGTGTTATTTGGTAATTCAAGCCAAATGAGGTGAAAGAAAAAATGGTATTCCATCCCCCAGCAACAATTATCTCCAAAGTCGGAGATGCAGGTAAGGGCAAGTGTGCCCTTCCAGCATGGAATATGCTCCTGCGTGGTTTCATGGCAGGCGCATACATCGCAATGGGTGCAGCACTTGCAACCGTCTGTGTGACCGGTACAGCAGCATTCCTCGGAGCAGGTGTCGCGAAATTAGTTCTCGGCAGTGTTTTCCCCGTGGGACTTATTATCATCGTGCTTACCGGTGCAGAACTCTTTACCGGTGATGCAATGTTCGCCCCTATGGCAGCATTCAAGCACAAAACAAGTTGGGCAGCAGTCCTCAATTTATGGGTATGGGTCTACATCGGTAACCTGATCGGTTCAATTGTATTCGCATATCTGATGTCTGCAGGTCCTCTGGTCTCTACCGCTGGCGGCACTGCAACCGCAACCGCATTCGGTGTCACAGCAGTCAACATCGCAGCAGGAAAGGTCGCCTACACCGGTGGACTTGGTCTCTGGTCTGCATTCTGTAAGGCTATCTGCTGTAACTGGCTCGTTAACCTTGCAATTCTGCTTGGTATCTGCGCAGATGATGCAATCGGTAAGATCGTCGGTATCTGGTTCCCGATCATGGCTTTCGTTGCCTCCGGATTTGAGCACTGTGTCGCAAACATGTACTTCATCCCTGCAGGTCTGCTTACAAAGGCAGCTCTTACCGCAGAACAAGTTGATGTCATCGGCGCTGCAAAGATTGCAAACCTCACCTGGGTGACCATGTGGACGAACAACATCATCGTCGTCACTATCGGCAACATTGTCGGTGGTTTGATCTTTGTTGGTCTCATCTACTGGATCTCATTCAGGGGCGATATTCAGGCATAATTATCTGAACAATGAAAATTAAAGGAACAACGGTAAGGGTTTCAATCATTCAGGTTGGACTTGTAATAGCCCTTACCCTTATTTTACTCGCGTATGTCATCCTCTCTGGGGATTATCGCAGTCTTCTCTGGGCAGTCCCGGTTCTTATCATGCTTCTTGTCATTCCGACAGCACTGAACTATATGAGTCAGAGCCAGTATGACGACCTGATTCCCTATTACGAAGCAGAAGCAGTACCAACGAGAATGGCCGCCATCCGCCCGAATGATATCGGAAAGATTGTCAGGGTAGAAGGAGTTGTCGAACGGGTACTCTTTAAATCACTGAACCGCCCTCAGTATCTTATCGCTGACAAAAGCGGCGAAATGTCTGTGAAGATGTTTACAACGCCAAAAGAGGACGTCAATAAAGACGATGTCGTAGAAGTCCTTGGTCAGGTGATCAAGCGATATGTAGTCGTCGGTGAACCGGTGATAAACGCTGTTGTCATCCGTAGGAAGAGCAGCAAATAAACCCAAATCCAACCCAGTTACGGAACATTTTTCACATTTTATCTGCCAGACAGAAAATTTCGGCCGGTAAAACGTAAATCCACTCTTCTTAATAATTAAAACGATCAATTTCTTCTTTGGAAATCCATAGCGGAGATAACTATGACAGATAATTCTATATCAACACAACAATTACCCAAATATGCCTGGGTATCTGCTCCCATCATTGCTTTTGCAGGAATTGCCCTTGGTATGATCATAGATATGAATACTATTGGAATAGGGGGATGCATCATCAGTTCTTTTATCCTCTGCGGAATCGCCCTTCTCAAACCAAAACGGGATCTGGTTTCTCTTTTGGTGCCGCTCTTTGCAATTATCATATTCAACCCATGGAGTGAATTTTCCACAGGTCTCACTATGCAGATCCTCTTTGCTGCAACAGTTACCATAATTGCCATCCGTCTGGAAAAGCGATACAGCCAAAAATAATTTTTGCACCACATACATACTCATTTTATTGACGCATTTGGCCGCAAAACTATTCAGAACGCGGTTATTTGACAATGACAAGAGAGTTGTGCCGTGTCAGTATCACCATGAGCCACATTGCCTTGCAGTATAATGCGCTGTGATAAGGCGAGAGTCCACCATGTAAACTTATATTAATTAATTTATTGAATAGTTTAATATCAGCAAATAACGCACCATTTGGCTTGAAAAGGATAGATTTTGCACACTCCACCAATAATCACACACATTTATAATCACATTTATATGCAGTGGATATAAAAAGCAACATGTTCGAGGTAATGACTATGGACATGAAATACGTTCAGACAACCTGCCCATACTGTGGGACAGGATGTTCATTCAATCTCGTGGTCAAAGATGGGAAGGTCGTGGATACCGCTCCGTACCACCGCTCACCCGTCAATGAAGGTAAGGTATGCCCAAAAGGCACTTACGCCCACGAGTTCGTGAACAGAGAGGACCGCCTCACCACGCCGCTCATCAAGAAGGACGGCGAGTTTGTAGAGGCAACCTGGGAAGAAGCAAATGCTTTCATCGCAGAGAAATTCAAAGGCTACAAGCCTGACGAGTGTGCAGTACTTTCATCAGCACGTACTTCCAACGAAGACAACTACGCACTGATGAAATTCGCACGTGGTGCCCTGAAAACACGCCACATTGACCACTGTGCACGTCTCTGCCACGCATCCACTGTTG
>Ga0272441_10005702_pt1 | contig 21410 bp, 33 predicted proteins | sample SSMProp6N_FD_193582 | JGI IMG/M metagenome (GOLD analysis project Ga0272441, IMG submission 193582) | Marine sediment archaeal communities from Little Sippewissett salt marsh, Falmouth, MA, United States - SSM-Prop-6N | ecosystem: Environmental > Aquatic > Marine > Wetlands > Sediment ... | reverse complement strand
GCCTTGTTCTTCCAGAATGACTTTCCATTTCTCTTCAAGTTCTTCGGTCAGGCCATTCTCGTAAATGTCTTCTGGCAGTCCACAAGTTCTGATATCAACCGATGTAAGCCCCCCCCTGTGACACCATAGCGTTTGCAAATTTGAATTGTTAGAAAGATCTAAAGCTGCATCCCATTTATAATCGAAACCAAGCTTTTTATAACAGCAACCGCAAGAGATAAGTTGACCGCCACAAAAAGGACAGCGTTCCATATCACAATACAGTTCATGAAGATGACCTTCAGGCGTTCCACAAATTGAACATTTTTTTTTGGTTTGCATTTCTGCACCTCACTTAGGATACGGCTAACGTTAAGATAACCGGCCCGGCCGGCTGTTTGGCCCGGTCCGAGTTTATTAACTTGTTATATCGAATAATAACTTTTGGCCTGTTGGGGCTGTGTCTATTCGTGGCCTTGATTTCCGCGACCATGAACCGCCTCCAGCCTCGCCAACAAGCCGCCAACCGGATGCCTTGATTGATGCGCCTGTCTCTGCTTTTAGTATGTATGTTATGAGGCGCTTATAACCCAAAGCCCTCGCAGCTCGCCACGCTGCTGAATACAGTTTAGAACATGCGTTTTTTGTACCGTCTGTGCAGCATCTTGTAACTTCGAGGGTATACCCGTTATCATAGTGGCGAGCTACCGGGCGCCCTATGGTAATAACACCAACTATTTTTGTGCCATCATTGACGGCAATGCCATATTTCCAGCCTTGAGGCGGTAAATGATGCCTATGGTTCTAGTCTATGAAGTGACAAGCTTCTTTATATGTGATCGGTTGTAAATTTAGCATTAGATATAACGCCATTCAGATAACGTTTAAGCCTCAGCGGCGCCAGTCCGCTGGAGGCGCTTGTTATGTTGCGCGGTTGTAAAAGGCTCATATGTCAAATGATACATACCGTCTCTTGTGTATGCGTCATAACTACCAGGGCCATAGCCTTCTACGAAACCGCAACGATAACCTTTATTACAAAGCTTATTCAATGCCTTGTCTCTTGCTTTTCTTCGGTCAAATATCAATCTTTTCTCTGTTTTCATTTCTTCACCAATGAGCAACATAACGTTTAAGCCTCAGCGGCTTTAGTCCGCTGGAGGCGATGGTTAGATAGCCTGATTTTTTTCAGTTCTTTCAGCTCCCACGAATCCTCTTTTGCGATGAGAACTACGGCATTACCAAAGGTTATCGACAATACATGATTAATAGGGGCATTTTGGAGCAGATACCGTGTCTCGCTCTCGGTTATTTTTGTTTTCATAGTAACCTCATCTAACGTGTTGGTGAGCGGTTAATGGGGCAAACCGTTCTATCATTTTAGCACTTGCGGACAGCCCCATTAATCCGCCTCAAGTAACCTGGTTAACTGGTTCAAAATGCGCAGAATATTGATTGCACAATAAAAAAACATGGCCCGGCGGCGGCGGATATTCCTCCCATGCCTTTTGGACTGCTTTATCCAATTGGCTATTATCATCAGCCACAAATTCAAAGCATAATATTGTTTTGCCTGTTTGTTTATTTTGGTGTTTGATTTGATATTTCATTTTTAAAGCCAAGTTAACAAGTTAATATATAGTTTCTGTTTATCACAAATATCTGACATAGCCGCCAGTTCAGCATTGGCAGTCTTTTCCCGTTGCAGCCAGGCCGATTCCTTTGAACAGTTCTATTGTGCTTCCTTCCGGCCTGATTCGATGGACTTTAAATGTGAGCTTTATTTCTTCGTAAAAGCTACTTTTACCCAGCGCTGATTTTATGCCGCTGTCAACACACCACTGGCGATAGCGCCTGAATAACACCGGCGGGCTTGCGGTTGCGTTTGGATCAATGACGCATATTTCCTGCGCGAATGTAAGAATAGGCGATGCCTTATACTTGAACCGCTCTTTTGCCCGTGCGACGCTTTCAGGTGTTGTTAAACATTTGTTTTCCAATACGTTATATAAACCGTCCAGCGCCCATATGAATATGCCGTCAAGTTCATCTTCGAGTTTTTCTTTTAAGTAGGGGTCAGCGTTTGCCCCTGTAAAATTTTGCTCAAATTCGAGGACAGTTATCCTTCTAAATACGGATCTTGTTTTTTCTGCCATGTATGGAAGTTGATTCATGCTTATATAGTGTTTGGCGAATGGGTGGAATATGAAGGGGTGAACCTGGTATTTTATTTTTGCGCTTATGGGGTCGCCGGCGCTTATGGCTTTGAATCCTGTCATGTCGCATTTTTCGGGGCTTGTTTCACTTACGGTGTTGACATATTTACCGTAAAGCTCATATGGCCCCCATGGTTCGTTCATATCTTTTAAGCTGGTGTGGCTAACAGCGCCGGCGCCAAAGAGTTTGGTGATTACATGCTCTATTACACCTTTGCCGTTGCCGCCGTCGCCGATTGCGAATAGGACGCCCGGGAATAGTATTTTCGGGAAGAAACAGTACCCGATAAAATCCTGTAGCGTTTGTATTTTCAATGGATCATCTTTGAAGATCCCGTTGATTGTTTCGGTAAATATCGGGGCTTCTGCGTCGGTGTCATAGTTGAGGTTGAGCTGTAGTTTGCTGTTGTATTTTGGGTCGTGGGGCAAGAGTTCTTGTTCTTCTATGCCCCACATGCCGTTGATGAGATTGATATACATCGGGTCTTCGTCTATTTCTGTTTGATCTTTGTAGCACTGGAATTCAAGCATTTCAACGATCTGCTTTATCCAGCTTGGTTTTGCTTTGTCTGCTAGTTCTGAACGGATGATCCTGCGAAGCTTGCCGTGGCTGTAGGGCTTCCATACCCCGCATGGGTCGTATTGAAAGAATTGCTGCTTTTCGCCGCCGGTGCAGTATATAGGGGATAGCTGGGCTTCGAAATGGTCGGCAGCGGCGGCCGGATCCAGCGATTCACGGCCCTTTGAGTTCGCTCGGATAAAATGTATGGGGCCGGCATCATACGCAATAGTATGGGCGGCTGATCCTGAATACGATGGCTGGTGGGTTTGCGGCGCCGGGTCGTATTTTCTGGATGATGCGGGTCTTAGTCTTGACGGGCGATAGCCTTCCATAAACGGGGCGAGTGAGTCAGTTCCGCTTATAACCCTTCTGGCATCGTGCCAACTATATCCTTTGCAAGTATTATGAAAGCAGTGATACCTCAAAGTGCCTGATTCCTCATGGCTTATACCTGCTTCGCGCCGATGATCCGGGTTAAATAGGCATCTGTCTATTTCGTAATATGTAAACGGCTTCCCTGCTTCCGGGAGCTTTATTTTAGTTATTGCTACACCGTAATGTGAGAGGTATTTTTCAACATCGAATTTGCCGTTATCGTCATAATTTCGTTTTGCAGGGTAATCACGCTTAATCGGAAAAACGTTCGGCGGACGGCCTGATTCTGGCTTGTACGGGTTTTCCATTGGAGCATGTTTTGCAAGTTCGTCAAGTATATTTTCGTTTACTTTTATGTCGTTCAGCGTTGGGCATTTCTCTCCATCAAATTGTATGTAGCTGACCCGCTGTGGCCGCTTTTCTGTGTGGTCGCATTTTCTGGCGGTTGTGCCATACAATTTCCATATACGGGCGGGATTAAATACTTTTTGATCGATATCGACCAAAGGGTTGCCCCAGCGGCTTTTTATGCCGGATAATGCCAACCGTACTTTGTTTTTATTGTCTTCGTTATTCGGCAGATCCGGCAGGCGGAACAGCAAATGGGCACCGTTCCCGCTGATTGCTGGGATGCCTTTATATCCAATTTTGTTTTTTAGGATGTCTTCGTGTATGCTATTGCGGAGACTCCATGCGGTTTCGAGTTCTTCTTTTGTTGTGTTTAGGTCGCTGCCACCGCCGTCTCTTAGCGGGTCGAAGTCTATGGGGAGCCACCGGATGAACTGGATGTTTCCGTCAGAGGTTGTTTTTGTTTTGGTTGTTGGCGCTTTCAACCTGTTGTTGCTCCTGCCGATGAAATCCGGCATGACTGGGTTTAGCGTGAAGTAGATGCATGTCGGCTTTACTTTTTCGAGCTTTTCGGCGGCTTCCGCGAATGCATCCGCATCGTTAAAGTAGCCAAATACGGCGCCGGTGCCCCTGGCCCACCCTTCCCATGGCCCCTTTCCGCTGCATCCGAATGCGCGTATTTCGGTTAGTTCCCCAGGGTTGAAGAATAGGTTGAATACGTCTTGATAACTATGTTTTGGCTTCATAATTTATTAATACAATTCCGGGGTCTGTTCTTTTGATATATTCAATGCCCTGCTCTACGAGGGCTTCGGTTTTATATCGACTATGGGGCGTCCAGCGCCCCCATTTTGTCAGTATTTCAAGCCGCCTGCCGTTTACCCTCATGAATCGGATACCGGCGTTCCTGGCCCTGGTGAGTTCTTCGTCGGTGATTTTGTACTGCATTTCGCCTCCGCAATTTGCTTTCTAATTTGTCGATGTATACCTGGACCCTGCAATAGCAGGGTTCTATCTCAATTGTAGTCATTACATGGCCGTTGACTTCCCTAATTTTTGTGCTCGTTGTGATGGGGCGATAGCATTTTTTGCAGACGATTCTTTGCATTTTATTTCTCCTTTACTGCAAGGGGTTGCGTAGTTCCTAATGTGTCGAGTTTGTCAACGGCGTCTATGTCTGATTCGGGTAAATACATCATGTAGGTTCCAATGGTGATGTTTATGCTGCTGTGGCCCATTGCTTTCGAAACGTTTTGGGGATAATCCCCGTTCGCCAGTCTGAGCGTTGCGTATGTGTGGCGGAAATCGTGGAGCCGGATGCGCCTGAGCCCTGATTTTTCTGTTATTTTGTTGTGTATCCGCTGGGTGATGTTTGCGGGGTTGTAGGGCGTTCTCGATGAACTGATAAAAACCCAGTTTGGGACTTTACCCCATCCTTTTTTAAGTGCCTGGTTTTTCCTGGTAGTTCGCAGTTCTTTTAGTGATGCGATAAGTTGTGCGGATAATGGAACGCGTCGGTATTTTCCGCTTTTGGGGGTGTTTTCAATGCCGTCCGTGATGCTGCGCCGAACGGTAATAAATTTTCCGAGGTAATCGATGTCACCCCACTTCAGCGCAATGGCTTCGCCGATGCGGAGGCCGGTGCGAGCGAGGAGCAGGAAGAAAGGGTAATATTGAGGGAAGCATGCCAGGCATGTGTTGAGGTATATGTTCAGTTCAAATGCGGTGTAGGGGTCTGGAATGTCAACCGGGCGGCAGGAGCCGATGTATTTTTGGAGACCCGATGCGGGGTTTGTTTTTATATGGCCGTCTTCTATTGCCATTGCCATGAGGCTGCTTATGCAGCTTTGGATGCGTTTGACGCGGTTGCCGCTGAGTTTCTTGGCTTTGTCGATCAATAGATCTTTGATGCTTTCGCGGGTGATAGCGTCGATTGTGTGTGACCGATAGGCCGGCAATAGATGGATGCGGATGATACTTTCATAACTGCGGTATGTGGACGGCTTTAGGTTGTTTTTGACATAGCCGGTTATAAATTTTTTCGCGTATTCGCTGAATTTAGGAGCAAGTTTTTTGCCGCCCCATGCATCCATGCCGAGGGCGAGTTTCGCTTTTATTTTTTCCGCGACGATAAGGGCGGTTTTCTTTTTGCCTACCAGCTTGCTGGCCCGGCGGCCGTTTGTTGTTACGAAGACGTACCACTTTCCGCTTCCTTTAATTTTCTCCCTTATCGTGACGCCCATATGGTACCCCCTTTTCATGCTGCCTGCTGGTTTTTTGTTCTTTGGTGATGACCCTTTTTATGGTATCCCACCCGCGGCTCATTTTTTTTGCTATTGCTGAAAATGTTTCGCCGTTTTGGTACCGTTCTATTATTTCTTGCTTTTCCTTTATGGTTACACGCGGGGCTGCGATTGTGAACCCGCGTTTTATGGCTTTGTTTATGGCGGTGGGGCTGAAGCCGATGACTTTTGATATTTCGGGCGCTGATTTTTTTTTTTTGTGGAGCTTCTTGATGACTTCAAGCTGTTCGGGTCCGATCCATTGCCAGGTTTTTCCGGCGGCGTATCTTGGCTGCGGTGTTTCGCCAGGGTGCGGCGGCGGCGGGATGGTGACCGAATATTTTCCGTATCTGATCGCGTTATCATACTGCTTTATCTCTTCACAGTAGACGGCGCATGTTTTTTCCTTCCACCGTCGGGGGCATTTTATGCATGGGCTTTGTTGTTTTGTCGGCGGGAACATTTAATTGGCCGCCAGTGAGTTTAAGAGTTCAGCCGTGATCGAGTCTGCGTCTGTCTCATTAAGAGCACAGCTCGAAAGGTAGTCGCTTACGCTCGTGATGTTTACGAGCGTGGGCCCGGTGTCCGGTTTGCTGGCTTTGATTAAGCCTTTTTTTATCCAAGACCTTACAGTTTTTTCTCCGACGTTGAATCTGGAGGCGACGGTCGATACTTTGGCATATTGGAGCATGTTTTTTCCTCCCTTCTACCGTTTATCCGTTTTGCGCCTCTATATCTTTTGACGCTTCGATTTTTTTGGCAAGCGCATGGAATATGTCTAATGGTTCCATTGCAAATACCTTATTCCATTTGACGCCTATAAAATTTCCTATTTTTTTGGCGCTTGTAGGTCCGTAGGTTTCGCCGCCGAATATCCTGGACAGTTGCCCCTGACTGATCCCTACTTTTTTTGCTATTTGGGTTTGGCTGATCAATGTTTGCTCCTTGTACTTGGTTGTTTCATATTCCATATTATGCATAATATGCATTGTCAAGCATTTTATATGCTTTGTGTAAATTATTTATGCATATATAAAAAGTATAACGCGGCGCCGGCGATGATCAGGGATAGCTGGATGTAGGGTTTCACAGATCCTCTTTATATATGTCTTTTATCTCGTTTATAATTTCTTTAACTTGGCCGTTTTGCCAGCCGCCCTTTGCGCCAAACGCGGCGATTGCAATGTCTGTTATGGTGTGTTTTCGGCGGCCGTCCGGTGTGGTTTGAAAATACATATTTGCGATAAGCGCATGCTTATCTTTCCGGGCGTAAAAAACAACACGCCCATCTTTGAATACAGGTATCTTTTTGTCTGGCTCGGTGGTTTGTTCCGGTTCGGGGAGGTGTTGCGGTGTACTGGGTGTAGGTGTAACACCCATTACACCGCTGGGGCGATAGTGGCGGGGGAGGGCTGCTGTAGATTTGATTGATTCTATTTCTGCGAGCTGACGTTTGATGTGTATTTTTTTTTCATCGATGTCAAGTTTTAGCCCGATTATAAATATATATAGCCTATATCCGAGGATAAACAGCCCGCAAAACACAACCCCCAACATGATCAAATTGGAGATAAACATATCAATGCTTTCGCTGATCATGTTGACGCATATAACAAAAAATATCAGTGACCAAATTAGCGCAAAGATTGCAGCTGCGTTTAATCTTTGAATCATTTGGTTATCTCCATTGCCCCGGTGGCATGTAATAATTTTGAGGCGGATATGGCTGGTTATAGTATCCGCCCCCTGCCCTTGGTTCGGTTTCCCTGCCTGCTTCGTTATAGCATTTTATAAACGCTATAACTTCGTCTTCGTTGTTCATGTTCGGATATTTGTTTGTTTTTATTTTGTATTTTTCCATTGCGGTAATGTACTGGATGTGCTCTTTGCTGTTACTTGCACCGGAATTTTTATTTGTATTTAGATTCCGGCCGGTTTCCGGTTTTTTTTCTCTTATTATCCAGGCGATAAAAACAATAAATATGATCAAATAAAAAATGACTTCTTCCATTTTTATGATCTCCAAATGTCTAATAATTTGTATAATATTTTAAATATTGCATAAATCGCGACGCTTGCCAGTATGCCCCATAAAATCGGGAGCAGAAATTCTTCTAATATATATTTTGCGGTTTTCATGAGGTTGTCTCTAATCTTAATCGTTCATGGCTGTTTACCGCTCGCATCAAAGCGAGCGATTCGATTATTTTGGGGTTGGCATGGGTTATTAGGATGTGTTCAAGTGCTTCGGCCCTTTTTTCGGCCCTAAACCACTTGAAACATGCTATAAAAAAACAAAATGCGATGATTGCGGATCCGATTTGGAGCGGAGCTATGCTCGATGGTTGGTTTTTTGATGTGGCGACGGCTACGTCTGCAAGGGCGGTTGTTGCGATTATGTGGGCGGCGTTGTTACCTTTTACCTTTTCAATTTCGACGGCATATTTTGCGCTCTTTTCTTGTGCAATGGCCGTATCCGCTTTTGCCCTTGCTTCTGCGGCCCTTGATTTTGCGGCTGCTGCAAGTTTTTCAGGGCCGCTTACATAGATTTGATGAATGCCGACCAGCGAACCGATGAAAATTAGGCCGATTGATACGGGGATGATAAATAGTTTCATGGTGATCCTCCAAGTGGAGGGGTTGATCTGACGGGAATTGTGAGATATGGTTTGTCAGTCAACCCACTTCCGGTTCAAGTTGGGTTGATTAGCGGGTGGGGGGTGGTGATGCATCCCTCATTCGCGCAAATTCATTTAGTGCATTTTATATTCTTGTGGGGCATATTATGTCAAGCAAATATTTTTGCTTTTGTTGCCTGCTATTTGTATATGTTGTTTTTTCGGTTTGTTGGGGCGGTGAAAAAGTTAACTGTGGGAATGTTTGGAAGGGAATTGCCCCCGGTGAAAGGTCTTTTTATCTGCTTGGATACCGGGACGGACTGCGTATGTCTTTTTGGGCTGCGCGACATGGTGAGCGTTTGGGGTTATAGCTATTCGGTTATGGCCGATGCTATTTATGGCTTGTATGCGGATGGCAGCAACGCCGCCATCCCAATCAACTTGATTGTGATCGTTGCTAAAGACGGGCTTGACGGCATTGATGTGGAGGATGTTTTAAAGAGGCTTAGATAATATTTTATTTGTTGCTTGCTATTTATGCCAGCATGTCTATCCATCGGCTAAATTCTTTTTCTGTGCGGCTGTATCCTTTGTTCCATGCGCCTTCCCAAAATCCGGCAGCCCATATTTCAAGGGTTGCTTTTTGGAATATTGTGCAGTTTGAAAGCTTGTTTGTCATACCTGTTTTTTCAACATCCCATTTTTTGTGAAGGTTGTCTATAGACATTGCATCTGATACGTTTACGAGGATGCCCCGCCCCATTATCTGAGGCGTTATTGAGACCCCGTTCATTACGTCTATGATGAGAGATAGTTCTCCTTTTGAAAATATGCCTTTTATTTCGGCGATTGTCGCTATGAAAAGTTGCGGCATGGCTTCAAGGGTTGTTTGTGCCCCTTTGTATTTTGTTGGGTAGTATTTGTCTATCCATGCGCCCGTTTCTTGGTTTAGCTGTGGGGTTACTGGTATTTTTTTGGGTGGTTTTATTTGCTTCATTATGTTAGTTCCTTTTTGGTAGCCTTCCTCCAAAATCACAAGGCCGGTTTTCTGCATATTCATTTGATATGCTATCCATTTGTTCCACATAATCCTGGCGTTCATTTACCAATTCAATGGCGGCCGCTTCCGGGCTTGTTAAGATGCCCCACCACTCTTTGTTTTCTAAGATGCGTTGCCGGATTATATGGTCATCCGGGCCTATTGCCCGCCCATAAGCTTTTGATAATTTTTTGAAGTGATCCATTCCGTTTCTCCTTTGCCCCCGTTTCCGGGGGGGCTGTTGTTCTGTCCGTTTATCCTCATTCCCCACATACAGGGCATTTATCATCGACATAATAATTTGTATCGCAAAACGGGCAATGCGTAGGAATTGGAGAATTATCAAAACATTTTTGTTTCCATTTTTTGTGCTCTATAAAACTATCACATTTACCCCTCTCTTGCGATGAATACATGACCACGCAGTCATTGCCTCGCCATTGGATAACCTGCCATTCTTTTTTTGGGTGGTAAAAACGAATTTCAGCATCGTCAACATTGTCATTCTCGAAGTTGTAGCCATTTGGCCACCTGATCATGTTGTCCTTTGCATTTTTGAAATATATTCTGTATTTATTCATGACCCGAATTCCTCTTCAAGAAATTTCGCGTATCTCTTCGCCGCCTCCTGGAATGTTTTTGATTTCATAAACTCGATCAATTCGCTCCTGGCGGTATGGCCCTTTTCAATGGCATCCAATAGCGTCAATTTTATGGCTGCTTTTGCGTATTCTGGCTTCATTTATGCGGCCCTCATGATTTTTTCGGCATCCGTTAATATCAGGTTTACACAGTTGCATATTCTGTCAATGAGCCGCATACATACGGAGATTGCCGTTTCCTTTTTTTGGCCCGTATATCCTTGGATGTAAGCCCATGCGCCGCCCAAATCCGCCTCGTGATTGTATCCGAGCATTTTAAGGATTACGGCGCCGCCAAGTTCTGCTACTACCTCATTTTCCATGTCTTGCCCGGCAACTTTTTTTATTGTTTTAAGCCGATGATCGGCCGCATGTATCATCTCATGCGCCCATGTTGACAGATTCTCTACGCCGAGAGCTACAACGCCGTTGTGTGAGTAATACCCGGCATATTTCCCACCTTTGCCGTTAAATGACATTACTTTGAGCCCCCATTTTTCCGCTACCTCATAAAAGGGGAGAGCTTTTAGCCTGGCTTTTTCTTTTTGGTCTTCGGATGATGCCTTTTCCCATTTTTCTTGATCGTAAATTTCTGTGTCTTCGAGCCGAAAAACCGGGATAGATTTAAAACCATACAAAAAGGTTTGTTCTTCTTCAGCCCCAGAATCGGTTATATCTTTGCGCTTGGCAATGCATGGCCCCAAAATATGGAAAGCTTTTGCGCCTTTTTTGACTTTGCGGCCGGCGGCGCCCCACTGCTTAAACCCCCTTGCGTCTGATGTGCCACTGATGGCCCTGATAAATTGGTTATTCCATGACCATTTGTTAGATGGGATATCATCTACCCTGTGAACAAATATGTCTTTTAATGTTTCCGGGATATCCCCGGACCGGAACTGATCGATGATTGCTTTGCAGGTTTCTTGACTTTTACCGTAAAATTTAATAGACATGATTTTGGCTCCTTTCGTCTTGATTGGGGTTTCTGTTTCCCCTTGCCGGTGTTGGTGCACTGGCAAGGGGGGTTATTTGCATTGTTAATTATCACCTGAATCATAAAACCGTAACCGGAATAATATCACCAGCAGACGTCTCAGCCGTTGGGTATTTATCATCTTCGTTTAGACCTCTTACAGCTGATACAGCGAGATATTTGAGCCCATAAACACTACCTTTTACCAGCGTATATCTACCAGTTGACGCCTCTTTGACCATTGCATGGGTGTAACCTCTCATACTGTCTCCGATTATGATTTTGAGTTCTTTCATTTTTTAAACCCTCCTACATAGTCAAGCGGGTATTCATCTATGATATCGAGCTCTCCAGCGGCTCTTTTTTCCGAATAATCACCGCCAAACCATGCAAAATGGTCGCCGTTTTGATCAATATAGCCCCAGTCAACCTGCCCACCCTCATAGCGATGGGTAAATATTCTTGTAACATAATGATTCGGGTCATTAAGTTCACCAGCTTCAATCATGTTTTTAAATTCTTGGTTGTTGATTTGGTCTAAGTTTAACATTTGTGTTTCTCCTTCTATCATTAAAGGCAATATCTCAAAATATAATTGTTTATATGTTCAGCGAATCTTAAAGCATCACAGAATGATTTTTTTTCTTCGAGGAATTTCTCTTGTCCCCTGGCATTATGCAGAACAATAACAATCCTATTACATCCAGGGATACCCCAATCTGCTACTTTTGCGGTTAGGGCGTTAAATGATTTAATAGTTTTTTTAGTTTGTTCGCTTAATTTCATTTCCAAATCTCCATTATTTTTTTGTCATCCGTTGTGTTTTTATGCTTTTTCTCGCTTTATCACTATGCCATAACATCCATGATCGGCTATGTATGCAGCCATTGCAATGTCAAGATTTGGTGCGATGCAGCTCCAGCCATTTTTAAAAATAAATCTGTATTCCATTTTCTTACCTCCTTGCACTCCGTTTGCTCGGTCTGCCGCCGAGGTTGCAATCTTTATTGCATGTATAATTTATGCAGTCAAGATATTTTTTAATTAATTTTAAAATTAAATTGCAAATTAAATATAAAATTATATTGTTCCAGGGGTTTAGGGTATAAAAAAATATATTTTTTTAATTGCTGCTCATTTTATTGTCGCATCATGTCCACTTCATTTTTTCCCGCCCCCTATCCCCCTGATATAATTGGTCACATCATTTTTTACATAGTTTTTGAGGGTAATATCTATTCTATTTTTTCTACTCCAGCATGCGCGTATATGTAGGTATAAAAAATATGTAAAATATGTTAACGGCCTGTATTCACGCTCAATATTCCATCATATTTTATGCACAATATCATGTTTTATGCGTTTTTGTGCGCGCTGGAGGTGGGTTGACTGTTTTTTTTGCGCATTTCGGGGGTATGTTGCGGGTGGGTGAGCTCATGGTCCACCTGATCATTATGGGGGGAGGGGAGGTTTTGGTTTTGGGATATTTGCCGTTTTTTTTGTGGATTCAGGGGTACTGCATCCTGGATGGTCACGGCGCGTTTAGTTGTTGTATTGGTCTCTATGTGCGCCTGTCTGGTTTGGCTTGACTCGTAAGGCGTTGATATGGTAACATATTTATTGTTTTGACATGGGGTTATGGTATTCTGTTGTAATTTTAAGTTTTGCATATAAGGTGTTGGAAAGGTTGGATAAATGGCAGAATCACGTGTTTTGATAGGGCGGCAGGCAATACAGGAGTATTTAGGGGTTTCTCGGCGCCGTTTTATGTCTTTAGTGGCTGGGGGGTTGCCAGCAGCAAAACGGGTGATCGGGGGTCGTGAGTATTGGCTATCTGATAAAGATCTGCTCGATTATTGGTTTAAAGGTTTGATTGTCGGCGCAGACCTGGCACCGGGTGTCGTTTTTAATCGGTGGCAATCTTCCTTTGATGCAGGTCCGGCGGTATCCGGCGGTCGGGCTTTGTTTTTCGATCATACTTGATCGAAGCCGCCCGGCTCGAAGACCTTCATCCGAATTGATCGAAGCCGCCCGGCTCGAAGACCTTCATCCGAATTGATCGAAGCCGCCCGGCTCGAAGACCTTCATCCGAATTGATCGAAGCCGCCCGGATAAAAGGTCTTGTCTGTTTGATTGGTTGGGGAGTGTGGCCGCTTTCTTTTTGCGGTTGTTTGTTGGGCTTGCTTTTCTTTTTTCCGTGCCCCGGTTTTGGGGGGGTGCCCTTCTGTTTTGAAAATACTGCCTTCGTCATTCACGGGATTTTATTTTGTTAAGGGGGGCCCCTGATCGGTTTTTGGATATGGGGTAGGGGGTCAAAATCAAGCGGCGTGGTGTTTGTTAGTGTGTGTCAAGGTGTTGTTTGGGGTGTGTTTGGGGTGTGTTCGGGGTGTGTTCGGGATCCTAAATAAACTTCCGTGTTATGGGAGTTTACATGGGACGTGTATCCAAGATAGAAGCATATGACCTGCGGGACGTGGTGTTGGGGCTTTATTTTGACAAGGGCTTTAACGGCGACGCCATCGCGGATCGGATAAACGAGGACCTGGCTACCCGTGGCATCGATGACTCAATCCACCGGGCGGCCGTGAACCGTTTTTTGAAGGCGGAGCGGGAAACCCGGCAGGCGCAGGCCCGGGCACAGTATAAAGATTACGCGTCCCAAACCCTTTCCAATGATCTGGATGCGCTTGAGGAAGTCAAGGGCTGGCATCTGTTTACATTCCGCGATGAGAACAACAGTCACAAGAAGCGGCGGAATGCGGCGGTTGATTTGGTCAAGACCATAGAAACAAAGCTAAAACTTGCACTGGCTTGTGATAGCGGCGACAAGGCCCAAGTTCTTTCCATTGTTAAAAACGAGGTTGCGGCGCTCACGGACGGGGGGCGGTCTGCGGGGGATCTGGATTATACAATATTCCAGCGAAACCCAACAGCGTTTGGAGAAGTGATACTCGGAGAGACGTATACCGATGATGTCAAGACCCTTATGGATTCGGTTCGTGACAACCAGGTTACTGTCGCCCGGTCTGCGAATGCGACGGGCAAGACCCATGCGGCCGCCCGAATCGCTACCTGGTGGCTGAAGTGTTTTCAAGATTCCCAGGTGTACACGGCGGCGGCGCCGCCTGAGAACAACCTGAAAAAGCTTTTATGGGGTGAGATCGTCGGTTTGACGGAAAATCACCCGGACATATTCAAAGATTTTACAACGCAATCCCTCCATATTTCAAGGTCGGCACAATCTTTCTTGACGGGGGTGACAATCCCCATGAGCGGGACGGAGCAAGCCCGTGAAGCCAAATTCTCTGGCAAGCATGCGCCGCACCTGCTTTTTATCCTCGACGAAGGCGACGCGATTCCCGACGAGGTGTACAGGGGAATTGAATCCTGCATGTCCGGCGGCAATGCGCGGCTGCTTGTGATGTTTAACCCCCGCGGCGAACAGGGCGAAGTGTGGCGGATGGAGCGGGACGAGCGGGCGGCGGTTGTCGAGCTGACGGCGTTCCGGCACCCCAACGTCGTGACCGGGGAAGACGTAATACCCGGGGCGGTGACGCGGGATAAGACCATCAGCCGGATACATAAGTGGACGCGGCCTTTGTCAGATGGGGAGCAGCCGGACAGCGAGTGTTTCAGGCTGCCGGAATTCCTTGAAGGCGAAACCACAACCAACGAGGCCGGCAAGGAATATCCGCCGTTAAAAGCCGGATGGTATAAAATCATGGAGCCGGCATTTGCCTATATGGTTTTGGGGCAGTACCCGAGTGTCGGATCTTCACAGCTAATCAGCCGGGAATGGGTATCGCGGGCGAGAGCGCGTTGGGATTCCTATGTTGTGGAAAAGGGCGAAGTGCCGCCGGCCGGCGTACGGCCGGTGTCCGGCCTCGACGTGGCTGAATTCGGCGTTGATGCAAATGTTTTTTGCAGCCGCTATGGCGGCTGGGTGGCTCGTATGCGGTCATGGACGGGCATGGACCCGGTCGCGACGACGGACCGGGCCGTCACCGAAGCAGCGGAGGCTGGGTCTTCTTTAGTGAATGTTGACGGGACCGGTGTTGGTGCGGGGGTTGCGCCCGGCCTGGTGAAACAGGATATTACCGCTTTTTCAGTAAAAACGGCAGGATCTGCCACAAAAACAACAGAACTTGGCGATTTCAAAATACTCCGTGATCAGCTTTGGTGGGAATGCCGGCAATGGCTCTGGAAAGACCCAGGGGCGATGCTTCCGCCGGATGACTTGCTGATTGAAGAGCTGCTTCTCCCGGATTACCGGGTTGACGGCGGCAAGATCCGGATCATGCAAAAAGATGTCATGAAAGAGAAGCTGAAAAGATCCCCGGACCGGGCCGATGCGCTTGTGCTCACCTTCCATGACCCAGGCCAGCTATTCTCCGAGGCCGATGAATGATTCCAAGAAAACCGATAATCGAGAAAGACGGCGACAGGCTTATCGTTCAAAGCCGGGAGCGGCAGGTGTATCTTGACCGCCGGCTTTCTTTTGTATGGCCCGATGCCGGGTTCCCCGGGTATTTCGTTATGGTTGGAAGGCTGGACGAAAGCAGCATCATTGACGATTATCCCTACGTCATTCTCGACGAGGGTGAACGGCCGGACAAAAACAACCTCTATGAAGCGGTTATCGCATCAATGCGGCGGTGGCATGCAAAATGGATGTTCGCAGAGATAAAGGGCGGCTGGACGCTGCTCAATATCAATTTCGCCGCCTGGCTCAAAAAAATGAACGTCACCGGCGTTCGCCTTATCGATACACATGAGTTTTCAGGCATCCGTGAAACCATCCCGATGATACGGTCGCTGATGAAACATGGATCAATAGTTATGACAGAAGGCCCACTAAAGCGGCAGTTATCCCAAATAACATCCGAAGATTTGCGCACATCGGACGGGAAGCCGGTAGAATCACGGTTCCCGGCGGTGTCTGCGTTCGGCAATATTGTCAATTCATACGAGCTTTATCCGTTCAAGAAGCGAAAACGCAAGAACACGCAAAGCAAAAAAGAGGGGTATTCATGAAGCGGGGGATAAAGGGCCGCGATATCCTGATTGTGTGGACGATTGCGGTAATACTCATATATTTAATCCGATTGATTTGAGGGGATACCATGACGGCAACACATTTTACCGACTTGACTGTGGACGACGACCTAATCGTTTTGGGCGACGCGACCATCACAGGTTCAACAACCATAACCGGCACATTGACGGCCGACATTACCGGAGATGTTACCGGAGACGTGACGGGCGATTTGACCGGAGACGTGACGGGCGATTTGACCGGAAACGTTACCGGTGATTCCGGTAATTGCACCTATTCCGCAATCGGAACAGTGTCAGCCACCGGGGCGGCTGATCTGTTTATCGCCCCGGCGGATGTGACCATCACCGGTTTAAAAATAACAGTGACAACCGGAATAACCGGCAATGATGTCAACTATTGGTCGGTCAAGGCGGTAAACAAAACCGCGACGGAAGACCTATCAAGCGCAACCGTTGACACGACATCCGGTGTGGACATTACCGCCGACACCGGTTTTGACATCACCATCGATCAGAACGCCGACATCGATGAGGGCGAAGTGATTCAGGTGAGCTATACCAAAGCGGCCTCTGCTGCTGATCTTGTAAACCTTGCGGCGTCCGTCGCATGGAAAACGAGGTAAACAATGCCGACCGGAAGCGGACGATCTGTTACGCTTGAAGACGGCGACTATTCATCGGATGTATATGTCCTTTTCAATGATAGCCACTACATGATCGATACGCCGGCTGGAAGCCGGCAGGAGGGTAGCAAATAATGGCGATCCCGACCAGTTTCAGGAATGGGGTTGAGGTTAACGGTGCGGTATTTGCCGCCGACGATGCGTTCTTTATCGGCGACCGGGACACAAACGGTAGCTGGAAGATGTACAGCAACAGCGGCGTATATACCATAGCCCGAAGAGAATCCGGCTCATGGGTTGATAAATTTACATTGTCGTCGGCCGCCGGGAACGAAACAGGAATTATTTTCGGCGACGGAACAACGGACGGGAGCTGGAAGGTCGAGCAGTCAGACGACGGCCTTGTTTTCTCTATTCTGCATACAAGCGTATGGGTTCCGACATTCACCATGACGGAAGAGACCGGTGACGAAACGCTGACATTCGGAGAGGATCTCGGCCTCGATACGCTGCGCATACGCACGGACGGATCCGAGGGGAAGTTTTATTTTGACCATGTGATACAGGTGGATCCCTCAATACAGATTGCAAGCGGTGTTACCATTGCGCCGGAGACGGGGGATATCAGCGCTGTAGAGGTCACTCAAAACAGAGTCGCCCTTGACCAGTCGGCGGCGCCGGATGACCCGGATTCCGGGTATAGCACCATGTGGATGGACAGCACCACCGGTGACATTATGATAAAAATCAATTTCGGCGGAACCACAAAGACGGCGACGCTGGCGGATTATTCGGCACTATAATGGCATTATCAAGACAGGGAAAAGAACAGCAGCGGCAAGACGGCACCGCAAATGTCACCGGCGGGAGCGCGGCGGTTGCGTCCGGCGGGTATGATATGGCCGGAAGCGCCGATTTTACCGGGTATCAAATGGCTATGGATGAAGACCAGGGGCCGCAGGAGGCTGCGCCCATGGACGGCCTTTCAAGCCATTGCCGTGATCTTTATGAGGAATACCGAAGCAGCGATTACCGCAAGAAAAAAATTGAAGAGATAGAAGAATCCAGGAAACGCTACCGCCAGGAACGCCCGGCCGCTAAAGATTATCCATGGCCGGGATGTTCCAATAAATCGCTCGGGATCGACGCCATTGTGGTTGATACCCTTCTTCCAAGAATATACTCTCAGCTTTTTGGCGATTCGGATTTTTTATCCATCGATCCGCAGGGGCCTGAAGATGTCGAGAAAGTGGATGACATTAAAGCGGCGGCTGACTGGGCATTGAATACCAATTGCAAAATAAAGGGCCAGATGCGCGACCCCATCAAAGATATGCTTATGGACGGCACCATTTTTTTGCTTCCGTCATGGTCCGAGAAGCCGGCCTATCAGGTTATACGGACACAGACCCCGTTATTTACCGATATGTCCGGCCAGTTATGGCCGATGCCCCAGGAGCGCCAGACGCCCCAATTTAAGGCGATGGTTCAAATGGGGGTGTTCAGGTATGCCGGGGTGACAGAAGACGTGGCACAGAGCGAAACAACGGTGTTCAAAGCCGATATCGAAGCAATCAACATATATGATTCGTTCTGGCCGGATACCGGTGAGGACTGGGAGGACCAACCTTTCCTTCGGATGATTTACCCGACCTACGAAGAACTCGAAGAGATGAGCGAAGAAAACGGCGGTCCCTACAAGAACATCACGCCGGATCTGATAACAAACATGGGGCGGGATTCGGCGGAAGAGCCGGACACGGACGCTATGAATAAAGGCGTCCGGCATTCGCAGTATACCCGCGAGGTCCATATTCTTGAATGCCATGTGCCTTATAGAGGCGAATGGTGGCTTTGTTCCTATGCCGTTCAGGGGGCATGGCGGGAAGTGCGGCGGCAACCCATGCGGGAAGTTTTCGGCCACGGCCGAAAGCCTGTTCACAGGCTTAGCATTTTCAGGGAAAGCAACGAAAGCATGGGAACCGGTTTGCCTGCGAAGATCCGGCATTATTCCACCGGGTGCGATGACCTGTACAACCAGATGATAGACTGCGGAACGGTTGAAAACCTCCCGTTCGGGTTTATTGAGTGGGGGCCGGGTCTCGATGACATGGACTGGGAAATCGCCCCTGGAAAATTTATACCCCTCCCGGCCGGGTCAAAGGCAATCCCCGTTATCCACCCGAGCCGATCCGCTAACTTTATAAACTACATTGAATTGCTGCTTGGGTTCATGGAACGAATGGTTAGTCTTTTGGACGCGACCATTGCCGGCCGGACCAACGCAAGCGGCGCCGTGACGGAAACATACGCAGGCATGAGCTTGCTTGTTCAAGAATCAAATATAAAGCATCAATTTATGGGGGAATCCATTAGGGATACCCTTGGTGTAATGGTTCGTGACATTCTTAGTTTGTATGGTCAATTTGCGCCGTTTGACTCAAAGATGCGGATATTTGAGAACAACGCATATGTATTCAAACCATTTGATTTAAAGGCAATCCAATGTGAATACGATGTGACGATAAATGTCGCTAACGCCAGCGCAAACAAAGCGCTCAACCGGGCTGAGAAGATGGAATTATATAAAATTCTTGGGAATTCTCCTGTCGGGAATTTAGTCAAAATAACTCAAGAACTACTCAAAACATATGATCTGAAAGATGTTGATAATTGGATCAAGCCGGAAGTGACGGCGATGATCCAGGCCATGCAGCAGGCGCCAGAGCTGCCCCAAGTGGTTGCTCAGTATATGCAGCAGCGGGAGCAGCAGCAGCGGGAAAAACAGATTGCGGATGAGGCAAAGGCGAATATCCACCGCCGAGAAGTCGAGCGGCAGGTTGAGCGGCCTGTTGAAGACCAAAAAATATTTGACCAGTCGAGGGAATCGGCTAAACGCCAGTTATTGAAACCGGCCGGAGAACGCGCGGCGTTTGCGGACATGATGCCGGCCATGCAAGGAGCGACCCCAATATGACCCCTTTTGAAAACGGCATTAACGCGCTGCTCGGATTTGAAGAGCAGCTATGCGTGAGGATGCACCAATCACCGGAGCCAGGCGACAGAAGCCAGGCATATCATCAGGCACATGCTGTTCGGGCCTGCATAAACAAATTTGCAAAAGCGTTTCTGTCAGAAGATGATTACAAAAAGTTTTGTGAGAAGATCGGAGAAATGCACCGGGCGGTTGAAATGAGATCTTTTAATATCAACCTGACATCGGAGGGGGGTTGATATGGCGGAGATCAGATCTTTTTCATTCGGAGACGAAGCGCCAAATATCGGCGGGTTCAATGACATCACATTAGCGCCTGAAGACATCCAGGATGAAGCCCCGGCACTGGCCGGCAAAGATGAGGCTGAAGAAGATGCTCCAAGAGAGAATATTGAAGGGGATCAAGTTCATCCCGATAACCAGGGGCAGCCCGATAATGAAAATTTTGCGGGAAGCGCCCCCGAAGCTGACCCAGGACCAGATCCGGGAGATAGCGAGGTCCAACAAACCCGGGGCCAGCCGGATGAGCAGTCAAATCAAAAAGAAGGAGTGCCCCAACCCGACGAGCAGATAAAGCTGCTTATCGCAAAGCAACAAGCGCAGATTGACTACCTGACCGGCCTGCTTTCATCCCAGCAGCCCGGAAACGTCGAAGGAAACATTACACAACCTTCAACACCGACTGCTGACGATATCAACATTACGGAAGAAGAGGTCATTGCAGACCCGGTGGGCGCCATCCGCAAGGCGGTTGACGCGAAGATAGCGGCCTTCCGCAAAGAGCAGCAGGCCCAGCAGACCCAGCATCAGCAATCAACTGAATTGAAAGCCCAGCAGGAGCAATCATGGTCGGTGCTTCAGGAGCGGTTGCCGGCGTTCCAGAATGAGCATGTGCAGCAGATGTGGGCAAACGTATTTTACAACCCGGCAAACGGATATCTGGATGACCCGGCGGGGCCGATTCGTGCCGGGAACCATGTCGCCAACATGTTGCGCGGGATGGGCATGGCGCCGCCGAATGACACGCAGAAACAGGTTGCGCCGGCGCCGACGGCCGAAAGCGCGGATATTAAAACGGTTGAAGCCAACGCGGCGGCTGCGGAAAGAGCAAGGCAGGCCCGCGTTAAAAAAAGCGCCATGCACGGCGGCGGCAAGGGGGGAAACCGGCAGAAGGTAAGCGGGTTGAAGCCGCAGCATCTTCAATACGCAAAGGAGTTCGGGCTTGACCCATCGGCGATAGAGAAAGTGATTGCGGGGAGGAACGGATGAAAACAATTATCGGCATTATGATTTTGATTTTGGCAGTCGCAGGGTGCGGTGCAACCGGGAAGATCGACAAGGGCAAAGCGGAAATTGTTGCGGGGAAAATTATTGAAATCGGCATGTCAGTCGAGGAAATGATCGATATCCTTGGCGCACCTGACAGCGCATCCCCCGGTACAAGAGATTTGAGCGCAATGCCGGAGATGCAATATCAGTACGGAGATGCGGTGATTTTAGTCCGTGACAGGAAGATAGCGGAGGTGATTCGATGAGGGCGGCCAAAGAAGAGAAGCGAAAAGAAGACATACCGGAAGCAACCGAGCCGGCTGGCCCGGAACAGCCTTCGGCCATGACGCTTTCAGACATTGACCGGCAGGTGCGTCAGGCCGTTGACGCATCCATTGCGGAGCCTGTTCGCATCGATTCCGTGGAAGAGCT
>Ga0272441_10005701_pt1 | contig 21410 bp, 20 predicted proteins | sample SSMProp6N_FD_193582 | JGI IMG/M metagenome (GOLD analysis project Ga0272441, IMG submission 193582) | Marine sediment archaeal communities from Little Sippewissett salt marsh, Falmouth, MA, United States - SSM-Prop-6N | ecosystem: Environmental > Aquatic > Marine > Wetlands > Sediment ... | reverse complement strand
ATTTTCACTTCTTCAGTCCCAGAGTCTACATCAAGAGTATAAATTCTTTTCTTGAAATAACGAATATTATACCTTGCATCTATCAAAGTATAAGGTTCATAATACTTGTCAACAGAAACAACCCGTATCTCCTCAGCTTTACGCTTCGAAAGACCAAACTTGCCAAACAACTTATACTTCATTTTCTCTGCTGTAAGCTTAACAATTGTTGGATCAACACGAGATTTGTAAACAATAACCTTCCGTTTGCTTATCTTTTCTGGAACTGGAGGCATCTCTTTCAAATGTAACACCTATATAAACAAAAAACAGATTCGCTAATTAATCATTTATGAATCCACAGTTAGGATTATCCGTCCGTTTCCGGTTGTGCAATCACTGATTTTTCAGGTATTCAAAAGTCCTTTTTCTCAATGAAAGAAATTCTTCAAACAAAGTTTTCATGATTTCCAATCGAGATTCATATAGATCTATTTTCTTTCCATTCTCTGCTTTGAAGAACGATTATTAAAGCCCATCAGCATAAACCATTTATGAACTGTTAAGAGTAAACACTTTTCTATCCTCAATTATTGAAAATTTCGAAAATTCAGGTACCTGCGGCAACACGCGCGCGACGGCACTTTCCTCTATGAGCTTTTCATACGAAGAAAGCAGAAAAAGAAAAAATTACCTTAAGAAAAGACCGAGCTCAGCATATTTAGGTCTCTCCTTCTTTTGTTGTTTTCAGCGCATATATCTACCTGTTCCTAAAAAGAATATTGTAATTAATTTTATTTATCTGGTAAACAAAAATTTTGCCAAGTAGACTTATCCTATCTTTAGGTCTCCCTCGAAGATGACCTCTTCCGTAATATCAAGTTCCCTTGACAGCCATAACTTCAGGAGACTGGAGTTCTGTGGGAATTCTCCTGTGTAAGATACGATTCTGCCCTTTGACAGGGCATCAGCCTGAAATGTTCCTTCAACCTCTTTGAAAATGTAGGAGACTGTTTCTGCACCGGCTGCCATATTCTTGAAGTCCTCCCATTGTTTGCACTTCATGGTCACTGAAGTTCGTGCAGAGGCATAAGTGGGAACTTGTTTTGGGGCACCAACACATTTTATGAGGCTAGTTATTTCGTCTTGAAGAGTTGTGATTCTATCTTCAATACTTTCGATTTTGCCCGTTATTTCGCCTGTGTCTCCCAAACTCTCTGTTATGATGCCTAATTGACTAATGAGACGGTCCAAATCTTTTTCATGCTCTTTCAGAACGTTGATTATGAAATCTAGCGCTTCTAATGCGTCGTTCTTTGTTGGTTTTCGTTCCATCTCGTTGTTTCCTCAGGCAAATAATACCTTAGGCACTATTGATAAATAAACATAATGCATCAGCAAACTGTATCATTATGGTGGGCGCTACATACTAATTAGCAATTCGAATGAAAAAACTTGCAACAGCATAAACCCTTGTAATCCTGAATAGAAACTATGTGAATGGTCCAGACTGTTTATGGATTAATATAAGTAAAATAAAAATGGAAAATTTAGAATGTTAAGCTGCTGCTGGTTGAAGGGTAAGCTTCGATTTTCTGACACCAACATGACGGAGAGGAGAAATCTTCTTTGCCTCATTGTAAATATCGGAAGCAATTTTGCCAAGGACAAGCTCTTGAACGAACTGGTCAAAGGTTAGTGCTGCGGCCTTTTCTTTAACGATCTTTTGAATAATTGTGCGAATCTCATGTTCCTGTGAGGTTTTTATGCGAGAAAGCGTGAAAACAGAAACAGCCAACGTTAACCCATACCCATCCTTAGTGGATAGATTAAAGATTCCATCTACCCGAGTTGTTCTTCTTCTAACCAGACTCCTCAGATAATCGCGGGAATATTCGTGACCCTTGAAGATTGTGCGGGCAGTTTTACCTTCAATATCCTCAATTCTGAAATACATTTTGAGATACTGATGCGCAAAGTCGTTAGTGATGTCATAAAGAGTACCGTCTACAATCCTTCCAACAAGTTTGTTAGGATCGTCTGAAGGCACATCTCCTAATTCAACACCGCCGAAGTATGGCGGAGAGACTACCTTATACCATTTTTTGTCTCGCCATTTGTCTTTAGTGCGTCCTTTTCTCTTCGACACCCAGGTCCCTCTTGTGAGTGGAAAAGATTTGACGGGGAAGTATTAAAGTCTTCGGCTTTTTACTTCACTCAAGCCTCTCAAGATTACCCATTAATGGTCTTAAAACCTCAGGAATTACAACTGAACCGTCTTTCTGTTGATACTGTTCAAGAATAGCTATCAATGTCCTGCTGGTAGCTAGGGCAGTATTGTTTAGTGTGTGAACGAAGCCAACTGGAGACTGTCCCTCCTTCTTTCTATACTTTATGTTCAGTCTTCGCGCCTGATAGTCGGTACAATTGCTGTTTGATCCTGCTTCCCTGAAAGTGCCATCTGCCATCCATACTTCTATATCATATTTTTTTGCTGCAATTATTCCAATGTCTCCAGTGCAAACATTTACTACCCTGTAGTGTAGCCCCAAACCCTTGTACAGGTCTTCACTGTTTTTCTGGAGCTCCTCATGGAACTTCCATGAGTCGTCAGGATGACAGAAAATGAACTGCTCGATTTTGTTGAATTGGTGCACTCTGAACAAGCCTTTCGTATATTTGCCGTGGGCACCCACCTCTTTTCTGAAACATTGACTAACTCCCACGTATTTTATAGGTAGCTCCTCTTGGAGTAGAACCTCATCCATATAGAATGCTGCCATAGGATGCTCGCTTGTAGCTATAAGGTACAAGTCATCATTTTCTATCTTATACAACTGATCTCCAAAGAATTCCAAGTCTGTAACACCCAGATACGGCTTCCTATGCATCATCAACGGCGGCTCAATAAGCGTATAGCCTCTGCTTCTGAGCAAATCTATAGTGTAAGTCATGACCGCATAGTCAAGGCGAGCCAAATCACCCTTCAGATAATAGAAGCCATGACCTGCAACTTTGGCTGCGCGCTCAAAATCTATCAAACCTAAATCTGAAGCAAGTTCCACATGGCTTTTTGGGGTAAAATCGAATTTAGGAGGCTTGCCAACAAGACGTTCAACAACATTATCGTGGTCGTCTTTGCCAAACGGAACAGACTCGTGAAGAATGTTAGGCAACTTCATTAACAACTGATCAGCTTTTTCTCTGAATTCCGCAACCTCACTTTCTAGACTTTTTATCTGTTGGGGAATATTTTTTGCTTCTTCAATCTGTTTACTGACATCTTTTCCTTGTTTTTTCAGGTTGGCTACTTCTGCGGTTATCAGTTTGCGTTTGTGTCGGAGCTGGCTTGCTTCTACCAGATTCTTTCTCCACTGCTTGTCAATTTTGATGAGTTGGTTGAGCATATCAAGTTTTTCTGGTTCACATCTTTTTTCAAGGTCTTTTTTTATGATTTCTGGATGTTCCCTGATCAGTTTAATATCTAGCATCAAACCTTGCCCCGTAACTCTTCGCTTCAAAGTTTAATCCTACTCCATATTTAACATTATAGCGGTAACTCTTACATACACGATACCAGATAGACCGTTGAAAAGACGCTTTTTTGTTATACGAGTGATTTTCCCGCAATCTTTCCCTTTTTTGTAATTCTCTGAGAAATATTATTATAAGCTGGATACTTCAACTGTTTGTTAAGACATCATTATGGGGTTGATGTTTTGTCCGAAAATAAGGAGCTAAATTTTTCATGCTATCTTGGTTTAGTTTTACTTGTAATCGGTTTTTTCATAGGTCTTTTTGGGTTTGTGCATGCAATGGATTCAGCTTGGGGAACGTTTTATGTATACAGAGGATTTGCAGAACTTCTTTTTGGGATTCTATTTATTCTTCTTGGAAATGGATTAATCAGTTATGGAAAAAAATAATGACCTAGTGACAAGTCTGGGGAGATAAGTTTTCCAAAATGATTAAGATGCATACTATTTTTCTTTTTGTTTCTGCTGGGATTTTGGTTGTTATTGGTGTTTCTTTTATGTTGCAACCTAAGGACAAAATCACAAATGAGAACCAAAATGTAATGGGAATAGCAGTTGCTTATATTGAGGACAAGTATGGCAATGATTATGTCCTTAATGGTGAAGTCTCAAATCAGTCTTTTATAGAACATAGACAGGAAGGAGATACAGTTTACAATTATCCAACTGCATCTTTTAGGATACCTGCAGATTACCAGAAACCAGGACAATTAGTTAATGTGATGGTTGACCCAGATACTGAAGAAATAAAGAAAGTTGTAACAATGTACAGCAAAAGTATATTGCCGCCATCTTCTCCATGAGAAGTTGAAGAAATACTTGGATAATTAGAAGGTAATTATTATATGGGATTAGGATGGGATTCTGTTCTGAAATTAGCTGCGGTTGCAGCTTTTGTAATGATTGTTTTGTCAGCAGTCTTCTATTTTGTTTTTGAGAATATTGGTTATAACTCTTATTCACTAAGCGTATTATTGGTCTTTTCAATTCTGGCATTCATTGCTATCAGGATAGTTTGGGGAGTAGTCACAAAGAAAATTCCATTTTGATTGCATACGTTGTGGAAAGACCTGTTTGCTCAACGATTGACATATTTCCATGTGTTAGTTTGTGCAACCTCCTCTTTTTTAATAGTCAAAATCATGATCCAAAATTCAAAATGTCTATTATCTGGAATAGATTTTGAGGTGCTGGGCTGATTTGATTTGTTTCAGGGAGAGAAAAGAGGCTTATTTTGGGTTGGTTTGATAATTCTGGCTTTTGCCTCAATAATTCTCTTTGCTATTTCCTGGCAATATGTCTATACTGATTTGTATATGCCATTATCGTGGATAATCAGACAATCCTTTCCCCCAATCGTTGGTGCAGTTGTTTTCATCCTTATTGGATTATACATGATGAAATCGGGTGTAAAAAAAGCATAATGTATGTTAAAATCACAAAAATTCTAACATTGATTACAAATAGATTTCTTATCGACCAATTCTATCAGGCTTACAAGCTTATTCTCGTCTACGTCACCTAATGCAGAGATTTTTATGTGCCTCATTGTTTTACCAGTTCCCTCAAACAAACTTATTTCCTTCTTATTCAAACCAGTAATTGCAAAACCAACATTAACGTGATTCTTCAGGGCAACAATATAGAATTTACCGCCCGCAAAAGTTGGAACACCCCATCGCATTTTTTCCTCTGGAATCGCAAGTATTTTATGAATAATTCTCCTAATTTCTTGTAGAATTTCTTTCTGAGGTGATTCTTGTTTTTCTATATATTCGGTAACTTGCTGGTCCATCATATTAGTTTCCATTAAACACTACCAATAATGAATAATAAACATACCATATCCTTATCTAGGGACTTCTGTTTTCCGCGCAAATTCGGTCAATTTTTCTTGAATATTGTTTGGTCAAAATTTCTTGACAATCGGGAATGAATTTTGGTCAAGATTTCTTGACAAAAAACCTTTTCAGCTAACTTAGAACAGACTAAGCTAGGTAATTTAATTGGGGGAGCAAAAAACAGATTGTGTTCTTTCGATTATCACTCTTTTTATTTTAGTTAGTTACCCGTTTGTTGGTTCTATTGGGGCTTCTTCTGAGATGTGGAGCAAAACTTATGGAGGAGTGGGTGATGAAGTTGCCCATTCTCTAGTTTACACTTCTGATGGAGGATATGCATTAGCAGGGTATACAGTCTCTTTTGGTGCTGGATGGGAAGATTTTTGGTTGGTGAAAACTGACGAGTTTGGGAACATGGAGTGGAACCAAACATACGGAGGAATAGATGCAGACTTGGCATTCTCGTTGGTTGAGACTTCGGATGGAGGATACGCCATAGCAGGAAAAACATATTCTTTTGGCGCTGAAGGCTCTGATTTTTGGTTGGTGAAAACTGACGAATTTGGAAACATTGAGTGGAGTGAAAGATACGGGGGACCAGGTGAAGATTCTGGGCACTCGTTGGTTGAGACGTCTGATGGTGGATTTGCGATAGCGGGTCTCACTTATTCTTATGGTGCTGGTGCTTCTGATTTTTGGTTGGTAAAAACTGACAGATATGGCAACTGCGAGTGGAATCGAACGTATGGAGGAGAACAGTATGATGGTGCTCAATGGTTGATTGTAGCATCTGATGGAGGATTTATGATGGCGGGTTACAAAGACCAAAAGGACAATTATGTTGGGGCTAATTTTTGGTTAATTAAGACCGATGCTTATGGAAATATGCTGTGGAACAGAACATACGACAATTGGGTGGATTCAGCTAATTCGGTGGTTGAAACCTCTGATGGTGGATACGCTTTGGCGGGTTCAGCTGGTTTCTGGTATCCTCATGCTTGTTGGTTTGTAAAGACTGACGAGAATGGATTTATGACTTGGAACACTACTTACGGAGACTTGTATGACCAGCATTATGAAACTGCTCACTCGGTTGTTGAAACTTGGGATGGAGGATTTGCTTTAGCTTGTAGAGCTGATTACTTTGGTGATGGTAACTATGATTTTTGGGTTATAAAAACTGATGAATATGGAACCGTCGAGTGGAATCAAACATTTGGAGGAACGGGTTCCGAGGAAGCTTATTCCTTGGTTGAGACGTCCGATGGAGGATATGGACTAGCAGGTTATACATCTTCTTTTGGTGCAGGAGACAATGATTTTTGGTTGGTTAAAACCAATCAAACGGGTGTTATACCAGAGTTTCCATCATGGGCTATTCTGCTATTGCTTCTTATAGCAACCTTGGTGTTGATGCTTTGGAAAAAAACTGAACAAGAACTTCAGCGGGTCTTTAATGGATAAAAGAGAAATCAAAATCGCAAAAAGCAATAATAGATAAGTTCAATTGTTATTTCCTATTGTTTTTCATTTCCAAGATTTGAACATTGTGCATGAGCCTCAGCAACCCCCTTTTTTCAAAATTTAATCAGTAGTAATCAACGAGTGCGTGCGATTTATCTGGATTGGTTCGAGCCATTACTCGATTAGCGCAACTTAATTAATCAAAGACATACCTGTTTTGGGTAAAAAAATGTATGAAAAGCTTATTTTAAATTTCTCAGTAATTAATTGACCAGTGAGGTTAATTGATAGAGCATTTAGAATCAGAAATTATCGAGTTTATGCTTAACTCTTTGCCTGTGGAAATTTCCTTTGTTGATGAGAATGATGAAGTCAGTTACTTCAATAAGAATGGAGATAGAATTTTTCCTCGTCCCAGAAGTGTTATTGGCAAGAAAGTTCAGCAATGTCATCCTAAGAAAAGCTTGAACAAAGTAATTGAAATTGTAGATGCTTTCAAAAATGGAAAGAGAGATGTTGCTAACTTTTGGATTAACCTTAATGGCAGATTGATTTACATTAGATACTTTGCAGTTCGGGATAACGATGGAAAATATTTGGGCACTCTTGAAGTTAGTCAAGACATTACAGACCTCAAAAAAATTGAAGGAGAAAAGAGACTTCTAGATTGGAAATGATTCGTAAGCTAAATGCGCCAAATATAAGCATCAATTATCTTTTCTAAATAAGGAGATTGTAGAATGAGTGACGAGCATCCGCGCATAACTAGAGAAAAAAAGACCATCGACAAGATGGTCCATGTTTACTGCAAAGCCAAACACCACACCAAAGGAAACCAGTTATGTGATGATTGTACCGAGTTTTTGTTCTATGCTTTTATGCGTTTAGACAAGTGTCCTTTTCAAGAAGAGAAATCCACTTGTGGAAAATGTTTAGTTCACTGTTATAAACCTGAAATGCGGGAAAAAGCCAAGAAGATAATGCGTTATTCTGGTCCCCGATTAATCTACCGAAACCCAATTTTAGCTTTACATCATGTGTTTGATGGACGCAAGAAACCTCTTACCCTAAAAGAGTTCAAAGCAAAAAAGCTCAAGAATCAACACAAGATTAGAAACCGAAAAAAATAACCTTATTACATTACTTTGAGGTTCTATGTTGAGAGGTTGTTAGTTATGGAGATAACAAAAGTTAATGAAACAGCAAACGCAAAGAATCCACATGGAGTAGATGTAAGACCGATTTATGCTCATGAAAACGCGCAGGTCATAGTTTTGACTTTGAAACCAGGCGAATCACTGAGGAGACATATTACTCCTGTTGACGTTTTCTTTTATGTTCTTGAAGGCAAAGGCATAGTTGAAGTTGGAGACGAGAAAAAGGAAGTAGAGAAGGACTCGATCGTTCACAGTCCAGCGAAGATACCTCATTGTTGGTATAACGAATCAGAAGAGCCTTTACGGATCTTAGTTGCTAAAACCCCAAAACCAAAGGAATCTACAATTCTACTTTAGTTCTCCCAGTTTCTACACTATCAAACCGGTATCTAGTGTGGGTAATGAACAGCTATCAGTACTAACTTTTCAAGACTCTGAATAGCTCGAACCTCATCAGCTGCAGCATATATCAATTGACCTTTGGATAACTCGAAGGTCTCTTTCCCAATGGTAAATCTTCCTTTTCCGCTTATGACATAAAAGCATGCTCCGTAAGGTTCAGGATGTGCTGGAATTTCTTGTTCTGCTTCAAGCCCGATTAGGGCAACAGTGTAATTTTTGGTTGAAAGCAAATCCTTTTTTACATTAGCTAAATCTTCTGCAATGATGAGAATACTTTTTTTCTGAGAGAATGTGGCAAGCCTGTTTAAATCAAATATTTTTGTCATAGTTTATGTGTCACCTCCTTCAATGTGCTTTTTTAGGAAATTGGAAGACTAGCTAAGGTCGCGGTGTATGAGCTTAGGAGTAGAATTACTGTTCCTAAGGTAATGTTGCAGAATAGAATTATTGCTCCAATTTTTTCTGTTGGCGGTGCAGCTACTGTTTTTGTTCTTCCAACTGAAAGCTGGTGGACAAACTATTATGGTCCAATATTGGCTAAACTTCCAAGCTTGAAGGAAAAAATACAAGAGGAATAAGGAAAAATTGCGGGACATTGCTTGTCGTGAAGAAGAAATTGAGATTTTCAAAAATACTCAGAATTTTATGGTTATGTGTTCTATGTAATTCAATGTTCAAAATGACCAAACATATAACAAAGAACAACTCTTTCAGTCTACAGCGTCAACTTAGTCAAGCTGGTTGGGTTGAAATTTAACCCTTCAAACCCAAACTTGCCTCTGCCTGATTTTATTCATGTGCCTACTAATCTTCCCTGAAATTTGTCCCTAGTTTTCTTTGTACCTAACAGCTCTCTTCTCAATTAAAAACTTAAATGTGTTAGAATTCTGTGGGAATTCTGTTTGCAGTATTAACGAGTTCTTTGGCCGCCTTAACGTAACTAAGGATTTTGAAGGAATCCCCCTTAATCTTGAATAATCCACGAATAAAACCTTTGATTGGATCCAGTTCATTTTCAATCAACTTTTTCCAATTCGAATACGACCCACTGAATGTGAAGGCTGTATTTTTGTTGCCATCTACTCTATAGGCTTCCCGGCATTTACCATGCCACAAATCTAAATAATACTTTACCTCATTTTCTAACTCGCCTTCAGGCAATATCACAAATAGAAAATCGCCTTCCCAATCTTTTGCTGCCCTCTCATAATCTGCGTTTCTATTAAGTTCATCCTTGAACACTTCAATCCACTCATCCGAGGGAAACTTTACCATCAGCCTCTTCTCCTCTTCCTTCAACCATCTTCTTACAGCAATTTTTGCACAAAATCTTGAAAACGAGGAATGTCTTCTTTAGAAATGCCTTTAGGCAAAGGATAGAATAGATGTTCCTTTCGATTCAAGCCTTTATGGAACACATATTCCACAGGCAAAACATTCTTTGTCATTAATTCTGCCAATAGGGATTCGCCAATTGCATTGTTCAATCTATTAATCGCTTCTTTATCGTTATGGTCAAAATAATAATCATACTCCAAGAACGCTAATTTTCCATGCTCCAAAAAACTGATGAACCCTAAAGCATTTTCTAATCCATATTTCTCGCCTATACCACTCAAGAGGTCATGAGTCTTCAAAATTGTCTCATCTTCTCCCTGCATGAATCCGCCACGAACCATAAACAACTTTTGTCTAATCATTCTGCTAGGAAGTATTCTAAAAGAATGAAGCCAAATAAGATCTGTCATCTCTGGCTTCGAGTAAGCCTTCTCAAAAAACCCTTGTAAATCTTTATCGAAGGCTGAAGCAACTTCTGTCTTTGTTTCTCCAAGTATTTTTTCTAAATGTTCTCTTAATGGACCATCAAAAACCACCTTTAAAGGATCAGGTTCTTCCCCCAAAATTTTCAGGAATTCACTATCTTTCATTTTAGCTAACTTGGAAACGCCTAAAATCATTCTCTTAGCCATTCTTTCATCTATAACAACGCCAGCTTTCTTCTTGATTAATTCTAAATGATCAGCATCGCCTACTATGTCCACCAGATAATTCATCTTAAAATATTTTTCAGCAACATAGTTGAAGTCTTGACTTATCGAATTTGTTGGCGCAATGAAATCTGAAAGATATTTTCTAGATATTACTGCAACAGAAAGTCCAAGCCTTTTTCTCGCCAGTTCATGAGCAAAAGCTAGGGCTTCAGGCAAACTGGAAAAGGGAATCAAAACTGCTTCTTCCTTATCGTTTCTGGAAAACAATTTAACCGTCATTTTTGTAACGATTTTTGATGGAGATAATGTGAGACTCTCTAAACCATGTGATGCAGCATAAGGATTAGAAATGTTGGAATCATTTAAGCTAGACAAAGCGCCATCTTCTGTCACATACTCCGTGTCTATGAAAAGGTCTGACCCCCAACCATACATATTCATCCAAGTTGAGATTATTCCAAAAGAGGCAATGTTAGCACATACCGAAGCTGCAGGTTCCGCAACACAAGCCCTCATGTTGTTGCTGTATGCTGCTTTCTGTAGCTCAAACGCAGTAACACCTGCTTCAATGGTAGCTGTACAATTTTCAGTGTTAACCTCAATTTTTTTCATTCGCCCAAAATCAATTATTATTCCGTTTTCGATTGTAACTGGTTTTGCCAGAAGAGTGTGCAATGCAAGAACAAGAAATGTGCCTGCGCCTCTAGGTCTTAAGGGCAAACTGTTCTTTTTCGCGATTTCTGCAATCTTTACAATTTGTTCTGCAGTTTTCGGCATAACAACGTAAAATTGATTTGAAGAATTTTGAGGAATAATTGATCTAGAATAGGACCTAATGATGACAGGGTCATTTGTTGCCCATTCTGAACCTACAATGTCTCTAAGTTGTTTCAAAACAGTATCTTCAGGAACCTTCACAAAATCTTTTTCATCCAAAGCTTCAACAAACTGCTTTAGAGCTTCTTGAACCTTTGATGGTCTCAAATGGGTTATGAAGTGACATTGTTTGTCGCATCTCCCACACATGTCACAAGATTTTACAACATCAACAAGTTTTTTGGTTGGCTCAAGTTCATTCCTACTCAAAGCTAAAAGCAGTTCCATTCTCCCATCTGGCCAATACGCTGCAAACCCATTCTTTACTCCAGCAGAACATAATCCTGTTTTCAAGAAATCAATTCGGCACATGCCACAATGCGATGCTTTCTCCGCAATTTCAATCGCAGAATCCAAGGTTCAATTTAACTCCTTTAAAGTGGAATATGAATAAAAAGCTAACAAAAAGATAAGCTTTCCCCGCGCGCCTATTTTGGCGCTAAATTTTAACATCAAACCCAACCCAACAAGCCCTGTTACTTGTTGCAAAATCTTTTAAGAAGAAGAATTGAATATGATAGACTGTATAGAGTTGGGGGAATTCTAACAGCTGACCTGTCTTTCGGGAATGCAGATGGGAACCAGTAGCAGAAAAAAAGTCTGTTCAAAAAGCCTAGTGTAAACTATCGTTTTCTATTAACCAGCTGTTGAAGACAACTCTAACTCGACAAAAACAAAAAGAGGAAAAAAATTGAAAACAATATATCGAAAAACCAAAATTTCTACAATTTCAGTAATTCTATTGTTGACTATTTCAGCTTTAATTGTAGCTATACCACCTACTACGGCACAGGAGACTCGTGTAACCTATCCCTACATAGGTGCTGTGCCTAACCCAGTAGGTAGTGGACAGGAAGTGCTCTTACACGTCGGAATTTATCAGCGACTCAACAGTGCTCAAATGGGCTGGGAAGGTCTAAGCATAACAATTGAGAGACCTGACGGGGAAACTGATGTAATCAGTGACATCAAGACGGATGCAACCGGTGGAACAGGTAGAGTTTATGTACCTGATTTGGTGGGAAAATACTATTTACAAACCCACTTCCCTGAACAAGTCACATCTGAAACAAAAATAGCACCAGGAATTCCTGCTGGTACTGTAATGCTTGCTAGCAACAGCGAAGTGCTAGAACTTGAAGTGCTAGAAGAAAGAGTGCCAGATTATCCTGGTCATTCGCTTCCAACTGAATATTGGACTCGACCCATAGATGCGCAGCTCAGAGAATGGTACCAAATATCAGGTAGTTGGCTAGAAATTGGCATGTTCCTTTGCCCGGTAGTTCCAGGCAACGATGATGCTCCAGAAAGCCCACATATTCTGTGGACAAAACCACTAGCAGAAGGAGGTCTCGCTGGAGGAACAACCACCGGAGAATGGGCTTTCAACCATGGAGACGCTTATGAAGGAAAATGGTCAAGTCATATCGTCATAAATGGAATACTTGTTTATGCTGAACGCACAAACACTCGTCCGCTAGAATACATTGCTTTAGACATCCGTACAGGTGAAGAATTATGGACTAAAACGCTTCTTGATGATCAATCAATAGCATTTGGTCAGACAATGGTTTGGGAAGGATATAACTTACATGCAGTCTACCCATACATTTGGACACAAACTGGCGGCGGTTATGGGCCATCCCCACCACCAGTAGAGTGGCACGCTTTTGACCCCTTCACAGGAGATTGGGAATTTACCGTGTCAAACATTCCGTCAGGCACCACAGTTTTCGATGAACGAGGTTGGATCTACCGAGTAAATCTGAATTTGGGTCAAGGACATGGATATGTATGGAGCTTAACCGATCTCATCGTTCCATTCGGGGAAGACAGCCCCGCAGCGGGCAGTTGGCCACCTGCAGGCTCTTTCTATGGAGGAAGATACAGAACATATGACGCAGCAGAAATGACGGGGAGTGAACTATCGGCAGCTGCTCAACGTGCTTACGTAGCGGAGTTTGATTTTCCAGCAGGGTTATCAGGTAGCGTTCGGGCAATTCGCCTTGGTGACAAAGCATTTGGTATGGACATGAGTCAAACGGAAATCAATACTTGGGCTATTAGCTTGGAATCAGGAAATGAAGGAGACTTGTTGTTTGATGAGACGTGGATTGCACCAACTGAATGGGTAGCTGGTGGTCTTACTCCAACATTTGCTACTGTAAGTTTGGATGATGCTGTAGCAATCATGTGGACACAAGAGACTATGGAATACTACGGTTTCAGTACAGATAATGGAGCATGTCTTTGGGGTCCAACAGCAGGCGAGCAATACTTGAACTTTTTTGCATCCGCAGATCCGCGAGTTATTTATGATGGCAGACTTTACGTAAGTGGGGTCAGCGGTATCGTCTATTGTTATGACGTTCATACTGGTGATACACTCTGGACCTATGAAGCATATGACCCCTACAATGAATTCTTGTTCTCTAATGATTGGTGGCAAATTCTGCTGTTCTTTACTGATGGAAAAGTCTACTTGACCCATGTAGAGCACTCTGCTATTGAGCCAATGCCTCGAGGTGCGCCTTCGCTCTGCCTTAATGCAACAACGGGTGATGTAATATGGAGAGCTGATGGTTTATTCCGTGGAAGTACTTGGGGAGGTCGTGCAGTCATCGGAGACAGCGTGATGGTTGCTTTTGATACGTACGACAACCGTCTCTATGCTGTTGGAAAAGGTCCAAGCCAAATAAGAGTGTCTGTAGAACCTAAAACGATACCAAATGGAAGGAGCATAATAATTGAAGGTACAGTGATGGATGTATCGCCAGGCACAAATGATCTTGCTCTGCAAATGCGATTCCCGAATGGAGTTCCTGCAGTATCCGATGAAAGCATGTCCGATTGGATGCTATATGTATACAAGAACTTTGAGCGCCCGACTGATGTTGAAGGTGTTGAAGTATTTGTGAAGATTCTTGATCCCAACGGCGACTACTACTCAGTCAGGGTTACAACGGATTCAAAGGGTAGATTCAGTCATATGTGGTCTCCAGCAGTTGTTGGTGAATACGAAGTTACTGCGATCTTTGAAGGTTCAGAATCATACTATGCAGCAGACGAGACAACAACTTTTGGTGTAGACGCAGCCGCAGAAGTTCCAGGATATCAGGGTCCAAGTGCTGATGAGATTGCAACAAGGACAGTTAACATGATGCCTCAGTTCCCATACGTGCCTACTGCTGAAGAGATTGCTGCTGATGCCGCACAGAGAACAATCAATATGCTTCCGCCTTACCCAGAATGCAACCCATGCCCAGAAATTCCGGCATACCAGACAATCGATGTGGTCGTCATAATACTCGTTGTTGTCGTGCTAATCATCGGATTATACTGCTGTTTCATGAAAAAACAAAAATAAACAACCAATTTCCCTCCCTTCTTTTTTTGGGGATAAAACAATTCAGAAGAAAAGGGGGCTGAATGGGCTCATAAACGGAATAAAATTCGAAAAAAGCAATAGTGGTCTAAGTTTCATTTTTTCTCCTATTGTTTTTTATTCCCCAAAGTTTTGATACCGTGCAGGAGCCTCAGCAAACCCACTTTCTTCACCTCTTAGAGTTATGAAACACAAGAGTGAATGAACTGAGATGGGGCTGAGTCGGCTTTGGAAAATTTCACATTCAACAGGGATGTGCAGGTTTGTAAATTTTTTCTGTCTCCTTCTTTCCAAAAATCCAGCAAACTCTTGCTAAAACAGAGCAATTTTTGAAATAAGCCATTGGAATGCATTTATGTTTGAGTGTATACACGTTTTAGCATATACACACATTCACTTGTTTACACTATGGTACCACCCTGTTCCATTTTCTACTGGATAGGTACCCTGTAGGAACAGGTGTGTACCGAACCATATATACAGGGTAGGAAACGCCCATAACTGGACGTCGTCCGTTGTCCCGTCAGGGGGGGAGGTTAAAAATTAACCCCCAAACTTAAAGAAGGATGATTTATTTCATTTATTCCACATTAACTCTTCCTCTTGCAGCACTACTGTTGATGGATGCGGCGGCAGCTAATCCTTGAAAACCTGCTCCTTGTAAAGTCTCTGTAGGTAATGCAAACAGAATTGTGTTGCTTTGATCTTTGCTTACATCGCTCAAAGTCTCTAGGATTCTGAGTTGTAGAGCTATAGGGTTTTTTTCCATGTTCTCGGCAGCTTTTCCTAAAGTCTTAGAGGCTGTGAGTTCTGCATTAGCTTTGATAATTATTGCTCTGGATTCCCTCTCAGCTTCTGCTTGTACTGCAAAAGCTCTCTGCATATCTGATGGCAAAACCACATCTTGTAGCTCTATCTTTTGTATGTCAACTCCCCACTCTTTCGTGTAGCTATCAACGATTATTTTCATCTTTTCAGCTATTGTTTCTCGTTTCTCTAATAATTCATCTAAACTGTATTCTCCGACGATGTTTCTCAAAGATGTTTGAGAGTAGCTTTTAATTGCATTCCAGTAGTCTTCTACACCTAGAATCAATTTTTTTGCATTTTCTATCTTTAGAAAGCCCACTGAATCGATTTTCACGGTAATGTTATCTTTAGTTATTGCACTTTGTCCTCTCAAGTCAAAGGTTTGGACTCGCATATCTAATCTAATCAATGAATCAATGAAAGGTATCTTAGTCTGGATTCCAGTTTCCACAGTTTTAACAATTCTTCCAAATCTTATAAGCGTCACAGTTTCCCATTGCTTGACTATATAGAACAAATTAGCAAGCAGAATAAGTACTACGAACAAGATTATTAATGCAATAAATCCTATCAGTATATCCCCCACCATTTTTTCACCCCCTTTTTGTTAAGATAACTAAATTCTAATTTGGAAAATTTTAGGATAAAATAGTTTGGGTAAAAAACATCACTAGGTTGGGTTCGGATTAAAATTTAACTCTTAGAAAAAAGGGAGTTTTGCAATAAAACAAGTGGAGACATCACCATCATGGAACGAATCGTTTTTTCTACTATAGAAAAGTTTAGTTAAAATTTCATTTTCGATTCTTATGATAATGTTAACCATACAATTCTTTGTTTCTCTTGAAAACCTCATGACTTCTAATAGCCATCTCTTTCCATTTGATTGGTTCTATTTTTTTTCCCAAATATTCTCTCCCTTTTCCATCTTTTGTTGCTGACGTTAGTTTTGCCCATTTGAGCTGCTTATCAAAAAAGCCAAAATGAATGTGCCATTTTGCACCACATCCATCACAATTTATGTTGTCTTTTCCACCTTTACCCACATTAATATCTATTTCATCATTTCCACATATTGGACAATAGGTAAAATACTTGATCGTTTTAGCTAATAATTCCTCAGATCTATCAAACTCACCAGACTTGACCTGAATATAATAATAAGGATATAAAAAATCGTCATCAGAATTCATTTTTTATCCCCAATATTAATTGAATTATTGAATTGAAGAAAGTTTGGGTTTGGGGGCTAAAATTTAACTTCATCCCCAAATTAACAGGCATGCTATATACTCCTCAATCTTTTTCGAACAGAACGGTCTGTGTAGGGTAAGGCATCACGATGTTTTCTTTTTCGAAAGCTTCAATTAATCCAAAGTTGATTTTTTGTTTGATATCCATGTATTTAGCGTAATTTGGAGTTTTTATGTAATATACTACTTCAAAGTTTAGGGTAAAATCCCCAAATTCTGAAAGGTGGGCTCGATCAAATTCAGCAAGATTTACTCCCTTAACTATTTCCTTCATTATTTGAGGAATTTTTTTGAGTTTATCCAAAGGCGTGTTGGTAGCTACTCCAAACTTCAAGACAACTCTTCTTTTTCTTAATTTTTTGAAATTTCGAATGTTGGTTGTTGTTAATTCTCTGTTTGATATTACTAGTTCCTCACCCTGCAACAATTTTATACGCGTTGATCTTATGCCAATCTTCTTCACATTTCCACAATATTCACCGATAACAATTAAATCTCCGATTTCAAAAGGTCTATCAAAATAGATTAGAAAGGCACTGAAAGCATCTGCTAAAATGTTTTGTAATGCTAAAGCAATTGCAATACCGCCAACACCCAAACCTACTACGATTCCAGAAAGGTTTACATTGTATACGCTCATTATTGCGAAAAGAGCGAATACGTAACAAATTGCTCTAATAACCTGCTTTAGAATTGATAGGAGATGTTCGCTCATTTGTTTTTCACTTTTAGCTCTTTCTCCAAACCAACTCACCAGAATGCCCAAAACCCTTGCAATAATGAAGGTGGCAACAAGGATTTGTGCCACAGAAAACAATTGATATATCATTATGGAGTATGAACCTAGAAATGATAGGGGTTGCAGGGCAAAATGCAGTCCCATTATTAATGCCAAGAAAATTATTGGAGCTTTTATGTTTCGCAGAATTTCATCATCAATTCCAGTCTTTGTTTGCTTGGCCCAAGTTACTAGATACCTCTTAAAAACAGAATAGGCGACCCATCCAATAGTTAATGCTAACAAAAAAATAATAATCGAGGTAACTATTTCACTTTCTAATTGACCCAAATTAAGGTAATTTTGAAAAATATCCACTATCAATGAAACCATGGTGAAGTCCTCATTTAGGTCTTTTTGAGTTATCCTTTTTACTTTATGTTATAGAAGTGTTTTGGGTTTTGGAGGTTAAAATTTTACCCTTGGAAAAAAGGTGAGTTTAGAACCATCACCAGGTGATACATTAAATTAGCTTTTTGGACAGACTAAATTCTAACTGATTAGTTTGTTAGCTTGTGCAAAATAGTTGCTGAATTTTGCATTTGCTTCTGATTGGTCACTTGGGGGTTCAAATCCTGGATAAAACATCCTGATTGCATTGTTGTTCTCAATTCCCGGTTGAAGAAACATGGAAGGAAAAAGAACGCAAATTCTCGGAGGACCAGGAATTGCCGACATGATAGCTGACCTGAAGACACCATGATACACCTCTTCGCCATCTATTCTAATCACAAATCCTGTAAAATTGTATAATTTGTTTTCCATATTCACAAGACGTTCTGACGCAATTTCGGTAATAGCAATCTCTTGACTTGTCACATTATAGGACACAATATCAGCATCAGAAATCAACAAAGCATTATTCTCAAGAAAGGTTAACGTAAATCCTTCTTTTGATGGCGACTCCATAGAACCAAAAAATAAACCTACAACTAGAATCAATATAGCTAATATCAACACTGAGCTTACCAAAATCTTTCTTCTCATGAAAACCCCAACTAAATAATCCTAATCTCTACTACATAATAAGTTGAAATAAATATTAGACATTAAATTTAATCCATAGAAAAAAAATCTAAGAAGCGATACTTAGACAAAAAGAATGTTTACGAGTATGATATTCTCTCAGTGATTATACCCACGAAATTCCACAAGACCGTTGAACCCTTTCTTGACAAAGATTTAGACATCGAAATCAAATCAGACAACAACAAAATAATAATCGTTTTACAGCCCCGAGAAAACATTTCTGCAGACAGAAACACCCTCGGTAAAAACATGTAGATTTTCGGGATTTTACCTCTGTTTTTTACATGAAATGGTCATTACTCTTCTTATATGGGTCGACAGAAACGTTTTCCTATAGGCTTTTCTGCAGACAGAAACATTTTGCAGGGGATTTTTGGTGCAAAATTTTGTGTAAAAAAGTGAATGCCTACTCTACTCTTACTTTTCGGCAATGGGGTAGGATTGGAGAGTGCCTAGATGCAGGCAGAAAAATGGAAAAATCTCTGTATTCACAGGCCGAAAGGCTAGACTAAACCATGCTATCTTTCAAATTCTTGCCCTGGAAGGTCCACAGACAATCTATGATCTGCATAGAACATTGAAAATTAGACGAAAGCAAAGCCAAATTCGCTATTCTAGCCTCAATAAACGGGTAAGGTTTTTGGAAGATTCAGGATATGTCAAAAAGATTGGCGCCAAAAAAACCAGGGCAGGATTCGAAGCGACCATATATGACTTAACCGCCAGAGCCTACCTAGCCACACTATTAAACAACATAAACCTAAACGAACTAATCAAACAAGCAGACGACACCACAGCAACACAAATACTAGCTGACATATCACTCATCAATCGAGATTCCCAGAATAAAGTACGGCAAAAAACAAACACTTGACATACTAATAAACGAAGAAGCTTTATTATTGGCTAAGTTTCTGAGAAACGAAAGAAAAGATTGGAATCCAAGGCTAGTAATATTGTCAACCTGATTTAGCTAATGTTGTCCCATGGTCCAGGCCAATCAGGAAAAGTAAGAGTAGCTTCTGCCTCTTCCATTATCTTTCTGGGATCAACGGGTACTTGAACTCCATCTTGCCACTGAAAACCCAAAACAATAGGATAATCAGCATCCGGATCATTAGCATCTTTTCCCATCATTATACAATGAGATGGAGTGAAAACAAAATCTCTAGCATTAGAAGTTTCAACACTAGTCTCCTCCAAAGCCTCAATAACAGCATCAGTCTCAATAGTCCCAGCACGCTCGATAGCATCAGCCAAAATAAAGCGTATACTATCATAAGCTTCGACTGCAACTATAGTAATTGGTTCACCCCACCTATCCATATAGGCATCTCGGGTTTGCAAGGTTTTACTTGTAAAGGGATAGCCTGTAGTAGTTGGATAGTCTACAATAGTCATATGATTGCATTTTCCATCTGTCCACTCCCAACCATTAGGATTAGAAGCAAACGCTAAAATTCCTCCAAAAATTACGATTGGTGATTGGCGATCATAATATTCTTTAACAAAGGCTATCCCCTTATCCAATGCAATCAACGGAACCATAACTTCAACTCCTGCTGCTTCAGCAGCAGCAAAATAACTTGACAAATCAACAGTGTCTAATGAAAACCTTCCTTTGTAAACTAACTCGAATCCATTTTCTGGCAGAAAATCATCCAATCTTTCCATAGCATCTTTATTCCAATCTAAATCTTCAGCTAAAAAGCCAATTTTGTTGAAACCAGTCATTTCTCTGACATGTTTAAGACTATCTGTGATTCCTAACAGGGTAGAAGTATCATTGAAGGCAGGATTGAAATAGTATTTATACTTCTCATAATCATCCAAAACTCTCTGTGTTATAGCTTCAGGAGCTGTGTTCCCGTCAATACAAATTATTTTGTGTTGAGCAATAATGTCTTGAACCAGAATTTTTGTTGAGCCAGTAGCACCTCCCACAACAAAGTCTACTTTATGATGTGTTATCAATTTGGTTAAGGCATTAGTCAGAATAACTGGATCACCACCCCCATCATCATCCTCACCAATCAATTCTACCTTCCTTCCGAGTATACCACCTTCAGCGTTGATTTCCTCGACAGCCAATATTGCAGCTTGCCAAACATATTTACCATAACCATCTAAATCGCCAAGAAATCCTATCTTGATGTTTTCAGAAGATGGACTTTGATCACTTAACAAAACATAAGCTGCTCCTCCTCCTACTGCAGCAACAACAACTATGGTAATCAGAATTATTGATTGAATCTTTGTAATAGCCTGAGAATCCAACAACCCCATCTCCCAGAAACATATAACTATTCTATTGAAAATGGTTTTAATACTTTCTAAGGTAAACGGTGTGAAAAATTATTTCAATACTACAGTGGTAATAATGGGTTGTTGATAGCTTTGAATAACGCCCGCTTGGAGTCTCTTTTAGAAAAAGCAAAAGAGTTAGAGAAAAAGTATGAATGGCTCCAAGCTACAAAATGCTACAAACAAACTTCAAATTTAGCTCTTGATAAAAAAGATGTTCATAGTGCAGCTAAATTTCTTGAAAGCATGGGTTTTTGTTTTTATAGAGCCGCCTTTCAAGCACAAACCAATACTGAATTTAAAAAACGGATGAAACTTGCTATCCAAGCATATAAAAGAGAAATCACAATCTTGGAGACAAGCAAAGAAGATAACAAGCAAGTGAAAATCAAACATACTACGGCTTTAATTGCTTATATTCGATCTTGGCTTGAAGAAGCCCCAAAAGAAAGAAAGAAGTTGCTTGATAAATGGTGGATAATTGAAAACCAAGTTCTAGAGGCTTACGAGAGTGTTGGCGATGTTCATTCTGTAGGTTTGTTGTGCACCGAACTGATCGAGTTTTCTCAATATATTCGTTATTGGCTCAGTGATTCTTCTGAGGC
>Ga0272441_10005700_pt1 | contig 21411 bp, 17 predicted proteins | sample SSMProp6N_FD_193582 | JGI IMG/M metagenome (GOLD analysis project Ga0272441, IMG submission 193582) | Marine sediment archaeal communities from Little Sippewissett salt marsh, Falmouth, MA, United States - SSM-Prop-6N | ecosystem: Environmental > Aquatic > Marine > Wetlands > Sediment ... | reverse complement strand
CGCCGGAGACGATGTCCGGATGCCCGTCCTTGTTCACGTCGAACACGCCCGCCGACTAGTAGCGCTCGTCGGCGATCAATTCCTTGCGCCATGTCCCCTTCATCAGTTTTCCTCTCGTGCGTCGTCGCGCCCATCCTCACCGAAAACCACGAGAAGCAGAATGATTTTGGGCAGGATGATCAACAGAGACACTATCGCGCCTGGCGTCCTGTCGTACTCTTTGGCTGATCATTCTGCCCTAAATCATCCTGCTGATACTCTCTAGGCTGATCATTCTGCCCAGAATCATGCTGCGTTTGAACAACCGCTAGATGTTACCCACTGGTCATCCTGACGTACTCGCGTGCGACCCGCAAGTCCTCGAGCGCTTCAGCCGCGCCGCACGGCGGCTCCGCCTCGCCGCGCACAACGCTCACGAAGTTGCGGGCCTGCCGCTGCATCGCGCCCTCCCACGGCAGTTGAGGGGCGAGCGTGGTCGGGACGGCGCCGTTGCCCGGATCCTTGAGAATCTCGACGGTGCCCGGCCGGTTCGAGGCCAATGGCGCCGGCAACTTGAGCTTCACGTACCCGCGCTCGAATGCGACCAGCGCCGTCTCTTGCCAGTCCACGCTCGTCCGGTACGGCGCCAGCTCGAGCAGACACGGCACGCCGCTTCGGCTCGACCCGGCCATGAGCACGCCCGCCGGGTCGGCATACGTCACGTCGTACGGCTCACCCAGCAGGTGCCGCAGCAGGTTCACCTGGTGGATGTAGTAGTTCACGAAGCTGTCGTATCTGTTCGTCGCCTCCTTATCCATGTCCGACGGGCCCGGATCACGTGCAAGGGCCGGTTTCGGATCGCCCGCGTCCAGCCGATGCGCGAAACCGCCCGCGACCCAATCGCCGGGCGGCATCGTGACGCGCACGTAGCGCAGCGCGCCGAGCTCGCCCGACTCTTTCAGCCGGTCAACCTCGGCCTTCGCGTACTCCGTCGCCGGATCGCTGCGCTTGTGGTAACCCACCATCAGCCGGTTCGCACCTCCGTTGAGCATGCCTACGATTCTCTCGCCGACCTCAACCGAACGCGCCAACGGCTTCTCGATGAAGATCGGACAGCCGCGCCCCGCAAGCTGCTCGAGAATGAGCCCGTGGCGTCTGTACGGCTGGGAGGCCACAATGCCGTCGAGTTCTTCTTCGGCCAGCATCTCTCCGACCGTCCCGTACGCGCGCGCGATCCCGTAGCGTTCCGCCACCAGCCGGCCCGTCCGTTCACGCAGCTCCGCCAACGCCACGACCTCGCAGTCGGGAATCGTCACGTAACTGCGTAAATGCGCACACTGGCCCATGTTCCCCACGCCGACAAATCCGATCCGAACCTTGCCGTTCTTCATCATCCCCCTCCCATGGTAGACATAAATTGCCTTTTCTTGTAGTGCCGCTGCATGGTATATTCTCACTAGAGAACCATCAAGTAGCAGTAACTATTAGGAAAATCACCAAACATCGTAAATGGCAGGGCTTGCTCTTGTTTGGCAAATGTTGCTGCTTGGCGGCTTGAGAGAGGGCGAGAGCGTGACGGACGGCATTGACAGTGCCCAGTATCTGGGGATCGGCTTTCACCGCGCGGGGCCTGGCTGGCATTTCGATGCGCACGAACATCCGTTTCACCAGATGATCGTGGTTGAACAAGGCGGCGAGAACGCGTGCGTGGCCGGGCAGACGGTCACGGCCGAGCAGGGCCAGATCCTGCTCTTTCCGCCCGGCGCGGTACACGAGGAATGGACGGAGCGGAGCCAGTCGCTTCAGAGCTTCTTCGTGCAGTTCCGGTGGCCCGACTGTCCCCCGACTGCGCCGCTACGCGTGGCGGACGGAGACGGCCGCGTCCGCGTACTGGCGAGCTGGCTCTACGGCGAACGCGAGAAGAGATCGCCGTTGAGCACAGCCCTGACCGAGAGCATGTTGCGGATGCTGCTCTTGGAATTCCTTCGCCTTTGGCGGCACAGCCACGGCGGGTTGGTCGAAGCGATCCGAGCCTACGTGCGCGAGCACCTCCGGGCGCCGCTCAGACTGGACACGCTCGCGCAACGGGCGGGCCTGAGCAAGTACCACTTCGGTCGGGAGTACAAAGCGCTGAGCGGCCGCACGCCGGTTGAAGACGTCCGTCGCATGCGGTTGGAGTACGCGCGCGACCTGATCCTCTCGAGCTCCATGCCGCTGAAGGAAATCGCGCCCAAGGCCGGCCTGGTCGACGTCTATCACATGTCGCGCCTGTTCCGGCGCTACCTCGGGTTCACACCGGGCAGCCTGCGTCGGGGGGTCAGGGGCTGAGCATCCCAGCCTGACGTCGAGGCAAGCGTCGGCTGGGAAAAACAAGAGCGGCTCGAGAGGACTCTCGCCCTCCCGGCGAATGCGCGCGCAGGGAGGGCGAGACTCTGTCGAGCCGCGCTCTTGTTTCGACAACATGCCGGGCTAGACGCGTTCCAGCCGCAGATTATCGAAGAACACCTTCATCTCGTGTCCGAGCAGTCCGTCGTTCTGCAGGCCGAGCACGACGAGCACCTTGTCGAACGTCTGGTTGGCTGCTTTGCGCTGTGCGAAGGTCAGTCGGCAGTGCTGCCATTCGCCGATCTTGAGCTCGCGCACGACGGTCTCGCCGTCTTGCGGCGCGACATACATGCCGTCCTTCACGAGCCCGTGCGGTTTCGGGAGCTTGCTGCCCCAGCGCCCGAACAGGACGTCGGTGTCCGCCACGGCCTGGTTGTTGCGGATGAACGCGATCTTGACGCGTGCGAGGCTGCGGTACGGTCTGGCCGAGTACCGCTTCATCCGCCACTCCCTCACGTGCGTTTCCCACTTCGACTTGTCCAACGGCTCAGGCCAGACGAGGCTGTCGACCAGATAGTCGAATTCGAACGCACGGTCCCCGATCCTGCCCGTCAACGGCAACAGCCGATAGAGCGAGGCCGAATGCTCGCTTCGGCTGAAGTCCCGCGGGCAGCCTAGTCCTTTGAGCATGAGCATCCCCGACCGTTTCCCCGCCTTCACGCGCACCGTCGAGGCCTGCCGGACCACGGACGGGTCCGGCTCCTGAATGTATTCGTAGCTCTTGTGCCAGCCGCTCAGCCCGTCTTCGAAGTCCAGCGTCGCCGCGCCGGCCGTGGCCGGCAGGGCGGTAAGCGGCTGAAAATTCACGGGGTTGTCGGCGTGGGTAAACGGCGCGGCTTCGGCCGGGAACGGCACCCGCGTGCCGTCGCGGAGCATGGAAAACAGATTCATGCGGTCGTCCTGTCCCAGCTCCCCGACAAGGAACCCGAACCCGAACGGGAACTTGTCTTCCTGCGGATGGTATTCATAGGCGCCGAACTGGCGTTGCGGCACGCGGGTCGGGCAGACGATAAAGGTCGTGCCCTTGTACTTGCGCGCGCTGCGGATCGCGACCTTGGTCCCGTTATGCACATGCCCCGCCAGCACAAGCCGGACGTTCCCGTACCGCGTGAACAGCTCGAGATACCTGCGTTTCTGCGCGATCTCGGTGAAGTAGTTGTCGCACATGCCCACGCTGAGTGCGGGGACATGCATGAACAGTACCGTCGGCATGTCTTTGTGCGCGGCAAGATCCTTCTCCAACCAGTCGTAGAACCCGATCCGCTTCATATACGCGGGCTTGCCGCAGGGCAGTGAAGCGAAATGCCAACCCGCCAGGTCCCACGAATAGTAGAGCGGCGTTGGGGCTTCGGGAACGAACTGCTTGACCAGCGCCTCGTGGTGTTGGGTGAACGGCGTGAACCCGTCCAGGTACTGGATCATCTTCTGGTAGTTGCGTTTCTCCGGAAAGCAGAAATCGTGGTTGCCGAGCACGGGGTAGACGCGGATGCCCTCGCCGAACGCGTCGAGATAGGCGGCGAACCGCTCATAGACCTGCCCGAATTTCTCGACGTCGCGCTTGCCGGTCTTCTTGTTCCTGGCCGCGTCGTCATTGATGTTGTCGCCGTTCAGCACGACGAAGTCGGGCCGCAGCGCGTTGATCTGTTCGCGGTAGCGCGCCATGATCTCGTCTGTCCGCGTGTAGTGCAGGTCGGACAGGACGGCAAACGAGAGATTCTTGTTCGCCCGCTCCGCGGCAGGCACATAGCGGGGCAGCAGCAGCACTGCTGCCCCCGCGCTCAATTTCATGAATTCGCGGCGTTTCATGGCATGAGTATATGTCTGCCGCGGAGGGGATTCCAGAATGTCTTCTTCCCCGCAGCGTGTCGGGCGGACGTGGATCGGCGGACGCGCGGGCCGCCGCCTTCTCATCTGTCGTTCGCTCGCACGCCGGTGACTGCCAGCAGCGCAAGGATCGCATTGCCCTCGGAGTGCATGTCCACGCTTTCGATCTCCTTCTCCGGATGCGGGTTGTCCCATTCCCAGGCATATACGGCATACTCGCCGCCGCTCCGCGCCAGCACAGTCTCGGCCACGCGCGCCTGTTTCTGGTCGCGTTTCGCCCACCAGTCCCCGATATTCCGGGTGTGCACCACGGGCACATCGAGCTTTGCGCCGTCCGCGTAGTGCACGGTATAGCGGCCGACCGGCTGGTCGGGCTCTGCGTTGACCCACATGGCCGTGTGCAGGAACGCGAGCTTCTTGAGCCGCTCGTTCACGTCGATGCCGGCGGCCGAGCGTGGCAGGTTCGGGCGCTTGCTGCCGCCAAGCACGATGCAGCTCTTCCACTGCGTCGGCCTGCCGGCCTTCAGAATATCGTAGGCGATGCCATGGAACCGGCGGCGGCCGGTCCGGATCCTGCTGATGTTCGCGTTGCCCAGGTCCGCCCAGCCGCCCTTGCCGTCGCCCGGCTGCTTGTCGTGGAAGCTCGAGTTCAGGCGTCGGGTCAGGTCCACGAACAGGAGCTTGTCTTCCGGATAGAACGCGGCCGGTGCGCGCTCCAGCCTGACCGGGACCGCCCACTTCCCGCCGAATGCGGGGCTCAGTGCGTAATTCAGAACATTGTCCACATAGCGTTTGGCGGCAGGGTCTTTGCGATAGAAATCGAACCCGCGGATCTGAGAAAGGAACACGGCGCCCTTGCCCACCTTCATCTCGGCGGCGAGCATCCCGAACAGGACGGCGCGGCCCTGTGGCAGCACGCTGACCGAGCTCACGAGCACGGACTCGTCGACCGTGTCGGCGCCGCGATTGATCCAGTGGTCGTAAAGTGTACCCGTGCCGTTCCAGTCCCTGAACGATTCGACGTCGAGCCCCGCGAACGCGGGATGCTCAGGCACGAGCGGGTTCGCGTACGGCCTGGGTCGTGACGTCTTCAGCGCGTAGTCCGGCAGGAACGGATACGGGCCCACGTGTCTCTGCTCGAACACGAGCAGCTTGCCGCCGGCCTTCAGCCACGCGAGCAGCTTGCCGCCGTTCTCCAGTATGTGCTCGTCCATCGCGCCGGGCCCGACGATCAGGACGTCCGTGCCGGACACGCGTTCGAGCGATGTCAGCCGCGCGGCAGCAATCCCGGCACCCGCGAGTAACGTACTCACGCGCGGGCCGCCCTTCCCGTCGCTCTCGTAGACCGCGACGCGCGGGCGCGGCCCGACGCTCGCGACATGCGAAGGCTCGACGATCCTGATCGCGTACGTGTTGCGGCAGCGTTCGGTCTCGCCGGCACGAAGGCTCAAACGCAGCGTGGCCGACTGCGCAGGGGCTGCCGCAGGAATCGGTAGCGAGAACGAAACACGGCGCCGTTCGTCCGGCCGCAGTGGTTCGACCAACAGCGTCTGCGTCTGCAGGCTTCGGCCCGACGCGTCGCAGACCGCCGCTTCGGCGGTCAGGTCCGGGCTGTCCGCCAGCGTGCCGTTGTGCAGCAGCGCGACCAGCGTGACGGTGTCGCCCGGAAGGTGGTTCAACCGGAACGGATAGGCGCTGATCCAGAGCGGCGAATAGACGGTGCCCATCGCCTGCATGTTCTGGTCGTGGTCGTCCATGCTCAGTTGCAGGATGCCCTGGATGAAGTCCAGCTCGCGGCGCTGCGTCTCGAGCAACTGCTTGAAGCTGGCCGCGTGCGCCGCGCGGAACGAGGCCAGGCTCGCGTGCGGCTGGATGCCGATCCTGCCCATAATCCGGGAATGGAACCCGAACTGGTTGTCGTTGAACGGGCCCTTGGTGCGAACCCAATCCAGGAACATCTCGCGCGGTGTCGCACCTTCCGCCGCTTTCTGCGCCCAGTACTTCAGGGTATGCTCGCGGGTCCAGATCCCGATCGTCTCGCCATTCACGATTGGGATATCGCCCAGATGGGCCTTCTTCTTCGAGCGCTGGACTTCCTGCCACTGGCTGGAACGTGTGTTCAACCACGTGCCGCCGCTCAAGGTCTCGTCGTAGTTGTGGAAATCGAAATAGTCGGTCGGCAGCTTCTCGCAGGTTTCCGCACGCTCCAGATGCACGCCGGAACCCCAGCTCGATACGGGCCGGTCCTGGCGGTCACAGCGATGGACGGTCTCGTAGAAAGCGCGCGCGTATTTGTAGAAGAACGGGCGTGGCGAGTTCTCGTTGCCGGTCGTGTACATGACGACCGAGGGATGGTTGTGCGTGTGAAGCACCAGCCGCTTGAACACGTCGAGCGACTTCGGCTTGAGCTTGCCCGCTTCGTCGAAGAACATCTCCACACTCTTCACGGCAATATAGTCCGCGCGCCGGCGCGGATCGTCGGCTTTCAGCAAATGGCTGGGCGCGCGGATCTCGTCGCTGATCAACAGCCCGAGCTCGTCGCAGACGTCGAAGAAGATCGAAGACCTCGACCCGCTGTGGATCCGCATGTGGTTCACGTTGCCCTGCCGGCGCATGCGGGTGAGCCAGTCCCGCATCTTGCCGCCCCGATTGTAGTGCGAACCGGCGGCGCCACGGTCGGTAGCGCGCGAGGCGAGGATCCCGCGCAGCCAGATAGGTTTGCCGTTCAGTAGAAATTTCTCGCCTTTCGGTCGGAACGTGCGGAACCCGAACCGTTCGCGGGCAACGACATCGCCGCGCTCGTCGCGGATCTCGAGCCTGTAGAGGAACGGGTTCGCCGGCTCCCAGAAGATGGCGCCGGGCATCGCGAGCGCGACGCGGGCCTGGTCCCCCGCCCAGCGAATGCGCGCGGTCTGCTCGTAGCGGCGCGTGCCCGCAGCCGCGGTCCAGGGCATGGCGAGAATCCGCCAGTTCGATTCCGGGCCGACCCCGGCTCGCGCGTCGCGCACCAGATCGATCGTCAACGTGGACCGCTCGGTGTCCGGCGCCACGTACAGTTCGCGAACAAATGTCTGGGGCCGGTAGTCGATCCAGACCGGGCCGCCGATCCCAGTCGGGCTCGGTTCCGGCTGCTTGGTCCATCGGTTCTTGCCCTCTTTCGCGCCGATGACCCGCACGGTCAGTTCATTCTCGCCGCTACGGTGTAAGCGCTGCGTGATGTCGATATTGATCTCTTCCAGAAAACGGACCCCGCCGCTGGACCTGCCGAAAAGGGGCGAATGCGTGTGCACAGGTTTGCCGTTCACATGGATCTCGGCGTTGCCCAGGATGTGATCGAAATGCAGGATCGCGCGCCGAGCTCTGTGTTGAGCGGGTACGGTGAACCGGGCACGGTACATGCCCGCGCGCGACGTGGGTTTGTGTTTCCGTCGCTTGTCCGACGGTCGGCTGTTGCCGTACCAGAGATGCCACTCAATCGGTACGATCTGCGGCTTCGCGTTTGCCGCAAGCTCACGCCGCCACCAGGCCATGTCACGCGCGAGCAGTGTCGCGAGCGCTTCCTCGTCTTTCACCTCGAATCTGAGCAGGTCCCACACACCGTTCAGGTATTGCCGCGTGGGGAGCCCCGCCCAGATGTCGAACTCCTCAGGCTGCACACAAGTGTAGCCCTCGTGCTCCTGCGGGAGCGCCCCCAGACACGTTGTCGCGCTCAGCAGCAAGACCGCCAGAACTCTCAGATGCTCATTCATGTTCACCTCCCAAGATAAGCCTTGCCGTGAGCCCCGCGTAGCAGGCGGGATCGGACAGCTCGGACCGGTCGGACAGCTCGGACGCAGCGTGACGCCCTCTCATCGATTCAGCAGCAATCAACCCTATGTGCCCGCAGAAGACCCGCCTTCTAGAAAAGATGGCCGCGCAAAGAGACGCAACGCGGCGTAGCCGCAACCAAAGGGATTTCACCACAGAGAGAGCGGAGGACCACAGAGGGTCACAGAGGCAAGCTCTCGCGAGCCAATCCCCCACCTCTGTCAACCTCTGAGGCCTCTGTGGTTAAGAATCGGAGTGGTCGATGTCCCTCACCCGCGGGCCAGCTTCTCGCCCAGTGCGCGCGCGGCGGCCATGACCGCCGCGTTCTGCTTGATCTCGCCCGCGGCTTCCGCGCTGCCGTAGACCATGCCGGCGATCTCGGCGTTCACGTACCGGAACCCGTCCTGGAACATGCGCAACGCATTCACCGCGCCCGAACTGAACGGGTCCGGATCGGCATAGGTCAGGATGATCCCGATCTGCTTGCCCGCGTATGCGTAGCCTTCCGGCCCCCCCAGCGCATACGTGCGGTCCATGAACAGTTTCGTTTGGGCCGAGACCGTGAACCAGTAGATCGGGCTCGCAATCACGATCGCGTCCGCCGCGCGCAGCTTCGGGTACAGCGCCCGCATGTCGTCCTCGAGCACGCAGTCCTTGTCCATCGCCGACTTGCACGCGTCGCACGCGGTACACGCATTGATCTGCATGCCGTGCAGGTAGAAACTCTCGACCGCCGCGCCCGCGCCCTCCGCCGCCTCGATCAACTGCCCGGCCAACGTCGCGCTGTTCCCGGCCCTGCGCGGGCTGCCCATCAACACCACGATCTTCTTTGCCATGACGTCCTCCCGAAAGACAAACCTTGTCCCGCCGTCGCTCTTCGAGCTATGGCGGGCAGGCGCAAACCTTCTCGTAAACCTTGTCGCCCACCAACGCAACAAGATTCTCACCTACCGAGCGCACAGCGCGGCTGGCCGCAGCCAAAGGAATGAGAGATAGCCGCAAAGAGGCACAACGCGGCGTAGCCGCAGCCAAAAGATACTTGCAGGATAATTTAGGGCAGGATGATCAGTTTCTTCTCGTGGCGCTCATCCCTCTTGTCTTCCTGTCCTGCTTCTCGGCTGATAATCCTGCCCAAAATCATTCTGCCAACACTCCCAGGGCTTGATCATCCTGCGAAAACCCTCGTGAGAAACGAGGAAATGGACTGTCAGCAGTGCAAGAAGCGCAAGAGGAAAGAGAAAGGAATGCCGGACGGGCAGAACATCCCAAACGCCCGTCGCGCACTGGGTCTTGTGACTTCTGTGCCTTTTGTGGCCAACGAACCGAGATCCGGCATCCGCGAATCCTGCGCGTCTTGCGCCTCCTTGCGGCCATCCCTCCGCCCGAAAGGCTTGTGTTTTGCGCCGCTGCCCCTTAGGCTCTGTCGAACCAAAGGCAACAGACACATGGCACTACGCAGCATGACAGGATACGGGCGGGCCGAGGCGCGGTCCGAGGAGGCCGTGGTCGTCGTCGAGCTCAGCTCGGTGAACCGCAAGCAGTTCGACGCGCAGATCGGCTTGCCGCGCGCATTGGCCACACTCGAATCGCGCATCCTCGAACAGGTCCGCAAGTCCATCGCGCGCGGCCGCGTGAACTGCGCGATCATCGTGCGCACGGCCGGCACGAGCCGGCGCGGCAAGATGACGGTCAACACCAAGCGCGCAAAGGCCTATCTGGCGACGCTGCGCAAGGCGGCCCGCGAACTGCGGCTCGAAGACGACCTGTCCGCCAAGCTCCTGCTCGACCTGCCCGGCGTCGTGAGCTACGAGGATATCGAAGCCGACTGCGACCAGATCTGGCCGCCCTGCCGCCGCGCGCTGCGTGCCGCGCTCGCACAGCTCGTCAAGGCCCGCGCCACGGAAGGCAAGGCGCTCCAGCGCGATTTGCAGACGCGAACCCGGCGGCTCGGCCGCACGCTCCAACGCATCCAGCAACGCGCGCCGAAAGTCGCCGAGAAGCACCGCCGCACGCTCCAGGCGCGAATCGAGAACGCGGGCCTCGCGCTCGACATGGACGACGAGCGGCTCGTCAAGGAAGTCGCGATGTTTGCCGAACGCGCCGATGTCAGCGAAGAAATGACCCGGCTCGACAGCCATCTCGACCAGACCGCCACGCTGCTGAAGTCCGACAAAAGCGTGGGCCGCGAGCTCGATTTCCTGTGCCAGGAGATGCTGCGCGAGATCAATACGATCGGATCCAAAGCCAACGATGCCGGGCTGCAAAAGCACGTAATCGCTTTCAAAAGCGAACTCGAACGAACACGCGAACAGGTCCAGAATGTTGAGTAAACAGCCGTTCGGCCGCCTCGCCAGCGGCCGGCCCGCTCGACAGGTGTCAGAACCATGGACAAAGAACGACCACTCTTGATCGTCGTATCCGCGCCGTCAGGCGCCGGGAAAACCACGCTCTGTGACCGGCTGCTCGCCGAATTCAAGGACATGGCCTATTCCATCTCCTGCACGACCCGCGCGCCGCGGCCCGGCGAGCGCGACGGTAAAGACTACCATTTCCTGTCCGAACAGGAGTTCCGGGCCCGTATCGAACGCGGCGAGTTCCTCGAACACGCCGTCGTACACGACCATCTCTACGGCACACTCGAGAAAACCGTGCGCGATGCCATGCAAGCGGGCAAGGATATTGTTATGGACATCGACGTGCAGGGCGCGCGGCAAATCCGGGAACGGCTCGTCATGCTGCCCGCCGCGGATCCGATACGCGCCGGGTTCCTCGATATCTTTGTCCTGCCCCCCTCCATGGAAACCCTGAGGGATCGGCTCCTCCGACGCGCACAGGATTCCGATGCGGTGATCGCGACACGCCTCGAAAACGCGCGCTCCGAAATGCGCGCGCGCGATGAGTACCGCTATCAACTGGTCAACGACCAGCTCGAGACGGCGTTCGCCGAGCTGCGCGGCATCATCGACGCCGCACACGGCTCGGGCAACAGCCAATGACCTGCTTGAACTTGTGCGAGAAATGAAACTCGTCCGCGTAGCCAAGCCGATAGGCAACCTCTTTTACCATCAACCCCTCTTCCTGTAACAAACGACAGGCCCGCTCCATCAGCCGCTCGTCGCGATAGCGCGTCGGCGGCATGCCCGCCACGCGCGTGAAGCGCTTGCGGAACGCGCCCGCCGTTGTGCGCAGCGTTCGCGCCACGGCCGCCAGCGAGAAGCCCTGCGCCGGGCCGGACTCCAGCAGCGACTTCGCCCTGGCAAGCCACCGGGCCTGCGTACCCGAAAGCCGCGCGCGCGCGCCGGCCACCAACGCTTCGCTCAGGACCTGCTGCAACCTGCAGACCGCCGGCATGCCCGCAACCTCCGCCCCACTCTCAACCGGATCCATCACCGACTGGAACCGGCGAAGCCAGTAGTCGACCGGTGCCAGGTGGTGAACCGGCTGCGCCCGGTCCAGGACCCCAAGCGATTCCCACAGCTCGAAAACCGGCCCGACAAACGTGATCCAGAACTCCGACCAGACCGTGCCCGGACACGCGCCGTACAACACGGGGAAGTCCGGAAACACGAAAATCAGGTCGCCCGGCCCAATCGAACACTCCAGGCCCGCCGCATCCCGGTACCGGGAACGACCCTTCGTCGCGTAGACCGCCGCATAGTACGGCGGCCTGTGCAGACCCGGGCCCTTCAACCCCGCAACACCCTCCCATAACGCAAAACCCAGCACCCGCCCCAACGCACTGCTTGCCTCGTAGCCGCCCTGTTTGACCTGGCTCACCGTGCCCCCCCCCTCTCGAATGCAAGCTTTGTCCGCCGTCGCCCTTCGGGCTATGGCGCGGCAGCCGTAAGCTTTGTCGTAAGCCCTGTCGAAATCCCGAGGTCGCCCCTTGAACAGAGCCCTTCCCGAAACTTGCGTCCTCATCAGACATGCTCATGTCTGGACCAGACATTCTAGACTGAGACACAAAAACGCACAATACCTATGTATTCGGACTCCAATAGCTGATACGCAGGAATCGGAATCGACGAACAAGCATCGTACTACGAGTCCTAAGTTGACATTCTCGTGCACGAGATGATCGCTGAGGGGATGCGACAACGCTTACGCCTGCCGCGCCGTCGCGCTTCGGGCTATGGCGGGACAAGGCTTACGACAACGGATTTTCGAAGCAGAGGAGGAAACGCCCATGAAACCAAGAGACCGCGTCCTGACCGCCCTATCCCACCGGGAACCGGACCGCGTCCCGCACAACCTGCGGCTGACCAGGAAACTGCGCGAGCGGCTCCGCGCTGAGCACGGTGACGGCACAGAAATCGATGAAGGCCAATACTTCGACCACGACGTGCGCTATGTGCGCATCGAGATACCCAAGCCGCCGGACGGGGTTGCGGAGCCGGACTGGCGCCCGGAGCCCACGGCCGAGCAGCTCGCCGCCTGCACGGAACAGACGCGCGCGCTCCAGCAACGCGGCTACGCGGTATGCGGCGCGTACCATGCCGGCATCTACGAACATCTCAAGAAGTGCTACGGCGACGTCGAGGCGCTGACCCTGCCCTACACGGATCCCGCGCGGCTCGAGCGGGAGCTGGACTGGATCACCAACTTCAAGCTCCGTATCGCGCTCGGCTATGCCAACAGCGGCGTGGATATCGTCTGGATCGGCGACGACCTGGGCGCGCAGCGCAGCTTGATCATGAGCCCCGAACACTACCGCGCCTTCTACCGCCCGCGCCACGCTCACACGGTCGAACAGCTGCGCCGCGTCCGGCCGGACATCAAAATCGCCTTCCACTGCTGCGGCCATGTCACGCCGTTGGTCGGCGACCTGATCGAAGTCGGGATCGATATCCTCGAAGCGGTCCAGGCGGAAACCATGGATATCGGCCTTCTCAAGCGCGAGTTCGGGCGCAAGATCTGCTTCTGGGGCGCGGTCGGCGCACAGAGCGTGCTCGCGCGCACCTCGCCCGAGCAGGTGATGGCCGGCGTGAAGCGCACGCTCGAAATCATGGCGCCCGGCGGCGGCTATATCGCGGCGCCATGCCATACGCTCACCGAGGAGGTGCCGTGGGCAAGCATCCTCGCATTCCACGAGGCGATCCGGCGCTACGGGGCCTACGCTATCTCGGCCGACACACCCGCGCTCGCGGGCCGGGCGCACGCAGTGCAAACGCCACGCTGATCGACCGGGACCCGGCCCAGGGGACTCTTGACCACAGAGGACACAACGCAGCATAGCCGCAGCCAAGATATCGTTGCAGGATGATTCAGGGCAAAATGATCAGCTTCTTCCTGTCCTGGTTCTCGGCTGATTATCCTGCCCATTATCATCCTGCCAACACTCTCAGGGCTTGATCATCCTGCCGAAATCCTCGCGGGAACAGAGGATGGCCGCCTTGTTGCGGTACGCGACGACCTCGACGCCTTCAACTGAACATGTCTTCGTCTGCCCCGGCGTCGACGCCAAAATACAAGAAAACTATGGCAACCGTGACATTCTTGATGTACAAATCTGCACATGAAGAAGCGGCGGATGCTGCAACACCGCTGGGAGCCGCGGCCCGGCGTGTTGCCCGCGGTCTACTCTGCCACCGAGTTGACCGGTTCCTATCCCGGCCGAATCACACGCCACCGGACGGAACGCTGGAGCGTCGACTACGAGTTCGGGGCTTTCGGCCGTATGCGCGTGGATGCAACACGCGCACGATGGCGCGCGCGCAAGCCGAACAGCGTCCACCTCTACTCGCCCGACAGCCAGTGGTTCGAGGACTCGCGCGGAGAGACCGGACAACGGCACACCGCCTGGATCTTCTTCGAGGGCGGCGAGGAGGCCGGGCTGCGCCGGCTCATCGACCCCGACTACGGGCTCATGCACACGCGCGACCCAGGCGGACGCGCCGGCGCCTGTTTCAAGCGCGCGGCCGCGGTCGGCGCGGAGTACGGCGAGCAGGGCTTCTGGCAGGCACAGGCCGCCCTGAGCGAAATCATCGATCTGCTGCTGCGCGCAGAGCATGTCGAAGAGGACGTCTACCGCATCCCGGCCGTCGAGGCCGGTCAGACGCGCAGCCTGTCGGAAACGGTCCAGACCTATCTGTGCCTTAACCTCGACCAGAAAATCCGGCTGCCCGAAATCGCGCGGCATGTCGGGGTCAGCCTCTCAACGCTCGCGCACCGCTACCCGCGCGAGGCGGGCGAAACTGTCACCCGAACCCTCGCGCGCCTTCGCGTGGAACACGCGAAGGCGCTTCTGCTCCGAGGTCAGCCGCTCAAACTCGTCGCCGATCAGCTCGGCTTCAGCGATCCGTTCCATCTCTCGAAGACGTTCAAACGTATCGAGGGCGTCGCACCACGCACGTTTCTGAACAAACATATTAAGTCACCTACTTGACCAACTATCTGTTCTTGACTTGATCGTGTAAAAGGTCTAGTATATGTCTGGATAGCGAGGATGGGGGAAGAAACAGGTGAAGACGGCGAATATCGCAGATTTCAAGGCGCACATGGCACAGTTTCTTGCCTTGATCCGGAAGGGCGAAGAGGTGCGAATCTGCAAGCGCAACGTGCCAATCGCCCGTGTTGTCCCGGATGGGGCTGGTTCGATTGAGAACAAGACACAGCTGGGCTGCGGGCGGGGCAGCGCTCGCGTGACCGGTGATTTGACGGAGCCCGGTATTCCTCTCTCGGACTGGGACATGCTGAAGGAAGGCGAGTGAGAGTACTTCTGGACACGTGCGCCATCGTATGGGCGGTCTCCGATCCAGCGGAGCTTTCGGATGCAGTTCGAACGCAGCTCACGGCGCCGGAGACGGAGGTCTTCGTCTCGCCGATCAGCTGCGCGGAACTAGCCTGCCTGGTTGCGCGTGGTCGCATCAAGTTGGACAGGCACTGGAAGCTGTGGTTCCGTCACTTCGTCGCTCTCAACGGCTGGCGCCCCATTGCCATCGACCTGGACATCGTCGAAGAGGCATACTCCCTACCCGACAGGTTCCACCCTGACCCCGCAGACCGCATCCTGGTTGCGACGGCCCGTATGCACCGCCTCACGCTCGTCAGCGCAGACGGGAAGATCCTCGGCTATCCCCACGTGGATAGCCTCTGGTGAGTCCCCTCACACTCCGGCCGGGGCCGAGACGGCGGTCGCGGCCTTGCGGATCGCGGCCGCCACACGCCTGGCCTCCTGCTCGGTCCAGTCAGGCTTGACCCCGATCTGCACCGTCGTCTTCAGAATCTCGAGCGTGCGCGGCAACATGTCCGGGCTGTACGCGGGCACAGTGTCCCTGTTCAGCGCGTGCCGGAACGGGTCGCGCGCGGCAGTGTACGAGCCGCGCTTCTCCAGGATCGGCGTCCAGTTCGCGTAGACGTGCTTGCCGCTGTTGATCGGCCGGCCGCCCCACACCTTCTGCTCCGCGAGCGCTTCGATGAAGCACTCGGCGGCAGTCTCGGCCTCGAACCGCAACCCGATCGTCTCGCCGGTCCCGCTGTCCGGCCCGCCGTTGTACGGCGCCAACGTCAGCTCCGGGCAATCCGCAAGCGCCTCGAGTATGATCCCGCGCAACCGATGCAGATCGCCGACGATCCCGTCCAGCCGCGCAAGCTGCACGCGCATCATCGCGGCCAGCAGCTCGTTGCCGCGCAGGTTCAGCCCGCAGAAGATCGGCATGTTCAGCTCGCCGGCATAAAGCCGGAAGACCGCGCCGCCGTCATGAAAGATCACGCCGCGCAACAGCACATCAGTGCCGCCGAACCGCTCGTCGTGAAACAGGCGTGCTCCACTCCCATCTTCCCACACCATTCCTGCTCCAGCAACTGCGCCTCAGCCGACGCGTCTTCCTCCTGTTTGCCCGGATACCGGAACAGCCGGCCGCTCCGAATCACGCGCGCGATCGCTTCAATCTCTTCTTCACCATACCGATACATTGGCTGGCCTCCTCTGAGGGACTACGTCTACCCAAGAAGGGCCCTTTTGCCCGCGAATCACACGAATTGCGCGAATGAAGATTGGACTCCCTGGACCCATTCGTGTAATTCGCGTGATTCGCGGGCAGAAATCCCTCAGGGCACAAAATCATGTCATCGTCTGCCTAAGAATGCCCCGGAAAAGCACGAAACGGAATGGCGACACATGCACAAGACATGTCTGATTCTGCAAGAGGGTTCGGCAGGTCAAGGTATGCGGTAGATCCGTTTCGGGTTCTCGTAGAAGACGGCGCGAACGAGGGCCAGCGCGGTCTCGAGCGTGAGCCAGCCCTTCTCGACGCGCTCGGTGAGGATCTCGGCCCAGAGCTGTTTGACCATCTTGAGCTTGGGATAGCACCACTCGGCGTGATAGGCATCGGAGAAAAACGCAACGATCTTGTTCATCGGCACCATGTCCAACCGCGTCTCGATCGACTTGCGGATGTAGAACGGGTAAAGCGTGTGCCACCAGTAGCCGGCCACGCTGATGTTCGGGACATGCTTGGCCAGGACCCCGAGATCCTGCGTGTACTGATCGGAGGCGGACGACGTGTTGAAATGGAACGCCGGGAACGCGCCCGCCACACGGCCCAGCGCCTCGGTCAGGTTCTGACCGTAGTAGGTGATCGCGCGATGCGGCGGCAGACAATTTGCGCCGACGATCACCTGGATGGTCCGCAGCCCCGTCTGTTTCAGTGCCTCCAGCGCGTTGACCATGCCGAAAAACGCGAAGCTGCCCAGCTCCGCCTGCGCCAACGGCACCCCGTCCCTGACCTTGCCGATGATCGCGGTCACGTCCGCGTCGCGCACCTGCGCGTTCGTCAGATGCGGCGAGAGCCAGAACCCGAGGAAACGCAGGTCGTCGAGCGGCAGCGACTCGACACCCTTTGCCAGGAATTCCCGGTAGTCGTCGGCACTCGCAAGCGCGCGACCGAGAGTCTTGTCCATGTCTGCCAACACGTCCGCCGGCGACTGCTTCCCGAAATCCAGCCGGAACGGTGCCCATTCCCGACCGCGCAGCATTCGCTCGCAGTAGGGCTCGGAACCATGCTCCACCGAGATACTGCACTCAATCCGACACCGTCCGCGCAAGAGCTCCTCCTGCCAGGCGGGATCGCGCCCCTTCTTTTCGACCACGGCCCACGCCTTGTCCAGGTTCCCTTCGGTCAGCGCCGCGTCCAGTCCGTACAGGTCCTGCAGCACCCACCGCAGGTAAAGCCCGAGCGTCGTGTTCCGGATGTTCGCGAGGTACGGCAGCGCCCTGCGCACACGCTCGCGCGGCGGAATACCGGGATCCGCGCACTCGTGCGGCAGGCCCGCCTTGCTCACCTCGCGCTCGTCCATGCCGGACGAGACCAGCTCGATCCAGACATGGTGATACAACACGATATCCGCCAGGTTGTCCGCCGCCGGCTTCGCCAACCGCAGATGACAATGCGGATCGATTACCGTAACCTCATCAATCGCCTTCCCAATCGCCGCAGCATGTCTGTCACTCATCTTCCGCCCCTATCCCTGCTTGTCGACGGTTCCCATGCCTCACCTGTTGGCTCTCCCGCACGTCGCTCCAGATCAAAGTCCTCCGCACTCTCGTGCGGGGCGATCCTCGGGAAGCCCGCAGATGGCGTGAAATGGCCGCCCTCTTTTCTCGAGAAATGCGTGGTGCCACCTTGGATGGTCGTTGCCTGCGGCTGTGCCACAATGTCACTCGCGCTCGAGCAGTGCTTTCAGCTCCCGGATCGTCTCGTCCCAGACCTCGCGCCCGTGCGCCGGGTCCGCCTTGCGCGGGTCCGCCTCCTCGCAGACCGCGTGCGTCGTGCTCCGCCCGTTGAACGATGCGTCGTCGACCACGGCAAAGCGCAGGTTCTCCAGCGGTTCCGGCCGCGGCGGCAGCGCGCCCAAATCCACGCTGTCGGGATAGAACAGCATCAACGTCTCGGTCTCCTCCACCGTCGCATGCCCGATCGCACTGCTCGGGTAATGGCTCATCGGCTGCACGAGCGTGACACGCGACTGCGTCCTGGCGTTGTACTCCGTGAGCAGCCGCTGGATCACGGCGATATGGTTCTCGCCGCCGTGCCCGTTCACGATGACAATGCGCCGAAACTGCCAGCCATCAATCAACATCGCCAGGTAGTCGCGCAGCAGGCCCGCAAACACCTCCTCCCGAAAATACAGGCTCTTGAGCGTGCATTGCGGGAAGTCCATGCCCTCGACGTGCTCGTCGCCCGCGAACCCGATGTTGCGCAGCATCTCCGGGCTGCGCTCGCGTTCGGTCCCAACGAACAGCGTGGGCAGAACCAGCCCGTTCAGCTCCCGCGCCAGCGCGAGCGCCGCCTGGTACGCGCGCAACGGATCCACGCCCAGCGGCAGATGCGGGCCGTGCCACTCCAACGGACCGACCGGCAGAAAAATCGGCGCACCCGCCTCCCGCGCCGCAACCACCTCGTCCGGCCGCATGTACTGCACCTCACGCACCCTATTCATCCTCGCTCACCTCCCGCATCCCAAACCTCGTCGCCAGCCTTCGCGAGGCAAAGGCAGAATGATCTTGGGCAGAATGATCAACAGACGTCTCATCGTTCTCGCCGCCCTGTCGTGCTCTTTGGCTGATCATTCTGCCCCAAATCATCCTGCCGATACTCTCAAGGCTCATCATTCTGCCCCAAATCATCCTGCACTTTCCGGAACGCCGTGATGATGTCGTCTATGTCCCGCTCCGCCAGGTTCGACGCCACGCACATCACGACCGACCTGGCCAACAACGAGTCCAGATGCGGGCATGTCCCCTTCTCATAGGAAACCGCCGAACCCGCGTTCTCCGCCAGGTCCCACACGCTCTTCGCGCCGAGACCCCGCTTCCCGAGCAGGCTCGGGATGTTGTAGTAGATGTGCAGGCCCCAGTCGTCGCAATGCACCGGGTACATGCCGCCGGCGGCGGCGACAATCCCTTCGGCGCGGACCGCTTCGACAAATCGTAACGACTGCGCACGCGTCCCGAACGTCAGATACAAAAACGAGCCCGCATCGCCGCTCGGGTCAAGCACCTCGCGGGTCGTCACCTGCCCGCAATCGGCGAGCGCGGCCTTGATCCGGTTCTTGGCGTCACGCATATTCGTACAGATCCCGTCCAGCCGGCCGAGCTGCACACGCGCGACCGCCGCGGTCAGCTCGCTCATGCGCGCGCCAATCCCCCAAAGCTGTATGTCCGGTTCCCCGAATTCGAGCCGGCCCGCCGCGTTGCGCCAATACCCCAGATCGTGCACTGCGAACGCGCGACGGAACAGCCGCTCACTGTTCGTCACGACCATCCCGCCCTCGCCCGAAGTCATGTGCTTGTTCAACTGGAAAGAGAAAATCGCGATGTCCCCGAAGGTTCCCGCCTTGCGGCCCTGCTGCGACGCGCCCGCCGCCTGCGCACAGTCCTCCAGCACCGGTAGATCGTGCCGGCGGGCCACGGCCGTCAGCTCCCGCACACGCCCGATCACGCCACCCATGTGCACGGTGATGATGGCCTTGGTCCGCTCCGTGAGCTTCGACTCGACACGCGCCGGGTCAACCGACCATGTGTCGTCGCTGTCGACCAACACCGGGATTGCGCCCGACCGAACCACCGCCGCCACCGTGGATACCCAAAAATAGCCGGGCAACACCACCTCGTCGCCAAACCCCACGCCCAACGCCGCCAGCGCCGCCTGCAATGCCGCGGTCCCGCTGCTCACGGCCAACGCATGTTTCACGCCACAATACGCGGCAAACTCGCGCTCCAGTTGCTCCGTCTCGCTCTGCAAATCCAATCCGTAGTACCGAAACGGGCTACGCGCGCGGAGCACCCGCGTGACCGCGTCCAGCTCCGCTTGCCCCATGTGATGCGCGCCACACCATTCCTGCGGTAACGGCGCCGTGCGCACAGGACGCCCCCCGTCAAACGCCAACGTCGTCTCTTCACATGCCAATGTCTCTTGCATTCGATCGGCCTCCGGTCGTGTTCGGTGTTCGGGGGAAAGTGCTCCGCGCGGTTGTCACATCCTGATCTCCGTTTGACACCTTCTTCCGCTCGTCGTCCGTAATCCTCGTCCGTACTCGTCGCCCGATTCCTGTGCGTTCGTCGCGCCTTCGATCGACGATCTCGTGCGACGAGTACGTGCGACGATTGCGTGCCACCAAGTCCCGACTTCCGACTTCACACTTCTCCCCACTCCCCACCGAAAACTGGAAACTGGAAACTGAAAGCTCAGCCCCCGCTCGAGGCCCGCACCACCAGATCCGGCTCCAGCAGCAAATGCTTCTTGCCCAGCCGCTTGCCGTCCAACAACGCCTGCACCATCGCCAAGGCCGACTCCGCCATCGCCGTGAACGGCTGGCGCACCGTCGAAAGCGAGGGCGACGCGTACCGTGCCATCGGCGTGCCGTCGAAACCGACGATGCGGACTTGCGCCGGACAACGCACGCCGGCAGTGTGCAGCGCGCTCAATGCGCCAAACGCCATCACGTCGCCCATCGCGAATATGCCGTCCGGTAGCAACCCTTCCTTCTGCCAACCCTCAACCGCCGCCGCACCCGCTTGCAGCTGATCCTCGTGCCCCGCCCGAAACCGAAGCCGCGGCCCGGACTGCCCACCCGCCGCCAGCGCCTTGCGGCAGCCGGCCAGACGCGCTTGCGTGTACGCGTACTCCCGCCTGTCCGCGATCACGCCAAGCCGCGTCGCGCCACGCGCAAGAAGATGCGCCACAGCCAGCTCCGCACCACGCGCATTGTCCACTTCCACCGACGAAACCGAACCGCCAGGCATGTGACGGCCCAGCACGCAACACGGCTTGCCCTCAAACGCGCCGACCGGGCTCCCCGCCGGCAGGCCATGCAACGGCGCGTGCAGCAAAAACGCGTCCGCCATGCTCGACTCCATCGCACGCAGACCTTCGCCACATTCCAACGACTCCCCGCCCAGATCCGACAGCATCAAACCCAATCCCCGCGCGCGTACCACCCCGCCCAATGCCCCGATCAACTCCACCGTGTTCGGATCCGTCAAGTCCTCGCTCACAAATACAATCACGTTGCTGCGCTGCGTCTTCAGTACACGGCCCCAGATGTTCGGACGGTAGCCCAACGCCGCGCTTGCCGCGCGTACACGCTCCGCCGTCGCCTCCGATATCCGGTGCGCACGCGCCGTGCCACCAAGTACATAACTCACCACCGCAGGCGATACCCCCGCCCGCTCCGCTACCTGCCCTCTTGTACATCGACCCACACCTACTCCTTTGCTTTATCGATATATCTCAAAGGTTACACGATGTAGCGGGAAAGTCAAGCGGGAATTGTGACGGGAGAGCCGATTGCGCTGTGAGCGATAGGAGTCCCAAACTTAATCGCGAACTACCCCGGGCAGCGCGCGAATCGTTCTGCCCTCCGTGTTCCTCTCCCGAACTTAATCGCGAACTTAATCGCGAACTTCCCCGGCCA
>Ga0272441_10005699_pt1 | contig 21412 bp, 13 predicted proteins | sample SSMProp6N_FD_193582 | JGI IMG/M metagenome (GOLD analysis project Ga0272441, IMG submission 193582) | Marine sediment archaeal communities from Little Sippewissett salt marsh, Falmouth, MA, United States - SSM-Prop-6N | ecosystem: Environmental > Aquatic > Marine > Wetlands > Sediment ... | reverse complement strand
CTGGAGCCGTGGCGTTCTTTGTGCGCTGTCGTCAGCCGCGCCGACCTAACCCCTTTGAGGGCCGTTTCGCACGGCGCGCCCATCACGGGCGAGCGGGTTGGGGAACCACGCCTACCCTGCGGCGCCCGCGTCATTCCTCTTGGGCTTCTTCTCGCGGTTGCCCTTCTCGGGCCGATCCTTACCGGTTTTCTTGCCGAGGCCGCTCCGCTGGTCCTCCGTCAGGACGCCCTGCTTGATCTGGTCGGAGAGGTCCGTGGCGATCTTGCGTGCGGCCTTTTCATCGGCGGCGTCGCCGAGGGTCGGGCCCACCTTGTCGGCCATTTCGCGTATCATGGCCGTCTGCTCGTCGGTCAGGCCCGCCTTCTTGTAGCGCATCATCATCTGCCGGTACAGCCGGAAGCCGTTCCACTTGGCCTTCTGCTCGGCGGTCAGCGCGGTCATAACGTCGGTCATCGTTTTGGACCGGAGCTGGTTACGTTCCGTGGCGAGGGTCTTATACTCCTGGCCAAGGCGTTTCATCTCATCCTTGTTGCCGGCCTCCTTGGCGGCCTTCATGGCCTTCTGCATTTGGGCGGCTTTCTCGCCGTGTTGCTTTTGCCACTCGGCCATGGCCTGCTTGTTGGCCTCGATCATGGCCTGGACCTGCTGCCGCTGTTCGCTCGTCAGGCCGCATTCCTTGGCCATGATGGCGTATTCGCCTCGGACGCTGCCGCCCCCGCCCTTGTCGCCCTTTTCGCGGGCCCCCTCCTTGGCCTTGCCCCCTCCGGCCTTGGCCGCCTGAACCGCGTCGGCCGTCACCATGCCCAGAACCAGCGCCACCACCAGCGGCGCGAACCACCACGTAAGGTGTTTCATAACCCGTTTCTCCAAACGGCCTTATGTTGTAAGAGGCCCGGCGTCCTGAGGCCGTGCGGTGCGCCGTCCTCGCCCTGCCGGGGCCGCCCGTAACGGTCAACACGCCGGCAGGCATGGACTTGAACAAGTTCCCACGTCCTGATGGACCACAAATCTGCCACCGCCGCAAGTTTTTTTGCCGCGGTCCGGCGGGGCAATGGCTCGCTCGCCACGCCCGTGAACGCGGGGCACGCCCGCGCAGCGCACTGCCGGGCAAGCCGCCCAAGCCGTTGACCCGCCCCCCGGCGCGCTGTACAAGAGGCCCATGCCGCCAACGCTCGTCATCAACGTCGCCGGCCTCAGCCGCAACCTCGTCGCGGAGGTGCCGTGCCTCCGGGCCCTGGCCGACGTCGGCGCCTTGGTGGACGTTGAGCCGATCCTGCCGGCCACGACCTGCCCGATGCAGGCCACCCTGACCACGGGTGTGCCGCCCGGCCGCAGCGACCGCGGCCCGGGGCACGGCATCGTCGCCAGCGGCCTGTACGTCGCCGACACCGCCGAGGTCCGTTTCTGGGAGCAGTCGGCCCACCTGCTGGGCCACCCGCGCGTGTGGCAGGGGCCTCAGGCGGCGGGCCGCCCCCCGCAACTCAGGACGGCGATGCTCTTCTGGCAGCAGTCGATGTACGGCTCCGCCCAGGTGCTCCTGACGCCGAAGCCGATCCACGGGCCCGGCGGGCTCATCCAGGACTGCTATTCGCGCCCGTCACACCTGTACAGCCGGCTGGCCGAGGGCAACTCGGCCCTCGAACCCGGAACGCCGCGCGGGCCGTTCAACCTGATGGATTACTGGGGCCCGCTGGCCGGCCTCGGCGCGAGCCGCTGGATCGCCGACGCCTCGCTTGCCGTCTGGCGCGAGGAGCGGCCCGACCTTCTGCTCACCTACCTGCCGCACCTCGATTACTCCGGCCATCGCGACGGGCCCGACACCGAGGCCCATCGTGCGGCGGCGGCCGACCTCGAACCGCTACTGGCCCCGCTCCTGGCGGCCGCACGCGACGAGGGCGCACGCGTCCTGGTCGTCAGCGAGTACGGTTTTCTGCCGGTCTCGCGGCCCGTGGCGCCGAACCGCACGCTCCGCGAGGCGGGCCTTCTCGCCGTCCGCGAGGTCCAAGGCGCCGAGTACCTGTACGTGGGCGACTCGCGGGCCTTTGCCCTGGTCGATAACCAGGTGGCCCACGTGTACTTTCCGGCGTCGGCGGACCCGGCGGCGGTTTGCCGCGCCGCGAGGCCGCTCCTGGCCGGCCTCGATGGTGTGGCCGAGGTCCTCGACCGCGAGGCGATGGCCGAGCGCGGCCTCGACCATCCCCGCAGCGGCGACCTCGTGCTCCTGGCCGAGCCCGACGCCCACTTTACGTACTACTGGTGGACCGACGACGCCAAGGCCCCGGCGTTCGCCCACACGGTCGATATCCATGCCAAGCCGGGATTCGACGCCGCCGAGTTGTTTCTGGAGCCGGGCACGCGGCAGGTGCCGCTGACGGCGGAGCGTGTCCGCGGGTCGCACGGCCTGGTACGCGACGACGGCCGGGGCTGGGGCGTGTTGATGGCCTCGCCGGCCCCGCCGGCCCTGGCCGGACGCGAGGCCGTCCACGCCACGGAGGTGGCCCGGCTGATGGTCTGATCCAGCCGCCGACTGGACTCTTCCCCTCGAAACCGCTAATCTGAACGGGCTGACCCGGATGGGGACTGCATCGATGGCCACGACCGACAAGCCGCGCCGTGTCCCCTGGAGGGCCCTGCTCGGGCTGCTCCTGGTGGTGCTGGTTGCACTGGCGGCGGCGGTGGCCTTCCTGCCGCACCTGTTGCCGTCGTCCACGGTAGCGCGGCAGGTGGAGACGATGCTGTCGGAGCAACTCGGCCGCCGCGTGACGGTGGCCTGGGCACGCTTGGCGTGGGACGAGGGCCTGACGGCCCGCGACATCCGGATTCACCGCCGGTCCGGCGAGGGGTTCCTGGCCCGGGCCGACCAGATGACGGTGGCGCTGGGGCCCGCCGAAGCCGCCCGGGCTGCCGCCGGACGGACCATGCGAATCGACAGCCTCCGTTTCGACGGTCTGGAACTCTGGCTCGTCGTGGACGAGGACGGCCACCTGAACGTGGCGGACCTCGCCCAGGGCGAGCCCCTCGACATCGGCGCCATCCAGGTCGGCAGCGCCCGCCTCCACGTCGAGAATCGCCGGACGAACCGCGAACTCGAATTCGAGAATTTCCACGCCAGCGCCGGCCAACTCACCAGCACCGGCAACGCCTACGTCAGCCTGTCGGCCGACCTGTGCCCGGCGCCGGGCGACGGGGCGAGCCCGCTGCCCGATCCGCCGGACGGGCCCGCCGCCCCGGTGGTCACGGGTACGGGTCCTTGCGGGCACCTGGTGCTGACGGCCAACCTGGAGCGGCTTCGCCTGGAGCCGGGCGAGACCCCGGTCGGCAGTGTGAAGGCGGAGTGGACCGGCCTGCCTTGGCCGCGCGTCTGCGCCGCCATGGTCCCGGAGTCGTCGTTGGCGGGCCTCGTGGCCGAGACGTCGGGCCGGATGTCCGCCCAGTTCGGCCCGGCGGACGCCTGGAGCGCCGAGGGAGCCATCCACGGCACCCAGGTGGCGTTGCCGGCCACGGAGGGTCGGCCGGCGATGGCGGCCTTGCCTCGGGCCATCCTCGGGTTCCGGGTGCGGTGTGCGTCGCCCCGTGCCCCGCTCGTGCTGGACCTGCTGAAGTTCTCGACGCCGGGGTTGGACCTGAAGGTGACGGGTAGCGTTGAGTTGGCGTCGTCGGCCAACGCCGAGGCCGCCGAAGGCGCCGGCGCCGAGCCGGCCGGATGGGCGGTCCGCAACCTGGATCTCAATGCATCGGGCGCCGTTTCCTGGGTGCCGCTTTGCCAGAACGCCGAACCCCTGCGACCGCTGCTCAAGCGGTTTGACCGCCTGGGCGGCAAGGCACGCCTCGGCCTGCGCGTCCAATCGACCGACACGGGTGTCCGCGTCGATGGGTCGGCCGACCTCTCCGACACGGTCGTCGCGGCCGAGGGGTTCGTGGCCAAGGGCAAGCACGACCGGCTCAGCCTGCGCGTCATGGCAGAGGGCAACCGCGCGTTCGAGCGGGTGTCGCCGGCCGTCCTCGACCTGGTGACCGACGCGGGGCAGGTCCACCTGGAGGCCGCCGTTTCCGTCCGCGACCTGCTCCGGGCCGTCGGGGCGGAGGAGGTGATCGGCCCGGCCGGCGCCGCCCCTCCCGCGGCAGGCACCGAGGCGACCCTCGCCGTCGACGTCCGCGAGACGGCGGCCCTGTTGGCACTCGTGCCGGCTCTCCGCAACCGGCTGGGCCCCCTCACGGTCCAGGGCCCATGCCGCATCGACGTCGCCATGCGGCCGATGGGGGGGCCGGTGCCCGGCCAGGCGGCGGCCGCGCCGCCCGGCAAGCAAGGCCTCCTGTCGGCCACCTGGACGGCCGCCGTGCGGGCAGACCTGACGGCCACCGGCCTGGCGGTGCCCGGCGGGGCGAACAAGCCCACGGGGCTGCCCGCCACCCTCGACGCCGACGCCATCGTCTGGCCGGACAGCCGCCGCTCGGACGTCCGCAACCTGGTGTTGCGGCTCGGCGCGGGCCGGGTGGCGTGGGAAGGCGCCGCCCGCATCGATTGGCCGCGCCTGCCCGACGAACAGCCCGTCGGCCGGTTCGAGGGCAAACTGGCCCTCGAGAAGATGTCGGCCTTGGGCGGCGTCGTGGCGCCGGGGCGCTTCGGCGAGAAACCCCCCGTCTCCGGCGGGGCGGTCTTCGCCGTGGTGGCCGACCTGGCCAAGGGCCGGCTCCGCACCCGGATGAACGCCGGCCTCCAGCAGATGGATCTCAGGCTGGGCGAGTACCTGGTCAAGCCGGCCGGCCAGACCGCCTCGCTGACCATGACGACCCTCTGGTATCCCGGCCGCTGGAACCACGTGGAGGGCGAGGGCGACCTCGACCTGCCGGGGCTGCGGCTGTCGGCCCTCGGGCAGGCCACCATCGTGGCCCAGGTTCAGGACGAGGCCGCCGGGGGGGGGCCGCCGCCCGGCGACGCATCCCGGGAGGCCGCCGGCGCTGCGGTTCCCGAGGAGCCGCCCGCCGGCCGGCCGCGCTCCACCGTCACGGTGATGCTGGTTCCGAAGACCACGCTCGAGCTTCGTGCGTCGGTGTCGGACCTGACCCGTGCGGCCGCCATCTCGCCCCTGCTCAAGACGGGCCTCGAACACCATCAGGCCGAAGGCCGGGCCGAGGGCCGGGTCGTCGTGGCCTTCCGCCAGCACGGGCCGCAGGTTACCGCCGACCTCGACTTTACGGAGACGGCCCTGACGGTAGGCGGCCTGCTGAAGAAGCCTGCCGGCGAGGGCCTGACGGCCCGCGTGGTGGGCGACCTCGCCCCGAACCCGAAGGGCTGGGTGGACGTCAACGTCGGCACGGCGGAGGTCCGGCTGGGCGAGTCGGTCGTGCAGGCGGACGGCCGGGTCCGGATCGACCCGGCCGCCTTCAAGGCCCCCGTGGCGCCGAGGGCGCTCCTGGCCGCCGCCCTTAAGGAGGCCGACCTTCAGGTCCGGGCCGACTGGCAGCACGGGCCGGCGCTGCGCCGCACGTTGCCGTGGCTCGCGCCGCTGGCCACACGCTGTACCCTGGAAGGGGTGACCCACTGGACGGTGGCCGTGTCGGGCACGCCCACCAAGGGGCAGGTCCAACTCGACGTCAACGCCACCGCGTGCCGCGTGGATGCGGGCGCCGTCCGCGACGGCGCGGCCGGCCCCGAGCAGGTTACCGTTAAGCCGGCCGGCACGGCTGCAGCCGTCCGGCTCAAGGTACGCTACGGCGAGGTGCCCGGCGAGATGGTCGTGGACGACCTGGCGGTCACCGTGTCGGAGGCGACGGCGTCGGCGTCCGGGCGGTTCCTGTTCAACGATCCGCGGCTGCTGGTGCTGGCCCCGCCCACCGCCTGGACGCTCCAGGTGGACGGCCAGGTGCCCGACGCCGCCATCCTGGCCTCGCTGATGCCATGGCGTGTGGCGAACCTCGGGCCCACCGGGGCCGTGACGATCCACCTGCGTGCGGCCGCCGATGCCAAGGGCCCCGAGGTTGAGTCGTGCCGGCTCCACTTCGACGGCGCCCGCATCCGATGGCTTGGCCGCGTTGTCCGCCTCGACGGCCCCCTGGCCTACGACTATGAGCGGCTCGAGACCGACGGGCTGCACCTGCAGGTGGGCGGGTCGGACGTCCGCCTTGTCACGTATATCTCGCGGCCGACCGAGGACCCCACCGGGTCGGTCATCGTTCGCGGCACGGCCCTGGACCTGGCCGAGGTCGAAGAGATGATCCGGCAAACGAGCGAGTCGCTAACCCCCGGCCCGGAGGCCGGGGCCAAGGGCGAGGCCCCTCCGCCGGCCGCCGGCGGCCTCTCGAGACGTCTTGGCGACCACCTCCGCCAACTCCTGGCCCGGGCCAACCTCTCGGCCGACGTCCGCCTCGACCGCGTGGTCCTGACCGTGCCGGAGTGGCAGGCCCGGTACAACCTGGAGGGCCTTGAGGCCGAGGGGCGGCTCTCGGACTCGCGCCTTGTCATGCCGCGCTTCGCCTGCCGCCTCAACCAGGGAACCGTAACGGGGCAGATGCGGCTGGACTTCCGAGAGGACGTGCCCGTCCTGGACGTGGCCTACGATGCCCGCGACCTCGTGATGGACGAGAACCTCGACCCGTTCATCGATACGACGTTCCCCGGGCTGAAGGTCTTCGGTACGCTCAGTACCCGTGCCACGCGGACCCAACGCCTGGCCGAGGGCGCCTACGGTGTGGGCCAGGGCGAGACGGTCCTGACGGAAGGCGTGCTCGAGGGCCCCGCCGCCCCGGACTACATGACCCGCCTTCTGCCCGGCCTTAAACTCACGCGCTACGCCTTCAACCGCATGAGCAACGTCTTCGTCAACAAACCCAATGGCGACACCCAAAACCGGATGCTCTTCGACGGCAAAGCGTACAACGTGTTCATCTTCGGTGTGTCGCACCCGAACGGCGAAACGCGGTACACCCTGGGCGTGGACCTCCTGGTGGGCCTGCAGTCCGACGTCATCAGCCGCACCCTGGACCAGGGCAAATTGCCGCTCATGCACTACTGGGGTCGGCTCGTCGGCTCGTCGTTCGCCGAGCGCGAGGTGTCGTACGTCCTGCCGCACGAGTTCGCCTACGACGTCTTCATTCGCCGCAACCTCTTGCTGGAACTGATTCGCAGCATCGGCGAGAAGGAACCCGAGATCCGAAAGCCCACCGTTCTGCCCAAAGAGGAGCACCGCGCCACCCCCGGGTGAGCCCGGACAACGCCATGCCCGCCCAAGACCTGCGTCAATTCATTGCCCGCCTCGAAGCGGCCGGCCAACTGCGCCGCGTGGCGGCGCCCGTGTCGGCCCACCTGGAAATCGCCGAGATTGCCTCGCGCCTGGTAGCCGAGGCCGGCCCGGCGGCCCTGTTCGAGAACGTTGAAGGCTCGGGCATGCCCGTTCTGGTGGGGGCCTTCGCCTCGGCCCAGCGCATGGCCTGGGCCCTGGGCGGCGAGGACCTCGACACCATTGCCGCCGGCCTGGCGGGCCTGCTCCGGCCTCCGGCCGCCGACGCGGGGCTCCTGGAGAAACTCAAGGCCGCCCCCCGCCTTCTCAAGGCGGCCGGCGCCGCGCCCAAAACCGTCCGCTCGGGCCCGTGCCAGACGGTCATGCACGAGGGCCGGGACGCCGACCTTGGCCATCTGCCCGTCCTGACGTGCTGGCCCGGCGACGGCGGGCCGTTCGTCACCCTGCCTCAGGTGTACACCGCGGCCCCGGACGGCGGCCGGAACGTGGGCATGTACCGGCTCCAGGTGTTCGGCCCGCGCCGGCTGGGCCTGCATTGGCATCGCGACCACGACGGGGCCCGCAACTACGCGGCCTGGTCCGTGCGCGGCGAGCCGATGCCTGTGGCCGTGGCCCTGGGCGGCGACCCGGTCCTGACGTACGCCGCCACGGCTCCCCTGCCGCACGGCATGGACGAACTCGTGCTGGCGGGCATCCTTCGCGGCGAGCCGGTGCGCCTGGTCCGCTGCCGCACCGTGCCCCTGGCCGTGCCGGCCGACGCCGAGATCGTCATCGAAGGCACCGTGGCCCCGGATGCGACGGCCGTCGAAGGGCCCTTCGGCGACCACACCGGCTACTACTCGCCCGCGGACGCGTACCCGGTGCTGGACGTAACGGCCATCACGCACCGCCCGGATGCCGTTTACCCCGCCACCGTGGTGGGGCGGTACCCGAAGGAAGACTGCTGGCTTGCGAAGGCGACGGAGCGGCTGTTCCTGCCGGTCATCCGGACCGTCCTGCCCGAGGTCGTGGACCTGAACCTGCCGCTGTTCGGGGTGTTCCACAACTGGGCCATCGTGAGCATCCGGAAGTCCCACGCCCACCAGGCCCGCAAGGTCATGCACGCCCTGTGGGGCATGGGCCAGATGATGTATACGAAGTTCCTGGTGGTTGTGGACGAGGGCGTCAACGTGCAGGACACCGAGGAGGTCTTCTGGCGCGTCGGGGCCGAGGTGGACCCGCAGCGCGACCTCGTGCTGACGACCGGGCCGGCCGACGTCCTGGACCACGCCGCCCCGACTCAGGGGGCCGCCGGCAAACTCGGCATCGACGCGACCCGCAAACTCCCCGAGGAGGCGCCGGGCGTTGCGTGGCCCGAGCCGATTGGCTCCGACCCCGAGGTGGCCGACCGTGTGACCCGGCGGTGGGAGGAGTTTGGCCTCACGTAATCCGAGGCCGGCTCGATGTCGCAGGTGTGCCACGCATGCGCGAGCGCGACGACCGCCCCGACTCCTCCGCCGTCCGCACGATGTTCGCCGGTGTCGCCCGACGGTACGACCTCCTGAACCATCTGCTCTCGGCCAGTCTGGACCGGCGTTGGCGGCAGCGTGCGGCGGGGGCCGTGTTCGAGCGCGGCGCGGCGCGCCGTTCGAGCCGGGTGCGGGAGCACCCGGTCACGCTCGATGGGCGGCGCGATGCGACCAGGGCGGACGGACGTGACCCGCCGCTCCCGCGGCGGGCTCGAACGGCGCGAGACGCATCTCCCCTCGTTGTGGACGTGTGCGCCGGTACGGGCGACCTGGCGACGGCGGTCCTCAGGCGGTGGCGGTCGGGGCGCGTGCTGGCGTGCGACTTCTGCCGGCCGATGCTGGCCCGGGCCGGAGCCAAACTGCGGGCCGCCGGCCTCGCACGCCGGGCCGGCCTGGTCGAGGCCGATGCCCTGGCCTTGCCGCTTGCCGACGGCGTGGCCGACGCCGCCACCTGCGCCTTCGGCGTGCGGAATCTGGCGGACGAGGCCGGTGGTCTGGCCGAGATGGTTCGTGTGGTCCGGCCGGGCGGCCGGGTGGTGATCCTGGAGTTCCACCGGCCCCGGGGCCGAGGGGGCCTCGCGAGCGTCTTTGGACTTTACTTTCGGCGGCTACTGCCTACGCTGGGGGGGTGGATGTCCGGCGGGCGCCACGGAGGGTACGCGTACCTGGTCCGGTCGATCCAGGCGTTCGGAGCCCGCGAACGGCTTGCCGAGGCGATGCAGCAGGCGGGCATGCGCGAGGTACGCATCGAGCCCCTGCCGGGCGGCATCGCCTCGCTGTACGTGGGCACGTGTCCCTGAGATGCCCGGCACGCAGAACCACCGCGTTACCGTTCCGGGCGAGAACGCGCCAGACGCATCGGTGACTCATGCACTGTGCAAAGTGCTTCTTCTACGAAACCAGCGTCGGCGACGACGTGTGCAACCGTTGCGGCCGGGCGTATTTGCCCGAGGCCAACGTCTACCTCGGGCTCATCATCCTGCTGACGGGCAGCCTGGCGTGGGCCCTGCGGCACCTGCTGACCGGCCACATCGACCCGTTTGTCCGGCCGGCGATTGACTTGGGGGCCTGGGGCACGTGGCCGGTGTCGATGGTCGAGCGGCCGGCCTACGGCCTGGTGCTGGGCGGGTGGCTCGGCATGCTGGCCGCCACTCCCCTCCTGACCGGACTGCTGTACGGCAAGCGCGGCGGCTGGTTGCTGGCGATGTTGGTTGCCGTGTTCGGGCCCAGCGTGTGGTTTGCCGGCGCCGTGGCGGTGGGCGTGTGGTTGGCGGCCGGGTACACGCTCCGCCTGAGAAGCAAACTGGCCAGTTCCCTCGTCGGCCTGGCGGCACCCGTCGCGTACCTGTTCGTGGCGACGGTGTTGACGGACTTCACGAAAGGCGAGTCGGCGGCCGTGGCCGGCCAGGCGGCCGCGGATGGCGTGGCGGCCTCCGTCTCGGCCGGCCGGACCCTCCCGCCGGCCCTGCGAAGCCTGGCCTACGTCCTGCCGGTGGCCGCGGCCGTGACGGCAGCCGTGGCGGCGGCGGTCGTCGTGGCCGTCGGAAAGGCCGACCGATGGCACGTCCGCTGGCCCGGGTCGGTCCTGGCCGTCCTGACGGCCGGGCCGATGCTGGCCCTGTTGGCCCTGGTGGGCGTGGATGAGGTCCGGTACGGCATGGTCCTTGGCCCGGCGCCGCCGGTGGGGCCCTGGGCCGACGCGGCCGGCAGCGAGACGGACCGGCTCCAGGAGTTTCTGCGTCGGCATCCGGACAGCCCGCGGGCGGACCAGGTCCGGGCGCGGCTGGCGCGGCGGCTGGCCCGGTCTCCCGCCGCCGGCGAGGAGTCGCGCACGCGGACCGCGGCCCTCGGCGTCTGGAAACAGGTCCTGGCGCATCACCCGACCAGCCCGTACGCGGCGGACGCGTGCCTGTACCTGGGCGACACCGCCGCCCAGGGCGGCCTGTTTGCCGACGCCGAGATGCGTTGGCAACAGGCCCTGGAGCGGACCCGTGCGCTCGAACCGCCGGAAGAAGATCCCCTGGCCGACTTCAACGTCGTCTGGGACCTCTTTGCGGTGGGCAACCGCCTCGACGCCCGCGAGCAGGCCGAACGCCTGGCCGACCTTCGCCAGGTGGTCCTCGGGCGACTCGCGGTCCTGCGCGAGAACCGGCCCGGCTCGCCGGCCAACGACCGGGCCTTGGCCCTGTACTACCGGGCCGTGGCGCTCAGGGGCAGCAACCCGTATCGGCAGGCCCTGGTCGCGGCGCGTGAGGCCGAGCCCAAAGGCGCTTTGGCCGACAACGTGGCGGTCGACCTGGCCATGCTCGTGCCCGAAGACGTTCAGCGCGTCAAAGACCTCTCGGCCGTGGCCACCCAGTGGCCCGACACCGACGGCGCGATGTTGGCTCACATCCGGGCCGCCCAGACCCTCGTGGCCCGGGCCGAGACGGACCCCGGGGCCCTTCGGGCCGCCCGGACTCATCTGCTGGCGGCCCAGAGCATGCTGGCCGCCCGTCGCCGCCGCAGCCCCGACGACCCGTACGTGGCGGCCTTCGGCGACCGTGTGGATAAGGAACTCGTGTATGTCCAGGCCCAACTCAGAACGCCCGAAGCCGACGGCTGAACCGCCCGGCGCCGGGACACTGGTCGTCGGCGTGACGGGGGCGTCGGGTGCGCCGTATGCCGTCCGGCTGGTCGAATGCGTCGCCCGGGCCGGCCTGCGGATCTGGCTCGTCGTCAGCCGGCCCGGCCGGCTCGTCCTGGCGGATGAGGCCGATATGGGCGGGTCGCCCGAGGCCCCGGACCTGGCGAGCCTGTGGCCGGCCGACGTGCTCGACCGCGTAACCTACACGCCCGCCGAGGTGATTGACGCCCCGCCGGCGTCCGGCTCGTTCGGGGCGGACGCGACCGTGGTCATTCCGTGCTCGATGAACACGCTCGGGGCGCTGGCCGGCGGCCTGTCGCAGAACCTTGTGCACCGGGCGGCCCAGGTGGCCCTGAAAGAGGGCCGGCCCCTTGTGGTCGTCCCGCGCGAGATGCCCGTGACACCGATTGACTTGGCGAACATGGCCCGCCTGGCCGGGGCGGGAGCGCATGTGTGTCCGGCCATGCCGGCCTTCTACCACCGGCCGCAATCCGTTGCGGACCTTGTGGATTTCGTCGTGGCGAAGGTGCTCGACCGGCTCGGCATCGCGCACGACCTGGCCGTCCGATGGCCGGGCGCGGAGGCGTAGCGCTGGACGCCGTCGCCACGTGGTACCCCGATGCCGCGCGGCGGGTGTCCGTACCCGCCGCGCTCCACCCGCGAAAGGCCTTGATGCCCGGTTTTACGCGTCAACTTGTTGCGTTTGGCCGGACCATTCGCCTGAGCCACAGCCTGTTTGCGTTGCCGTTTGCGGTGGGGACGGCCCTGGTGGCGGAGCCGCCGGTTCCTGCCGCCGGTGCCCTGGCGCTCATCGTGGCGTGCATGGTGGCGGCGCGGACCGCGGCGATGGGCATGAACCGTGTGGCCGACGCCGCTCTCGACGCCCGGAACCCGCGCACCGCGGGCCGGGCGATTCCGGCGGGACGCCTGTCGCGCCGCGCGGCCCTTGGGCTGACGCTCGCGAGTGCCGCCGCCTTCGTGGCTTTGGCGTGGGGGTTTTACCCGCTCCGCGCGACCCCCTGGCCGGGCCTTCTGGCCGTGCCGTTCCTGGCGGTTCTCCTGGGCTATTCGTGGACGAAACGCGTGACGCTGCTGACGCACTGGATCCTGGGCCTGGCGTTGGGCCTGTCGCCGGTGGGCGTGTGGGTGGCGCTGCGGGGCGAGGTGGGGGGCGTGGCGGTGCTCATCGGGGCCGGCGTTGTTTTCTGGACCGCCGGGTTCGACATTCTCTATGCGTTTCAGGACGTGGCGGTGGACCGGCGGGAGGGCCTGCACAGCATCCCGGCCCGCCTCGGGCCGCGCGGGGCGCGGTGGGTGGCCGTTGCGTGCCACGCGGTGACGGTCGGTCTCCTGGCGGCGGCGATCCTGTACAATCAGCGGCCGCAGGGCGAGGCCGTTCTGGGCGAGGGCAGCGCCGTGGCGCTCCAGGTCATCGCCCTGGCGCTCCTGGTGCAGCACGTGCGACTGTGGAACGCCACGGCGGACCACATTGCCCGGGTTTTTCTGCCGATGAATGCGATGGTCAGCATGATATGGCTCGGCGGCGTCGTGTACGACGTCGTCGCCCACGTGCACGAGTAGCCGCGCGCGTAAGCGAGCGGTCCGGCAAGGCGAAAACGATGATGCTTGATGCGATTGAAACCAAAATCGACGCGGGCGAACGGCTCACCCGCGCCGACGGCGTTGCCCTGTTCGAGACAACGGACCTTCTGGCCCTCGGGGCGTTGGCGGACCGCGTTCGGCAGGCCCAGCACGGCCGGCGGGCCTGGTACATCGCCAACACCCACGTCAATATGACGAACGTGTGCGTGAACCGTTGCGGGCTGTGCGCGTTCTGGCGGCCTCCGGAGGCCCCGGACGCCTACTTTCTGTCGCCCGCGGAGGTGGTGGCCCACGCCCGGCCGGACATCGAGGCCGGGGCCACCGAGATCCACGTCGTCGGCGGGTGCCACCCGGACCTCGACCTGGACTACTGCCTGGCGCTGGTGGCGGCGATGCGCGAGGCGTTTCCGGAGGTGTGCATCCAGGCGCTGACGGCCGTCGAGGTGGCCCACGCCGCCGCCCAGAGCGGCGTCACGGTCGAGGATGCACTCACGCGCCTGAAGGCCGCGGGGCTGACGGGCATGCCGGGCGGCGGGGCGGAAATCTTCGCCCCGGAGGTCCGCCGACGCATCTGCGCCTCGAAGATCAGCGGCGACGCGTGGCTCGACGTCCAGCGGACGGCCCACCGCCTGGGCATCCCCACCAACGCCACCATGCTGTACGGGCACGTGGAATCGCCGGCCGACCGCGTGGACCATCTGCTGCGGCTGCGGACGCTGCAGGACGAGACGGGCGGTATCCAGGCACTGATCCCGTTGCCGTTCCATCCGGAGGGCACGGAGTTCGCCGACGTGCCGGGTCCGACGGCGGTTGACGACCTGAAGACCATGGCCGTCGCGCGACTTGTCCTGGACAACGTACCGCACCTGAAGGCGTTTTGGATCATGCTCGGCCCGGACTTGGCTCAAGTGGCGCTACGGTTCGGTGCCGATGACATCAACGGAACGGTCGTGCGGGAAGAGATTACGCACGCCGCCGGCGCCCAGACGCCCCAGGGGTTGGCCCTGGAGGACCTCGAGGCCTTGTGCCGGGCCGCCGGATGCGACCCCGTGGAACGCGACACGGTCTATCGCCGCATCGAGCGGGGACCCGACCGCCGCACGTGGAGGCGCCGACCCTCATGAGGTGACGGTCAGGAGCGTGTAGGCCGGGGCGTGAGCCCCGGCAATCCGCGCGATCGCCGGGACGTTGTCCCGGCCTACGTTTCCCCGAAACTCGTCCCGACGCTGCGCGCCACGGCCAGGAGCGGGTCGTCCGGGGGGACGTTGCGGCTCTTGCCGGCCACCTCGTCGAGCGGCACGTCGGTGACGCGGCCGTGCTGCCAGGAGGCCATGCGGTTCCATCGCCCCTCGGCCACGAGGCGGGCCGCCTGGTACCCGAGGCTGGTGGCGAAGACGCGGTCGAAGGCACAGGGACTCCCGCCGCGCTGCACGTACCCGAGGTCGGTGCCCCTTGCCTCGATGCCGGTCTGCTGCTCGACGGTGCCGGCGACGAGGCGGCCCACGCCGCCGAGGCGCACCGGGTCGGGGCTGCCGGCCACGTGCCGCTCGATGACCATCTTGCCGCCCGCGGGGCGGGCTCCCTCGGCCACGCAGATGATGGAGAAGCGTTTGCCCACCTGGTACCGGCGTCGGCAGACGTCGAAGACGGTGTCCCAGTCGAAGGGAATCTCGGGGATGAGGATGGCGTCGGCGCCGCCGGCCACGCCGGCGTGCAGGGCCAGCCAGCCGGCGTACCGGCCCATGACCTCGGCCACCATGACCCGGTGATGGGCGCTGGCGGTCGTGTGCAGGCGGTCGAGGGCGTCGGTCGCCACGTCGACGGCCGACTGGAAGCCGAACGTGAGCTCCGTACCGGGCACGTCGTTGTCGATGGTCTTCGGCACACCGACGACCGGCACGCCGCATTCGGCGAGGCGTCCGGCGATGGCCATCGACCCGTCGCCGCCGATGACGACGAGGCCGTCGAGGCGGTGCTCGGCGAAGGCCGCCAGGGCGTCGGCGGAGCGGTCGGTTGTGACGACCTCGCCGCCCTTCTTTTCGGCCCACGCGAACGGGTTGGCGGTGTTCGAGGTGCCGAGGATCGTGCCGCCCAGCGTCAGGATGTTCGAGACGGTTTCCCAGCCAACGTCCATGGTGGTGTTGGTTACGAGTCCGTCGTAGCCGTCGAGGAAGCCGACGAGTTGGGCCTCGTGTTCGTGCATGAGGGTCTTGGCGACGGCGCGGATGACGGCGTTGAGGCCGGGGCAGTCGCCCCCGCCCGTGAGAATGCCGATACGCATGGTGAACCTCCGAAGTGCCGAGTGCAAACGGAACCTTCAGGCAGGTATTGTAGCACGGGTGCGCGGACGGCCGCAAACAGAAGCGCGGCGGGCCGGCGGCCCGCCGCGCAACGTGCCCGGGAACGGTCGGTTCAGCGGCGGCGCCGGCGGCGGCCCAGGAGCACCGCTGCCCCGGACGCCAGCAGCACGAGCGCCGCCGGTTCCGGTAGGACGACAAAGCCGTCGCCGTACGGCACGGTGTTCGAGCCCTGCTGGTCGAACCAGTCGTTAACGAGGACCTTTTTGCCGTCGATGAGAGCGTAGACGTGGATGTCGCCGACGATGAGGCTGGAGCCGGAAAGCAGGCGTAGACCATCCAGGCCTCCGCTGCCGTACAGATACAGCGCCTCGTTCGAAGCCCTATTGCCGTTGTCAACGGCGTCGACGAGGACGAGGGTGGCAGGGTCGGTCGCGGTGCCGACGACGAGTTGGGCGATGCCGAAGTTGGCGGAGCCGTCGAGCCCGGCAAGGCCGAGGTCGGCGCCGCCTACCTCCATCCACTGCTCCGCCGTGCCGTCGAACTGGAAGATGGCGGTGTCGCAGGCGAACTGCGACTCGTCAGTGTAATCGAAGGAGAAGTGTCCGCCCACCTCGACCTCCGCGAGGCCGCTGACGCTGAGGCTGCTCGTTTGGTCGAGGTTCAGGCCACCCAGGATCTCCAGGACGCTCGTGTTGTCGGCAACGCCGAGGTTCATCTCATCAGTGATCGTGACGTTGCCGAACGTCATCCGGCCGCCGGAGGCCACCCGAAACCGCACCTCACCCGCGCCGGCGGTGACGCTCTGGAGGCTCCGCAGGTCGATGTGCCCGCCGGAGTTGGCGATGAAGTCGAGACGGTCGGTTTGCTCGCGATTGGGTCCCGTGACGTCCTGGACGCTTGAGAGGTCCACGAGGCCGTTGTCGGTGGCCAGGACTTGGTGGACCTGCTCGTTGTTGTAGTGCCAGTGGCCGTCGTCGATGGCGGTCAGGGAGGAGAGGTCCAGGACGGTGCCGGTTCCGGTGGCGGAGAGAATGGCGTACGTGCCCCGGGTGGAGAGGCCGGTCGAGGAGTAGGTCGTGGCCGAGACGTCGCTGAAGGCCACGCCGAACGGGGCGCCGCCGGAGACCGAGAGGCGGGCGTTGTCCATAGCCCCGATCACGCCGTTCGTGAGGGTCCAGGCCGGGGAGATGCCGATGACGCTGCCGCTGATGTCCACGAGGTTCGGGGCGTCGAAGGTGGCGCCGGCGCCTGCGGTGAGCGTGGCGCTGGTCAGGCTCACCAGCGCCGGGGCGTTGACGGTGGCGCCATCGCCCAGACTGTAGCCCTCGCCGCTGTGAGCATTCAGGACGTCGAGGTTCAAGGTCCGGCCGTCGGCCACGTTGAACTGGGTGTTCGTCGCCGTCTCGAGCGCGGGCAGGGTGTAAGTTGGGACGTCGAGCGAGAATCGGACCTCGCCCGTGCCGGCGGTGGTGGACTGCAGCGCATTCAGGTTCACGTTGCCGCCGGTGTTCACGACGATGTCGAGGCGGTCGGTCTCCTCGCGGGTGGGGCCCGAGAGGGTCAGAACGTTCGAGAGGTCGACGATGCCGTCGCTGGTGGCGACGATCTGGTGGATCTGCTCGTTGATGTAATGATCGTGGCCGTCGTCGAGGGCGGTCAGGGAGGAGAGGTCCAGGACGGTGCCGGTTCCGGTGGCGGAGAGAATGGCGTAGGTGCCCCGGCTCGAGAGGTCGGTCGAGGAGTACGTGGTGGCCGAGACGTCGCCGTACGCCACGCCGAACGGGGCGCCGCCGGAGACCGAGAGGCGGGCGTTGTCGAGGTTCACGAGCGCGCCGTTAACGAGGGTCCAGGCCGGGGAGATGCCGATGACGCTGCCGCTGATGTCCACGAGGTTCGGGGCGTCGAACGTGGCGCCGGCGCCCGCCGTGAGCGTGGCATTCGTCAGGCTCACGAGCGCCGGGGCGTCGACCGTGGCGCCGTCGCCCAGGCCGTAGCCCTCGCCGCTGTGAGCGTTCAGGACGTCAAGGTTCAAGGTTCGACCGTCGGCCACGTTGAACTGGGTGTTCGTCGCCGTCTCGAGCGCGGGCAGCGTGTAGGTGGGGATGTCGAGTTCGAATCGGACCTCGCCCGTGCCGGCGGTGGTGGACTGCAGCGCGTTCAGGTTCACGTTGCCGCCCGTGTTCACGACGATGTCGAGGCGGTCGGTCTCCTCGCGGGTGGGGCCCGAGAGGGTCAGAACGTTCGAGAGGTCGACGATGCCGTCGCTGGTGGCGACGATCTGGTGGATCTGCTCGTTGATGTAATGATCGTGGCCGTCGTCGAGGGCGGTCAGGGAGGAGAGGTCCAGGACGGTGCCGGTTCCGGTGGCGGAGAGAATGGCGTAGGTGCCCCGGCTCGAGAGGTCGGTCGAGGAGTACGTGGTGGCCGAGACGTCGCCGTACGCCACGCCGAACGGGGCGCCGCCGGAGACCGAGAGGCGGGCGTTGTCGAGGTTCACGAGCGCGCCGTTAACGAGGGTCCAGGCCGGCGAGATGCCGATGACGCTGCCGCTGATGTCCACGAGGTTCGGGGCGTCGAACGTGGCGCCGGCGCCGGGATTAATCTCGGACCAGGTCAGGCTCTCGAGCAGCGGGGCATCGACGGTGGCGTTGTCGCCCAGGCTGTAGCCCTCGCCGTTGTGCGATTGGAGCACGGGCACGTTCAGCGTCGTCGCGTCGGCCAGGATGAATCGGGTGTTGTTGGCATCCGTCAGGGCGGGCAGGGTGTAGGAGGGCAGGTCGAGGCTGAACCGGACCTCGCCCGTGCCGGCGGTGGTGGACTGGAGGGCATCGAGCAGGATGTCGCCGCCCGTGTTCACGACGAATTCGGTCCAGTCCCCCCCTTCCCGATTCGGGCCATGAACCTCCTGAAGACCGGAGAGGTTGATGACGCCGTCGTTGGTGGCCGAGATCTGATGCCGCTGCTCGTTGCCGTAATGCCAGTGGTCGTCATACAGAATCTGGAGCGACGAGAGGTCGAGCGTGCTGCCGGCGCCGGTGGCCGAGAAGATGGCGTACGTGCCTTGGGTCGACCACCCCGTGGCGGAGTGGGTGGTGGCGGCGATGCCGATCGTCCCGCCGCCGCTGACGTGGGTCCGGGCCTTGTTGCCGGGGAACTGGGCGGCCGCCGCCGGCGCGTTGAAGGTGCCGTTGTCCGTGGTCACGCGTCCATAGATCTCGGCGAAGTCGAGGACCGTGAGGCTTCGGCCGGAGTTGACCGTGAGCGTGGCGTCGGTGCCGAGTTGGAGGTCAGTCACCTCCTGGGGACCGCCGGGCACGTCGAACTCCACGCTGACGCCGTCCGGGATGACGACGGCGTACGTCGTGCCGCCGCCGTTGATTGGCACGTCAGGCGTGCTCCAGTTGTCGGCATCGTTGTAACTGGCAGTGCCGGCGCCGCCGGTCCACGTGGCGGTTGTCTGCGCGTAGGTGACCGCCGATACGAGAACGGCAGCCAGCAACCCCATGAGATAGAGTGTCCCCCTGGCGAGCAATGAGCGCTCCATCGTCTTTCCTCCCCGTAAGAGATGAACCGGGGGGTCCCCGCCGATGATGCCGGGCAGGGGCGCGCACCCACGGCCGTTGTTGGAGAGTGGATGGGGAATGCTCCAAGCGGGAAAAAATATCCTCCCCCGCAAGACAGACGACCGGCGCGGCTGCCCCAGCCAGCCGATGGGACGGCCCGTCCGACAACCCGGGCCCAACCCCCTCCCTCTCGCGACACTATACCTCATAAACGTTCACCAGGCAAACGACTAGCGGGCAGACAGGCTCGGGCATGGGGCTCTATCGGGGACGGCACCCTGGAAGCCCCCGGCGTCCCGGAAGATTCCTTGTGGCGAACGCCGGCCCTCGGGACAATAGGGTCAACGTCCGGGGGGATACCGGGCGGACCGTGGTCCGGCGCGCATTGGGTAAGGAGCGAAGCGATGCGTCTGCGATGCGGTGTGTGGCTGGCGATGCTGGTGCTGGCGGCGATGGTCGGCGGGTCCCTGGCGGCATCTGCTGCGGAGGCGGACCTCGACGTGCCGTACGTGCCCACTCCGGAAGACGTTGTGACCGAGATGCTCAAGGTCGCGGCCGTTGGCAAGGACGACGTTCTGTACGACCTGGGTTGCGGCGACGGGCGGATCGTCATCACGGCCGTCAGCCGGCTCGGTGCCCGCAAGGGCGTGGGCATCGACATCGACCCGGAGCGCATCAAGGAGTGCGAGGTCAACGTCCGGAAGGCCGCCGTGGCCGACCGCGTCACGTTCCTCCAGCAGGACCTCTTCGACACCGATTTCAGCGAGGCCAGCGTCGTGACGCTGTACCTGTTGCCGAACATCAACATGCGGCTGCGGCCGGCGCTCTTCCGTCAACTGCGGCCGGGCGACCGCGTCGTCTCCCACGACTTCCACATGAAGGAGTGGGAGCCCGATAAAACGGTCGAGGTGGCGAGCGACGACGCCGAGGCAACCGTCTACTACTGGACGATGCCCGGACCCGCCGCCGGCACCTGGCACTGGACGCTGCCCAAGGGCGACGGACGGGAGCCATACCGCCTCCGCCTCCGTCAGCGGTTCCAGACGGTAAGCGGCACGCTGGAGGCCGACGGGCAGCCGCAGACCATGACCGACCTCCGGATTCGCGGCGGCCGGCTCTCGTTCACGCTCGTCCGCGAGGTCGAGGGCAAGAAGGCAACCGCCGCGTTCAGCGGCCGCATCGCCGGCGACAGCCTGAGCGGCATCGTCGTCGGCTCCGGGGGACCCGTCCCCGACGCCGGCGAGTGGCGGGCCCGGCGCGACGCCGTCACGCCGCTGGGTTCCTGGAACTGGACCGTCGACGGCAAGCCCGCCGTTCTGCGCGTCAGCGGCCTCGATGGCCGCCGCTACGCCAACCTCGTTCTCGACGGCAAACGCCGCACCGTCCGGCACTTCTACGTGTGGGGCGCCGGCGTCTACTTCTTCGTCGACCGCCGCGCCGAGCAGGTGTACGAGGGCGTCATCGAGGGCGACCGGATCGTCGGCACCGTGAGCCGTCGGGACGGGGAGCCGCAGCCGTGGTCCGCCACCCGTGCCCCGGCCGGCGAGAAGCGGGTGGCCGGGCAGAGCGGGTAAAGCGCGCACGGCCGTACGAAAGGGGCAGCCCCATGGGTCCGACCGACCGCATCACCATTCTCCAGGGCGACCTGACGGAGCAGGACGTCGACGCCATCGTCAACGCCGCCAACAACGCGCTGCAACTGGGCGGCGGCGTGGCGGGGGCCATCCGCAGGAAGGGCGGGCCACGCATCCAGGCCGAGTGCAATCGCCTGGGCCCGGTCCCTCTTGGCGAGGCCGCCATCACGAGCGCCGGCGACCTGACGGCCCGGTACGTCGTCCATGCCGCCAGCATGGCCCTCGGGAGTCGGACCACCGAGGCGAGCCTCCGTGCCGCCACTCGCAACAGCCTGCTTCGGGCCGTCGAGAAGGGCCTGAAGACGATGGCGTTTCCGGCGGTCGGCACCGGGATTGCGGGGTTTCCGATGCAGCGGTGCGCGGAGGTGATGCTCCAGGAGGCGGCCGGCCATCTGGCGGGCGAGACGACCCTCGAGGAAGTCCGGTTCGTTCTGTTCGACGCCCCGGCCTGCGAGACGTTCCGCGCGGTGTATGAGAGTATGCGGGTGTAAAGGGTACGTGCCCTTCGAGCCGGCCGCGGAAGCGGCCGGACACGCTCGAATGGGAGGAGGGATGCGACCACGGCGGATGAGGATGCCCCGCCGCTTCCGCGGCGGGCTCGACCGGCGTAGCCTTTAGGGCGAAGACGGAAGCGGCCGGACACGCTCGAATGGGGGGAGGGATGCGACCACGGCGAATGAGGATGCCCCGCCGCTTCCGCGGCGGGCTCGACCGGCGTAGCCTTTAGGGCGAAGACGGACGCGGCCGGACACGCTCGAATGGGGGGAGGGATGCGACCACGGCGGATGAGGATGCCCCGCCGCTTCCGCGGCGAGCTCGACGCGCGCCCATCGCGCATAAGGTGAACGCTTCATGTCCGACATCAACCCGTACGACTACATCCCGCAGCCGAGCGTGGGGGTGCTGTACGACCCGGCCGCCCGGACCCGCGCCGCCCTCGC
>Ga0272441_10005698_pt1 | contig 21412 bp, 17 predicted proteins | sample SSMProp6N_FD_193582 | JGI IMG/M metagenome (GOLD analysis project Ga0272441, IMG submission 193582) | Marine sediment archaeal communities from Little Sippewissett salt marsh, Falmouth, MA, United States - SSM-Prop-6N | ecosystem: Environmental > Aquatic > Marine > Wetlands > Sediment ... | reverse complement strand
TTTGATTTGGGTGTGGTCATAGTATCACCTTTGTCTAAGGGCTGTGACTACACCCACACATCGTTCACAACGTTAGAGATTTACCCGAAGGGAACCTCTTTGTGACAGATGTTAGTAAATAACACACGCAGTAACCGGGATAGAAAAATTCTTCTCTACCAGTCTCCATCGTGTACTCACCGAGGTTTTCATCGAATATCTCCACGGTCTGGTTGCAGTACACTCCGATATACATTGGCCTGTTTTGGCACTGCAGTTCGAACGTGGCGCCGTTTTCAATGTCCGTGTGGTACGCACCATCTGTGAAATATGTGAACTCGGCATCAAAATTTCCGGGGTTATCCGGAACCTCGTACAACGCGATGCAGTTGCCCAATGTCAGTAACTGGTAACTGCCGCTCATTATATGGGCGACCTTATTGAACGAATTGGACATGGTGCACTTGATGGTGGCGTTGACATTGTAACCGGCAGGGATGTCGTCCAAGGGTATTTTGTAAAAGTCACACGGGTCACTGGTATGATTGATCTTGCCTGTCAGGATGAAGTTCAATCCGTCCTGGGTCACGGTGGTGTCATACACGTTGTCGTCCACCTTTCCATCCCAGGGCGCACCGGATATGTCGGAGCGGCTGGACTGTATGGTGAACGAGTAGGATATGATGCCGCCGGGCTCTTCGGCCATTTCCGACTGGGTGAGTGGAAGTTCGAGCCCCTGCAGAATGATGTAACAGTCGACCGTGCTGTGAAAGAACGATCCAGTGAAATATCCCCCGGTCATGTCCATCTTGGGGAAGAGTACGCTCGGCTGTCCTGTGGACATGACGTGGTTTACAAGGTAGTTGGCACCGAAGAAACCGAGGTCCGTTATCAGGCCGACGTATATCAGGTCTCCGTAAATATTTCCAGTAGTCTCAAGCTCCTCCACGTACGGATTGGTGGATGATAGGGAATTCCACATGAAGTCCAGTCCCATTGCCTTCCCGTCCAGGGCGGTGCCGTCACAGGATATTTTATAAACGTCCACCCAGTCCTTTCTGAGACCGTCCGCGGACCCGCCGGCCTCTCCCAGGGTGCCAGTTATTGCAACGTTGACGCTTTCCGAAGGGGCGGTGCTGAATTCGTCGTTGTTTTGAATATCCCCGCGGAGGCTTGGACCCTCACGGGTCTGCAGGGATGATGACGACGCTGTTTGAAGCGCATTCAACTGGGATTCGTAGCGCGCGGTGTTTACGGCCTCGGCCGCGTTGAACGGCAATTCGGAAAGCGACGGGAGGTTCAATTGTGGGGGCTGGTTTGGCCCGATCCCGCCCGATCTGTCTACAAAGGACAGTAAGGAAGCGTATTCATCTCCGGTAACCTTCTCCACCGTTATCGCTGGTTCGGGGACACTCTCTTGGACCTCCGCCGGTTCCGTGGGGATCAGGGCCGGCTCGGCCGCCACTGCCGGGACCGCTGTCACAAGACAAAAAAGTATGATGAGAAGGCAGACACTTCGCTTGGTGATCGGGCTTGTCATTTTCCATCCTCCGGGTTCCTAAATGGTCACACAAAAAGGGCAGCAGGCTACCCCCTGTCGACATAAAATGATGGACTATTTAAAGATAAGTAGAAGATGGTTCACACAGACACCGTCGAACCGGTCGTGTACTTCCCTGTTTCGGGAATTTCCCACAAAAACTCGACCCACCCAGAAGGTTCTGAAGCGCCGAATGCGATTCTGAAGCCCACGGGCCCGCCCAGAGGGTGCGATCACCGCAGGTGAGCGCAGCCGCAAGGTAGTGAACCGAAGGTTCGTTACCTAAGATTTGAACTGGAGGTTTTCGATCACCGGCTCTTGCTTTGACAGCAAAGGTGAGCGAATACCTAGGGCACTCAAGATTCAATGATAAATGGTACTTGAGCGCCCGTAAGTTCAAACTGGGCGTGCCCACGCCAACAGCTTATAAAATCTGAGTGGGCCCGCCCAGATTTGAACTGGAGTCACAGCGTCCCGAACGCCATAGGATGGACCATGCTACCCTACGGGCCCCTAGTACTGTTTGCGTATGTTCTCGGGGCCCTAGTCCTTCGCTCGTCTTCTTTGGGATCCAAGATCCCGACGATCGGACGATACGGGCCCCCGGGTCCGGATACCCCGGTTCGCCTTTAGCGACCCGATGATACGGACCCCTTGCGTATGTTCTCGGGATCCAGGCCTAGAGATCGCCGTTGGCGGACCCTGGCCAGGGACCACGGTGAATCCATACCCGTGGTTGGGACTCACTTTGGAATACCGCGGATATTGTCCCCGGATAAATAATTGACGATACGGTTGGACATCAATGTTATCCCCCAGCCCAGGGATGTGGATCGTCTATATAGGTATAGTCCAGGAAATCGGGTAAATATTCAAAATATTGAAAAAGGGGATCGAATTTATATTCCGCTGTGGAAGGTATATTTAAATATTCTCAAACCTATATGGCATGTGGAGGAAACTATGAAGGGGATGGGAAACTTCTTCGTATGCACCATGGACGATAACGGTGTCGACATATCAAGACCGCTGAAGCAGACCAACGATATTCAGCCGGCTCTGGAAGAGATCAAAAAGAGGCACAGCAGTGGCGAGAGCACCTGTGTCATAATCACCCAGTGATCTTCACCACCGATTTGAAATCTCCATCGTCCCAGCGGAAGCCAGGTGTCCTCAATGAGGGCGTTGGGCCGCGTATTGATGCGCAGTTGCCTCATAGGTTGGAAGGTTTTTGCTATAACCTTCTTATAGTACGGAATCTTATAGTGAGTTTTAAATAAAACTAAATGGTTGATGAAATCAAGGGATGTTGACGATGGATATAGAAGATGACGATGACTCCCCGCTGAAAATGACCCCTGAAGGGATCGCGGCCTCCAGTGCAATTGTTCTGCTGGTGCTGGTAATACTCAGATACGCCATGTCGGGATTCTGGGAGGAGACCCAGTCCAACATCCTTCTCTACTACCAGATCGGGATACTGGTCTGTTTGATACTGCTCGGGGTGGGTGCGCTACCCCTTCTCAAAGGAGTGAAATCAATGATCAGATCCGATCTTCTGGGCAGCATCCTGATGGGGGTGGGGTTTGTGGTGATGAACCTGGGTCCCATGCTTACTGTCATGGGGCTTAACGGGGCCTCCCACATGGACTCCCTGTACCTGGTTATACCCGGCATCGCACTGATCGCCCTGGGAGCCGTTACCCTGGCAAGGAACGATGGCTTCATGGGTGCATGGATTGTGGGTGTGTTTGGATTCTTTCTGCTAATGATATTCAGATTCGTCGGAGAGAGTTTTGCCTCGGACGAGGATGGGGCCCTGTCTGTGGCAACCCTTACTTCTCTGGGTATCGTGATCAGCTCTTCCGTTCTGTATGTTTACGGTGAGATCAAACACATCTATCTTCTCCCCATGATCAAGGAGGCAAACGAGCTACGCAGGAAGAAGAAGTACGATGAGGCCATGGCAAAGATCGAGAAGGTCCTCAAGATCAATCCCACCAACAGGACCGCCCTTAACAACAAGGGCAACATCCTGGTGAACATGAAGAAAACCGACGAGGCCATAGACTGTTACAACCAGGTCCTCAAGCTAGATCCGGATTACGGTATCGCCCAGGAGAACCTGAGGGTTGTCCAGAGTAAATCGACTGCAAAAGCGAGTTGATCTCCAAAAGGACAATACCCTCTCCATTCGGTCGATAGAAATTTATATGCCCATCATCGTTGTCGATATTGTAACTGATCGGGGTGCACAAATGGATGAGAACATGACCGATATGGAAGAAAGGTCTAGATTCATGTGGGCCTCCAAGGAGGGAATAGTCTTTGTCAGCATCATCCTGGTATTCATCCTGATGCTACAAAGATGGATGTTTGCAACCTACTGGGATGACACGGCGGAGAACTCGATGCTGTATTTCAAGATAGTCATCGTGGTGGTGTCCATCCTTCTGGTGTTGGGCATTCTGGTGGCAATAACCGAGATATCATCGTTGATCAGGACCGACCTTCTTGGCGGTCTGCTGGTTTTCGGTGGTACATTTATCATGATGCTGGGTCCCGCCGGCAGGATGTTCGGCATGGAATCCAGGACCTTTGGTGAATCCATTGCGTTCGTGGCCCCCGGTCTTGCGCTGGTGCTCTTGGGAATGATACTGCTGGCCAGGTACGGTGGATATTTTTCAGCATGGCTTGTGGGCATAGGCCTTTTTTTGATACTGTCGATCTACGAGGGGATGAACCTTGGCCTTTCTGCATACTACGGCAAGTACACCCGGTCTGCGGTGACGGTGTCCCTCATAATAGTGGTGGTGAGCCTGGTGCTGTTCCTATACGGGGAACTCAAGTTCTACTTCCTAATACCCATGATCAAGAAGGGAAACGAGCTTCGCCGGGAGAAACGGTTCGATGAGGCATTGAATACCATTGACAAGGTGCTGCGTATTTACCCAAATTTCTCCACCGCCTGGAACAACAAGGGTAACATCCTGGTGAACATGAAGCGACACGATGAGGCATTGGATTGTTATGACCGGGCTCTGAAGATCAATCCCGATTATTCCATTGCCCGAAAGAACATAAGCATGGTACGAAAGAAAGCCGGGGCATGAAACCCCTCCCCTTGCCCACGGCATAAAATGGACCGGTTTCTCAATCCTTTGAATGTATCATTCAAACCGTGGGCCAAAACGAAGTTCCCATGGCGTGGGCCAAAACGAGGTTCCCATGGCGTGGGCCAAAACGAGGTTCCCATAGGTTCCCATCGATATGATATTCAGTGCGCTGGAGGGCGATGTGGAGTTGCGGAAATTCTGAGTATCAATGATAAAGACTTTTATAATAAAAAGGAACTACAACCACTGTCCCTGGGGTTTGGTTCATTGTTTTTTCGGAAGTTGGGCCGTAACAATATGGCGGTATCGCCAGTCATTTCCACCATGTTGATAATGGTCATCATGCTGGCGATGATAATGGCCATTATCAGTTGGGGCCAACCCACCATCACCAATATCGAGACCGGTGTTCAGCACAAGGCAACGGTGGAATACATGAACCGCATGGACCTGAGGGTGGAGGAGATAATCAGCATGGGACAGGGCGCGTCCTCTCCGGTTGAACTGACAGCTCCCGGCAGCGGTGTGGTGGTGGCAAGTGGGAGCGGCGGAGGAGGGACCAGCACCCAGTTCACATCCCGGGTCGAGGTGTTCGAGGAGACGACCCGGATCCGGGTGAGCACCCTCTACAATAACAACGATGTATCCTTTAAGGACTTTACAACCAATGGCTTCACCCTGGAGATCGCCGATGCCAACCTTCCCGCAGATGTGCAGCTTCACGTTTCCGTTCCAGATGCCGATGTCGGCGAGGATGATCAATGGTTGGAACTGCAGAGGATCCTGGACTTTTCCTGGGATAATGATAACAAGACATATTTTTGCACCCTGGGGAACCTCACCGCGGACCTTACCGGGCCCTTTGTCAACATCTCACTCATGGACGGCGGTTCCCGGATAGCCGATTGTTACGTCTATTCCATCGGGTCACTATCGGTTGATCTGGTGACCCCCTCCGAGACCTACAACCTTCACTGTATCAACACCATGGTCACCTCCAACTACCCCAACCAGGCCCACGTGGAGAACCCCCCTATGCTGATGTGCAGTCCCGACGGCGAGGGTGTGACCCTTTACATGGTTCACATGGAACCGTCTGGAGTGGCCATAGGTGGTCCCGGCACCTACAGGTTGAACCTGACAAACCGCGAGACCGGGTCCATTTACAAAAACGATGTTACCGTATTGAAGATCGCTGCAGAAGGTGAACTGGCCCCGTCCATATATCGTGCCTATCGTTCCAGGATGGAGAGCAGTCTTGAAGGTACCGCTGCCACCTTGGAGATAGATAACTACGAAGGGCTGGAGTACCGATTTCCCCAGTCATCATCGGGAGGATCGGTGGTACTGGTCAGGTCGAATATAAAAGTCCATCTGGAGTCACTGTAATGAAACCCGTGGCTTTTGTGAATAAAAGGTCGTTCCTCACCAGGAACAGGCAGGCCGTGTCACCTGCCATAGCCACCATGTACATCCTCCTGGTGGTGGTCGGGCTCACCATGATGTACATCGGGATCCAGTTCCCGGCCATTCAGAAACTCGATGCCGAATCCAATTACAAAACGACCCTGGGCTATTTCCAGGCCCTGGACCAGGACCTGCACACCCTTTCAACTGAATCCGTGGGCAGCACCAGGATGGGTATGCTTCCCGCTGGACACACCGGTACTTTGGGTGTGAAGACTGATGAACAGGCCTGGGTCTATACCTATCAGTACCGGCCCGATTCCGATATCCGTATCGAGATATTGGAATACGTGGAAGGTAAAAGCTTCGACAGCATATACAGGCTGCATGTGAACGATGCATCTGGGAACACCACACCGGATCGGTGGAATGGATGGGAGGTGGATATCTACTGGCCCCAGAGCAATATCGAGCCCGGACTGGGAAAACCCATAACCGAAACCCACAGCCAGGTGGCGTTGGATGAGTCCATCAGGGATACCATGCGAGTGGTGGTTAACGATGAAAACGGCGACCCAGTGGCTGGAGCCTGGATATTCTGCACGGATACCATATTCAGGACATTTTCCAATTCTGCGGGATCTTTCATCCTCCGGGAAGAGAGTGGCGGGCTGTCCTCGGATTTCCCGGACAAGCCCCATGTTGAATCGCCACCGGAAATAATCACCGGGGAGAGAGGCATAACCGTACGTACTATCCAGTTCGACGGCGGCGGGTCTGTCAGCAGGGGCAAGTACCAGGTCCAGATGTCCCATCTGGACAAGCATGTGGCCATCGAAGAGGGAATATACGATCTCCAGCTCCAGATATATGGTGAGTACCGTGATATGTGGTACAGCTATCTGACATCGGCGGGGACCGGCTATTCGTCCACCGTTCCCTACGGATTCTCGATGCAGGGTGACATTGAATATCTTGATTACATACTACCAATGGAGAACAATCCGGAAGGTCGCATGGACCTGAAGCTGCTTTCGAACATGATAGCCGTAAACTTCCAGGCGGTGTGATATGATCAAACGGGCGTTGAGGGAAGACAGACGCGGGGTGATCGAGCTGGCCTACATGTTCGTTTTCATAATAACCGCTCTTCTCCTTACCGTCATGACGCTCTCGACCGCTGATATGCTCAAGAAGGAAAACAACCAACTGGTGGACAGGGAATTCGAGTACGTGGGTGACGTTGTGATGGAGGCCATAATGGATGCCACCGAGGCAGGTGCTTCGGGTGACAATGTGGAATATTCCAAAACGATCCGGGTGCCCAGGGAGATATCCGGTATGGAGTACACGGTGGAGGTCCGATACGGCCAGCTCATGGTGGAGGCCGTTGACGGGAGTGGAACAGAGATGCGGGGCGTTCCCAAGATGGAATATGAGATCGTAGGAACGTCCAACAGCGCAAACGGGGAGATCATCGTACGTTTCCGTGAAGGAGTGATCGAACTTGTCTGAGGGGACGATGACCATGGAACGGAAATGTGATGATTGCAGGAAAACTGTGGTTCCCCTGGTGGGGACACCAGGATCGGAATTCACCAGATCCACGTCTGCAATGTGTTATATATTTAGAACCAATGTGGGAAGGACGGGAAACCGATCCATCCCGGTATCTTCACGATCATTTATCAAAGAGGCCAATTGCTAAGCAGGTGTTTGTATGCCATTCGGAGGTCAAAAATCACAAAGCAAGCCACAGGCGCATAAGAGTGCGGGGCATTCCAAGAAGCAGAAAGGTGCTTCCAGGGCTGCCAAGGGCAAGGACGATGTCAGGACCCAGAGGGACAAGAAGTTCGCCAGGCCCAAGCTAGATTACTCAAGCGGCCAGTTCGAGGAGATCGAGTCCTACCCTATCCACGAACCCTTTGCCTACGTTCGCATACTGTACAACAGGAAGGCCTACACCAGGCTGTATCATGTTGTGGAACCGGAGATAACAAAACAGGAAGCGGAGACGATCCAGCTTCTGGAGAGCATTCTCATCCGGGGTCTCAGCGTCAGGGTGGAGGATCTGGACGAGGACCCTGTCATGTTCTTGAGAAAGGCCGTCAGGGAAGCGATCATCGGTTACAACATGCCCGTGAACCGTCGGTCCGAAGAGAAGATATTCTATTACATCAAGCGCGACCTTCTTGGTTATGGCCTCATAGACGTCTTGATGAATGACCCGAATATCGAGGATATCTCATGCGATGGGCCCGGGATACCAATCTACATATACGACCGCCGGTACGAGTCCATGGAGACCACCGTGTACTGGGACGACGAGGACGAGCTGGACAATTTCATAATCCGTCTGGCCCAGCGTTGCGACAAGCACATATCCATTGCAGAACCGCTGCTGGATGCCACCCTCATGGACGGTTCCCGTGTGGTGATGACACTGGGCAGGGAAGTGTCAACCAGGGGTTCCACCTTCACCATCCGTAAGTTCCGGGAGGAGCCTTTCACGCCCCCTGATCTTATAGATTTCAACACCATGTCATCACTGATCGTTGCATATCTCTGGATCGCCATCCAGCACGGGATGTGCATGCTGGTGGTGGGTGGTACGGCTTCCGGCAAGACGACAACGCTCAACGCTCTGGCGCTTTTCATCCAGCCCGAGATGAAGGTTGTATCCATCGAGGAGACCAGGGAGCTGAACCTTCCTCACCCCAACTGGATCCCGGGTGTTACCCGTGAAGGCTTCGGAGGCGAGGCGGTGGCCCCGGGCGAGAAGCGCGCCGGCGAGGTGAACATGTACGACCTTCTCCGGGCGGCCCTCAGAGAACGGCCTGAATACATCATCGTGGGAGAGATCCGCGGTTCGGAGGCCTACGTTCTTTTCCAGGCCATGTCCACGGGTCACACCACCTACTCGACCATCCACGCTGATTCCGTCCCGTCCCTGGTTCACCGCTTGGAGAACAAGCCAATTGACATCCCCCGGGTCATGATACCGGCCCTGGACGCCGTGTGCATCCAGATACAGACCCGAATAGGCGAGAGGCGCGTCAGGCGGATGAAGCAGGTGGTGGAGATAATCGGTCTTGATCCCCACACCGGTGAGCTTCTTACCAACGAGGTGTTCCGCTGGATACCTGCCACCGACGAGTACGAGTTCTCCGGGAAATCCTACGTTCTGGAGAAGATCATGGTTAAGACCAACATGTCCAAACAGCAGATAATGGAGGAGCTGAGGAACCGAAAGGATATACTGGAATGGATGGTGGAGAACGATATACGTACCCACCAGGATGTGTCCAACATCATTCAGCAGTATTACGTGCGACCAGAGTACGTGATCAAGAAGATCGGTGGAGGGACCCAGGAGGCCATCACGGCGGCCGGTCCCCAGGCCGAGTTTGGATTCCAGGCGCCTCCTCAGGCTCCCCAGGAAACCCCTCAGGGACCGCCTCCCATGCCCATGCCCAGCCAATCTCCGTACATGGCCACACCGTCACCGGCCCCGGCGCCGTCATATGCTCCGTCTCCGGCGGCCCAGCCGCCACCGACCTCCATGACCACGGTTGCACCGTCGGCTCCGGCCGGCGCTCCGGGGGGTGCGGGCGGGTTCCCATGTCCGAGCTGCGGGACCCCCGTGGATGTGAACGCCAAGCAGTGCCCATCGTGCGGTGAACAGTTCGATGAAGGCCTGGAATGCCCAACCTGCGGAGCTCCCGTGGCCGCCGATTCGACCTTCTGCGGATCCTGCGGCGAGCGCTTCGGATGATTGGAGGAAATTGGAGATAGAATGAAATCGGGTGAAGGAAAATGACGCTTTCCCCCTTCAAGCAGATGGCCTATAACAGCTTCGGCGAAAAGGCCAAGGCAGCCGTCGATGAGGACCCCAGCTATTCAAAGATGCTTCTGATGGCACATTTCGAGGAATTGCCCGAGGCGTATTTGGCCTACACGCGCATGGCGTTCTTCATCGCCTTGATCATAGGTGCGGTGCTGACATTTGTGCTGTCCATAATATTTGGCGTGCTCTTCGTCGATGATGGACTGGTGGGATTCCTCATCCTGGCAATTGTCAACATTGCTGTTCTGTACCCCGTGATGTTTGTTACATGCTGGAGCATGTATCCCAAACACCGTGACTGGACATTTATAATGATGCTGGCCACGGTGGGTATGCTGTTTTTGGCAATGATAATAGTGTTCAGCGTTACCTCGTTCTCCATCGGAGATTGGGAAGGCACGAGCGCCCTTCTTCTGATGCTGCCTGTGTTTTTCGTTGCCATGATCCCCTTCTTTGTGTTTGCGGGACTGCATTACGGACCCGTGTCGAAGGCAAATCGCGAGGCCAGGGAGATCGACGCCTATCTCCCCTACGCGGTGAACTTCATATCCGCCATGGCCTCTGCCAATGCCACTCCCCAGAAGATCTTCCGCAGCCTGGCAGTTCAGGAGGACATATACGGTGCCATCAGCCGGGACGCTGCCTGGATATACAGGGATATCTCCGTTCTGGGCATCGATCTCATATCCGCTCTCAAGAGCGCTGTCCACAGGGCACCCTCTCAAAAATACAAGGAGTTCCTGCAGGGCGTCACGTCAACCCTGACATCCGGCGGTAACATCCGGAACTTTTTCCACAACAGGGCGGAACATTACATGCGGGAGAACCGCAAGGACCAGGAAGATTTCATCGAAACCCTTGCTTTCATGGCCGAAAGCTACGTCGTGGTGGCCGTGGCCATGCCCATTTTCCTGATGGTCATAATGGTCATCATGTACTGGGTGTCCGGTGAGGGAATGAACGTGGGCGAGAGCATGCTATGGCTGATAATATTCGTCATGCTCCCGGCTATACATTTCGGATACATATTCGCCGTCAAACAGATGACTCCGGAGATCTGATGGGAGGGATCAAGAATGCCTATACAAACACCCCATGACAAGGAGTCAGCTAGAAGGAAGATGGACCAGACCAGCGGTAAGAAGGTGGCGCTTGCCAAGGAAGCCATGGACCCTGCAAAACTGGGTACCGCGATCCTTTACATATCGGTCGCCCTCTCGGCGGTATTCTTCATGCTCTGGATATTCTCGGCGCCTGATTTCGTCCTGGCGGATGCGAATCACAACCTGCTTTCCTTTGCCATGATGAGCCTGTTCGGTCCCGTGGGCATATACACCTGGTACGTGGATACCCTCACCAACCGCATGGAGGAAAAGTTCGCGGAGTTCCTGCTCGACCTTTCCGAATACTGGAAGGTGGGTCTGAGCATGACAACGGCCATCGAGACCATCGCCCAGGGCGAGTACGGCGCCCTGAACAAGGAGGTCAAGAGAATGGCCACCCAGATATCCTGGGGCGTCGCTTTCAACGATGTGCTCCTGAATTTCAGGGACCGCATCAAGACCAAGATAGTGGCCCGATCGGTGTCCCTCATCCTGGAGGCAAACCGGGCCGGTGGTCGTATCGCGGATGTTCTTGTGACCGCGGCAAAGGACGTGGCCGAGATCAAATGGCTCCAGAAGGAGCGGCAGCGGGGCGTTGCCATGTACATCTGGGTCATCTACATATCTTTCTTCGTTTACCTGGCGGTTATCGCCATCATCGTGGCCATCTTCCTGCCGGCTATCATCGAGGCCTCATCCGCCATTCTGGAATCGGAGGGCGGCGGTACGGGATTCGGCGGTATCCAGGTCAGGGAGCTTAACTACAATTCGCTGGTGTTCATTTTCTACTGTTCTGTCATTGTCCAGTCCGTCGGCAACGGTATGATGGCCGGTATAATGGGGGAGGGGAACATGCGGGCCGGTCTCAAACACGTGTTCATCATGTCGCTGATCGGATGGGTACTGTTCAGGTTCTTCATAGGATTTCATGCATGAGGGAATTCCCTCTGGTATTGTGAGGTTGAACGGTGAAAACGACTCGTCGACTTTCGGGCTCAAGGCGAGCGCAGGTCCAGGTGATGGAGATAATAACCGCCGGTATCATCATGATGTCGGCCATGAACTTCATCGCTTCCCTGGACATGCCAAGACCCGCCGAGTACAGTACCCAATGGCAGTACACCGCCCTGGGTGAGGACGGGTTGCGGGTACTGGATGGAAGCCCGGCCTCCGATCCCAAGTACCGGAGCATGCTGGACGAATACCTATGCACAAATCGGGGAGACCAGATAGGGCAACTCATGAGATCAGGTTTGGACGCCGCCGATTTCCAGGAGGTCAATTTCCGTATCATACTGGTGGACCCCGACGAGGGCACCAGGCTGCTGGTGCACGGTGATGCGGGTTATCCGGAAACAGCCGAGGTTTCGGTGGCCTACCTGATAATGGTGATATCCAACGATGGTTACATCAAGGATTTTTTCACCAACAGGTTCCAATCCATCGAACCAGGCATATATGAAGTGAATATCCAGATGTGGGTGGAACCCACCTGAGGAGGAGGGATGATGAGGAACACTAGGCCGTTGAAACATCGAAACGGACATCCCATGTGTCGGTTGGGCCTGTCCGGAAACAGGGAGGGCCAGCTATTCCTGTTGACCGGGGTCATCCTGACCTTGACCCTTCTTCTCCTGTCCACATTGGCCGTTTCATCCCTGTCCGTTTATGAGCAGAGCGGGTCGGGAGATTTGCTGGATCGGAAGAACAACGTCAACCAGGCATTCCAGGAAGGTCTCCAGCTCAAGATATCCCAACTTCGGGAGAACGCCCAGCAGATCACCAATGCCGATATCCGTCAGGCCTTGGGAGAGGTGGAGGAGGAGATGGCCATAATCCTGTCCCAGCACGGGATTCATATGAGCGCAAAGTACCTCTCCTCTCAGCAATCGAAGATAGACGTGTACCAGGTACATTACGAATTGTTGATTCAGAGCAAGGACACCAGACTCCTCACCCATGAGGTATGCGAGATAGTGGTTTGAGATCAGTTAATAAAACAGGATAATCGAATAGAGTTCATGTGAACAGGATAGTGGAATCATGTCCCGGGGAATACAGGCAGACACTGGGGCACCGTGCCCAGAGCCGGTGGAGCCTTTTTGCACGATCAAACAAGGCGGTAACGGACGATCCGGGAGGATCAACAGGTCCCTTCGGCGCGGCGGCTCAGAGAAAAAATGGCGTGCCCGTTTCAACGTGTCATTATCGTTTCTTTTGGTGCTGGCCATGATTATGTGTCTCATACCTGCCAGCGCGTTGGGGACGGACGATCTATCCGGTCCATCCTTGCGATGGGACACGGATCTGGGTGTGCAGAGCATGGGGACACAGAGCGGTGAACTTCAGTTCCCAAACACCACCAGCGGCATCACCTTCAACGCGGTGATCTACAATGCGGGAAACGGGACCGTATCCGGTTTTGATGTGAATGTCTCAGTTGTGAAACCAACCTCCAAGGAGGTGGTTTGGGAATCCGGTGTAAACGTGGGTGAAGCCCTGGGGTCCGGGGGCACCAAGAACGTGACCTTTCCCGAATATGCCGGGCCCTTCAACCAGACAGGGAACTTCGAGGCAAGGGTATACGTCAATCTAACGGGCGACCAGTTCCCGGACAACAATACCGGAACCATGTTGTTTTCCATAGTGGAAGAGATATTCGATCTGGCCCTGGAGAGGCCGTATTTCTCGGTTGACGGGTTCGATGTGGAGCTGGACATCCCTCGCAGCCTACCAGAGAACACATCCATAACCCCCACGGTCCGACTTGGCAACCCCGGACTCACGGATGAAACAGGTGTTGAGATCGATTGGATAATTGCCGATTCGGGCGATGTGGAGGTATATAATCAGACATGGACCGGGGACCTGGACCGCGGTGAGGAGGTGAACGTGGCATTCCCCGACTGGACCCCAACAACCTCCGGCGATTTTCAGTGCGTTGTCATGCTGGCAGAGCAGGATGACAACAATGACAACAATATAATGTTAGGTATGATAACCGTAAGGGACGTTATCGATGTGGGTATAATCGATATGTCGCTATCCCCCTTGCTGTCGCTTTACAGACCCAACGGGACCATCGATGTGAACATCACCCTTTCCAATGAGGGCAATCAACCGGTGTCCGCCGGATTCGAGGTGTTGTTGAACATAACCGATCCTTTGGGAGGACATTCCATCCTCTCCACCGAGTCCACACCCACCCTTTCCATGGGTGAACAGAAGAACGCATCATTCGAAGGTCTCCCGGTGCCTAAGGTAGCCGGAGATTACACGATCCGGGCCCAGGTGAATCTCTCCGGGGATCAACGTTCCCACAATGACATCTCAGCGGACCAGAACCTTCGTGTGGGAGGATTTCATGACGTTCTTGTTGATAACCTCGTGCTCAACCCGGCAGGCAACGTTATCCAGGATGAACATGTCAATATCCAGGTGGATGTGGGAAACCACGGTGACACCATTGAAAGGAACCTGAACCTGACCTTCCAGGTTTTCTCACTGCCGGCGGAAACCCTGGTGGCCGAATCCTTCACGCCCATGACCGTAACCTACATCAACCCGGGCAACTGGATGACCATCCAGATGGACGAAACGTGGGATACCGCTGACGTTCCCACCGGCAACTACAGGGTGACCGTCACGGTGGCGCTGAGCGACCCCGGGCTTGAAGACCTCAATTCAGGAGACAATTCCGTTTCCCAGGACATAATCGTGAACGGAAAACTGGATATGAAGGTGGACCGTATCGACATACCTCATTACATCAAGGTTGGCGTAAAGGCCACTGTTGTGGTGGGTATAGTTGTTCTGGAAGGAACAGTGGACAGCGATCCCACAGTGGATGTATCGTTCATCAAGGATGGCAGTTTCCAGAACAATCTGACTGTAAAGGTTACCCTGGACACCTCCGGAGGCGGGGAAAAGGAGGTGGCCTATTCTTTTGAGGATGCTGGAATATACAGGGTAAGTGCAAAGATCGTGGGTGCCTGGGGAGATTACAATCCCGTAAATAACGAGCTGAGCACGGTGAATTTTGAGGTGTTTTCCGAGGATTCTCCGTCCCTGGTACTTTTATCTCCAACAAGAGGAGAGACCTACTTTGCAGGCCAGATCATAAGTTTCGACGCCACCGGTACATCCGATGAACAGGACAGCCCTGACTCTCTCAAGTTCATGTGGTTCTACAAACAAGGCACCCAGGGTGCCAAGTTCTCTCTCTTTGCCGGCGGGCAGACCGCCAAGCTCAAAATCCCATTCCCCCTGGCCTTCTACGGTGTATACACCTTCAAGCTCATGGTGGAGGACTCCGCCCTAAACAATGTTTCTTTGGAGTTCGATCTGTTCATCGAGCATCCCCTCATCCAGTCTGCTGTCAAGAACGATCTGAGAGTGATATGGGCCGGACCCTACGAAAAACCTGACACCGATACAGGTGTGCAGTGCCAGGTTAAAACGGTATCGTCTCCCGGTGGCAACCCATCCGGAAAACCCCTTTATCTGGACAAGTTCTACGAAATTGAGTTCGACTCAGATGAGTGGAGCTGGATGGACATGAACCTCAACGTTTTGGCTGCCATTGGCGGTCCACTGAACCCAATATCGCTCCAGCTTTTCGAGTACCAGAGCTCCACGGCTCAGTGGAGCCCCGTGGATAATGCTGAACCTCTGGGCACGGGTTTCTATCTTCATGCCAACGTTTCCAATCCAGGTTCCCGGAGATCATATCTGATCGGTGTGTTCGGATCAGAGACCGGAGAGGTTGGCAGTATAACCGGCTCCGTTCTGGACGAATCCGGTACTCCCGTTCCGGATGCCCAGGTGAAGCTGATCAAGGACGAGTCATCCCAGGTGACTTCCACCGACAGCGAGGGGGGTTTCAAGTTCACAGGCGTTTCCGTTGGTGATTACCAGCTGGAGGTATCCTACGGGGATCGGACAGAGGTGAGGACGGTAACGGTGACCACGGAATCCACGACATCCCTGGTGGTGACCATGGTTTCCAGTTACGGGTCCATAATCATTACCGTGGTCAGGATGGAAAGCGATCCGCTGGTCTATATATCCGATGCGGAAGTCACCGTGACCGACAAGAACACCAATGAACTGTACAGTACTGTCACCACGGATGAAGAAGGAAAGACCACCGTGAATGTTCCAAGGACACCTCAGGTGAACAGGTACAGGATCAATATCACCCATCCGGATTATCACCCGGCGGAATTCGATGTCAACAAACCGGTTCAGGGAGACAATATTCCCATCGGACCCCTTGAACTGGACCCCGTGAACCAGAAACCTGTCCTGGTCAACCCGTCGGTGGATCGAAAATCGGGTGAAACGGATACCGAGTTCACATTCACCGTGACCTACAAGGACCCCGACGGCGACCCGGCGGATTATGTTCATGTTCTCATAGACGATGAACCATATCTGATGGAGGTAAAGAACGGAAAGGACCCAGTGAAGGGTGTGACCTTCGAGTACACCACTACCCTAGGGGAGGGACGCCACACCTTCTTTTTCGTATGCGAGGATGACAAGGGTCGGATGACCAAGGAGTTCCCGGATGATGCCGTGATCGAAGTGGAGGACGAGTTCGTTCCCGGTTTCTTCATGTTCAAGGGTAACATGTTCTGGATGTTCCTGCTCATCATCGTGTTGATCGTGGTCGGTATCCTCGGTGGTATCGGTGCCCGCAACAAGATACGCAAAAGGAAGATGGACAAGGCCATAGAGAAAGCCGAGAAATCGCCCGAAAAGGTCTCGGAGGTCATGTGCTCCGCCTGTGGCGCTCCCCTCACTTCCAATTCGAACCGATGTTCAAGATGTGGTGCCAACCTTAACGATCTGAGGCGTGCCAGGGCCACGGGCAAATCCTGTCCGTTGTGCAAGGCAATAAACGACCCCAGGGCCAAGGTTTGCCGAGGATGCGGCAAGGATTTCACCGGAACCGCGGCCATAAAACGTGATGCAGTTGATGAGCTGAAGGAATTTTCAGATTCCCCGGTGGGACTTGATTTCTCCCTGGACGGGACTCAAGCTCAGGGGAATTCCCAGCCCATGGTGACCCAGTCCGTTCCCCCAATGCCGGGACCCACTGACGACCCGCCCATACTGGAACCGGTGGAGCCTGAACCTGAACTGCCACCATTGATAATGGATGAGGATGAGGATGAACCGGAGGTCGAAACCACCAGGGAGCCCCTGACGGTCGATACCCAGTGCCCGACCTGTCGTACCCTGGTCCCGGCGGGTTCCCTCGAATGCCCGTCCTGCGGAGAGACGGACTTTGAAACCGTGATAGACGGAGGCGACCAGAATTGAAAAATATAGGGGCGAGATCCGTGAATGTTTCCAGAAGTGTACCGGGGGCCTCACCCGCGACCGGGTCTACTGGTCTTTCCCTTGGCATAGGTACGTTGGCTGTCCTGTTCCTCGTGGCGTTTATGCTGTTGAGCACAGGATTAACCATCGGTAGCGATGAGTCTGGACCCTCCATCCGGGTCGGTGAGCAGGAGATCAAGGACCCGGTGCTGGACCCGGTGCAGGGAAGCATTGCTGATGTATTCAACTTCCAGGTGACCTTCACAAATCGGAGCGTTGTTCCCAAGGACCCGTTTTCCCAGGCCGCAAACAGAATAGCACTGGTGATCGACGGAGTTACCACCGTTCCCATGCATCCTTTTGGAACGAATCCTCCTTTCGAATGGTACTACGAGGCCAATATAACAGGTGAGACCATACTTTCCTCCGGAAAGAGCATTCACGAGTACTATTTCATATGCCAGACACCGGATGGGAAGAATATCCGGGAACCGGCAAACGGGACATACAAGGGACCCGTTCTTACACCGTCCCTGTTTGATGGCAAGGTGACCCCGGATGTGGGCAGCAACACCGAACAGTACACCTTCTCGGTGGTCTACAAGGATGATTCCAACCGGGAACCCCAGTTCGTGAAACTGCAGGTGGATGGCAAACCATTCGGCGAAATGCAGCAGCTCAATTCAGGGTCCACAGACTACTTCGGGGGAGAGACATTTTACAGGAACGTTCCGGGAGCGGTCCTGGGCGTGGGATCCCATTCCTTCACCTTCACCACCCGAGGGTATGATAACCATGTTTTTGAAACTCAGCTCCAGCAGGGTCCATTCGTTTCTGAGGGTGCCAGACCCGATCTTAGCATTGACGGTGGCAGGGATATGGCGTTCACAAAGCTGGCGGGCAACGATTGGTCCATAGATGTGGATATTCACAACATCGGTGATGTGGATATTTATCCAGGAAACGATTTTCAGGTCAGATTCTCCATCGGGGACCCGGACAGGCTCGTGCCTCCTGAGAATTTGATATCCATGGTGGTCAATGAGGATGCCTTTGGAAAGGGTATCCCCTCCGGTCAATCCATATCGGTCTCCACCACCCTCCAGGAACTGCTGGGCGGCATACCTCCCCAGGATGGGATATACGAGATATACGTGACCGCAAATCATGACGGCAATGTTTTGGAGACCCAGCCCTACAAGACCACCATATCCAACAACAAGGCCCAGGCCACCCTGACTGTGGGGAGTGATCTGGTCATCGCCGACCTGGCTCCCACCTGTGTGGCCATCGATCGTAACAGTGTCATAGTGGTCGGTGTTGAGAACATTGGAGATGATCTCGCGGGCAATGTCTTCGTTCATTTCTACGTTGACGGGGCCATTCAGTCGCCCCCCTACCAGTTCACCCCCGATGAGCTGGATGACCTCAATGATGGAAAGGTTGTTCTGGTGGAGAAGGAATACGTTTTCAAGTCATCCGAATCCGATGTGCTTGTGATCTTGGACGTACAGGGCAACGAGTTCGAGCCCGGCAACAACGAGGCCAGCATGATTGTTTATTCCACAGGGTTCGGAGGAACGGCCACCAGTTCTTTCGGTCCTCCTCTGTTCACAGTCATTATTATACTTTTCATACTTGCCGTGCTTTCATCACGGTCCATGGTCCGATCCGATCGGGGTTCGGTATACCAGGGCGGCAATGGTCGCGTCAAGAACGAAAACAACAGGTGATCCCGTGGTTGATACGTGTCCCAAATGTGGTGTGAGAGTTGCTCCCGGAAGGAAGAGCTGCAACAATTGCGGTGCCTTCTTCGATGATACAAAGGCAGAGGTTAGCAGGACCGTCATGGCAGGGTTCATGGAGGACCCCGAGGATGAGACCAAGCAAGACGGCTCGGACTTTGATGAACCTTCCCATACAGCCGCTCCTCCCAAAGACCCGAAGATATATCTTGTGATGATGGCGGTAGCTGTGGTAATTGTGCTTGTGGTCGGAGCGTTGATGATATCCCTGGGTGGAAATGATGATGAGGGGTCCGATGAGGATAAATCCGAACTCCGTTACAACTTCAAGGCCATGGAGAGCGGAACGGATAACATAGCCAAGGGCGCGCCCCTTTTTTCCATAAACAATATCGGACTGGAATCCATCCAGCTTTCCAAGGTGGATGTCATGGTATCCCTCTCGGATGACAGCGTGCTGGCGGTTCCCTACGATGCCCCGACCTCATCCACCTCGGAGATAAAGCCCGGAGGCAGCATGATGTTCCAGATACCAGATGATTGGCCATCCGGCCTCAAGGAGGGTTCCACCATCAAGGTCAAGTTGGTGGAGAAGTCAACTGGGAACCAGGTGGGTTCCACCTCCGCCGTGAACCTGTGAACCGGAAGGGTAGATCGTCAATCCGTTGTGAACCTTTCCAACAGGTTTCCTCGCATGGCTCATCGGTACCCGTCCATTATCCCCTCATCTTCGCGAAACCTCTAAATAAAAAGCGATGAATCTACCAACAGTGGGAGAAAATACCGTGATCAAAACGTTCATTCGGGGGTTCGATGAACAGCTGGGCGGTGGGATACCTGAGGGTTCAGTGGTGCTTCTGGCCGGGCCGCCGGGTAGCATGAAGTCTACCATCGGTTTTTCCATATTATACCATAATCAGGATGCCCAACGGTCGGATCCCACCGGCGGGAAGGTCAAGGGATTGTACGTTACCCTGGAACAGGGCCGCCGGAGTCTACTCCATCATTTCTCCGGGATCGGCATGGCCGATGATACGGTCCTTGAGGGCGTTCGGATAATGGATGTATCCGAATCGAGGAAAAACCTGAAAAAGACCCATGGTCCCATGTGGTTCCAGGAGTTCAAGGAAAGCATCGAGGGTAAGGTCCGCAACAAGGGTTACAATCTTCTGGTGCTGGATTCCCTGGACGTGCTTGACGTTGTTGCCCATTTCGATGACAGGCGCACCAACCTCTTCCAGTTCTTTGAATGGCTCAGGGACCTGGAGATCACCGCACTTCTCATTTCTGAAAAGATCCCCGATTTCGAGCGAATGGTGGAGGGATACGAGGAGGGATTTCTGGCGGATGGGATAATCATGCTTGGCATGGAGAGGAGCTCTCAGCTTGAGGTACACAGGTTGATCCGTTGCGTTAAGATGCGTTCGGCAAACCACAAGACAAATTACTTTTCGTTGATGTTTGAAGACGGTTCTCCCATGATAGCAAAATCCTTCACGTAGGGGAGTGGGCCGGTGGAAAGATCATCTGGCAAGAGCTCCCGGATCAAGATGCCCAAGTCCGAACGGTTGCGCCGGGACCGGATCGATATTGCCCGTCGATACGAGAAAATGAGACTTTTCAAGGAGGCCATAATCTATTTTCGCAAGGCGGGTGAGGAGGCCGAGGCCGTCCGGGTGGAAAACGACATGCGGTCGTCATATTCCCGAAATGCTGCCGAGATGGAGTCCCGGGGGGAGTATAGGAAGGCCTACGAGCTTTACAAGATAATCGAGGATACCGAAAATGTTAGGAGACTGGAACAGCAGCACGGCTTTGGCCAGGAGAAGATGAACCCTCCCGCCCAGCCTGGAGGACCCATGACAGGACCACAGCTCTGGAGCAGGCCCAATGCCGACGGTGACAGCATAGATCTGCTGGAGTCCGATGTGCCAACTGAAAAGACCCCCCAGATGCGGAGAGGTTCTCGGGTGCCGGTGGATGCAAGTGACCGTCCATCCATGAACAAGGTGCCGGTGCAGAAGGACGAACCTTTCAGGGTCTGTCCCTACTGCGGCAAGGCCCTGAACCTTCCCAAACGTCCCAGGTTCTGCCCCTTCTGTGAAGAGCCGTTCCAGTAGCATTTCCAAATCCCATGCATCAGGACCTCACCGTATGATCATTTCCTGATATCTCAACCGCAATACCCCCACCGCAATACCCCCACCTCAATGCTCCCACCTCAATGCTCCCACCTCAATGCTCCCACCTCAATGCTCCCACCTCAATGCTCCCACCTCAATGCTCCCACCTCAATGCTCCCACCTCAATGCTCCCACCTCAATGCTACCACCTCAAGGCTCCCA
>Ga0272441_10005696_pt1 | contig 21414 bp, 18 predicted proteins | sample SSMProp6N_FD_193582 | JGI IMG/M metagenome (GOLD analysis project Ga0272441, IMG submission 193582) | Marine sediment archaeal communities from Little Sippewissett salt marsh, Falmouth, MA, United States - SSM-Prop-6N | ecosystem: Environmental > Aquatic > Marine > Wetlands > Sediment ... | reverse complement strand
GCCCGCGATCCTTCCGGAGACGGTTCCAGCAACCTGGCAGGAAGCCGGTCCTGGCTTCGATCGATACCATCGCGTAGATTGAGCATCCGCTGCAGGTTGAAGCCGCGCTCACCGACCCGCATCACGTCGGTCTCATCGCATTCCCATCCGGTGATCGCACGCAACGCTTCCACCGTTGCTCCGAGTGACAGACCGTTGATCTGCATGAAACAGCAGTCAACCAGCGAATCAAGAACCACGGCAAAATCCTGAAAAATCCTCGTCAGCTCTGCCTTTCCTTCCATCGAATGCTTCTCCGTCACCTGGGTGTATCCGGCCTCCGGGATGAGCACGCCCAGCTCGCCGCAGTGCGGGAAACCTCTCAGATGACTCGCTCCCTGAGGACTGGTTGCGTAGTTCAGTGCCAAACTGTAGTAGCAGCGAGGGTCGTGAGCGGGAAGATCCACTCCCTTGACATGAACCGCCAGCGCAGCAGCTTCTTCACCAAGTTCTGCAGCTGCAGGCACCAGCCCATTGGCAAAGAGCGCCCCAAGGCCACGTCGCGACCCGATTCGTTCGATCAACCCCAGCAACGACGATCGATCTCCCCACTTCAGCGAAAGCCCGTCACACCGGTCTTCACCGAGGAGACCGCGCTCGTGGCACTCCATCGAGAAAGCAACATACGAACCGGCGGAGATCGTATCGATCCCCAACCGATTGCAGCGATCGTTCGCTAGGACGACCGCCTCAAGATCGTCGACAAGACAGGCGCTTCCCAACAAGCCGAGAGACTCGTATTCCGGCCCCGGCCCGCTGAAGGCTTGCCCGTCCGATAGGGAGAACGATACCGAACGATGGCAGCCGATCGGGCAGGCAAGGCATGGATGACGCATCGCGTTGAGCTGTTCCGTATAGCGCGGCGCACCCAGCTTCCGAGCGCCCGCAGACCATTCATGGCCCGCCCAGTACTTGATTGGAAGATCCCCGACGGATTCGCAGAATACGACATCGTTTGCCGTTCCATGCTTTCCGTAGGTCTCTTTGGTCGCCTCGTGCAGCTGCAGGGCGCTCTGGCGCGTAAGTGTCGCGATCCGTTCTGGATCGGCCACCGAGGGAAGCTCTCCCCCAAGCGCAACAACCGCCTTGAGCCGCTTCGAGCCCATTACCGCACCCAGACCTCCACGCCCGGCAAAGCTGTAACCATCTGTTACCAGACAAGCGATGGCCACCTGTTTCTCTCCCGCCGGTCCGATCGTGATTGTGCTTCGCTGATCACCCGGGTACTCCCGCTCGAGGCGCTCCGTAGCATCAAACGTCTCTTGCCCCCAGAGGTTGCGCGCGGACTCAATGCGTGCCGTCCCTTGTTCCAAGACGAGTATCGCTGGCTCAGCCGAGCGGCCGCTGATGAACACAGCGTCAAATCCGGACGCCTTGAGGGCGTGTCCGAAGCGGCCGCCGGCTGCGCTGACGAAGAATGACCCTGTCAATGGGGATACTGAAGCAGCTACCCATTTCGCACTTCCGGGGTGATTCGTCGCCTGGAACGGGCCTGTGGCAAGGACGACGCCATTCTCAGGGGAAAACGGGTCGATGCCGCCAGGCACTCGGTCATGAATCAGCTCAGCCGCCAAGGCCGAGCCTCCGATCGTGCGTTGAAGCCGGGCGAGCGGAATCCGCTCGACGGCTGTTGCTCCCGCTGTAAGATCCACCCGCAGCAAGCGCCCCCAGTTACCAAACACTGCTACCCCCTTCCTGGGTCAGCCATTTCTCTACGAGGGTTTCTTGACGTCCGCCGGAAGCAGCCTCGGCTCACCGATCGAACGCGCATAGAGGTACAATCGTGCGGCATCTTCTGCCACAACAGCGCGCACCACAGTTTCCGAGAGGTTCACACCCATCGCGAATAGACCATGATTCCTGATGACCATGGCGGTCGACTGCTTGAGAGCCGCTGTGACGTTCTCTGCCATCTCTTCCGTTCCGGGCATGACAAATGGGATCACTGGAACGACACGACTGATGAAGTACAGCTGCTCATAGTTGAGTGCCGGCAGACCGTCCTCTACGGCAGTCACTGCCGTCACAAAGGGTGCATGTGCATGGACAACTGCGTTGATGTCTTTGAACTCCCGATAGATCATCGTGTGCGTGGCCAATTCGGATGTCGGAACCCGATTCTCGTGCGCTTCGACGATGGTACCGTTGACATCCGTCACCACGATATCTGCTGCCGACATCGTGTCATATCGAACCTGTGATGGCGTCAACGCCACCAAACCTGTCTCCGGATCGCGTACGCTGACATTGCCACCTGCTCCCAGATTGCACATCAGGTTGTTCCGGCAGAGATCATGACACGCATCGACGATCTGTTGGCGAGTACTTTGGAGTTTCATGTCCAATCCTTTCTGTAGTTCATACATTCAGCAATAGCTAGGGCTCAAGGGCGATCTTGATCTGATCTTTGTCGTCTCGAAGTCGTTCGTAGATTCCCTGGATATCGTCAAGCGCGGTGTGTTCGGTGATCGTTCCGCTGAGGTCTACGCTTCCATGGCACAAGAGATCCCAAGCCATTCGCACGTATTGAGGTGTAGTGTGGAGTACGCCGATGATCTCAAGCCCGTGGTAGTGGAGTCTCTCCGTCGAGACAGAGATGGTCGTTCCACCCTTACACCCACCGTATTCGACAACGCGACCGCCCTTGCGGGTCAGATCGATCGCCAATTCCCACGTTGGCGGGGTTCCCGCCGCTTCGATCACGACGTCACAGCCTCGTCCATCCGTTGCTTCCCGGATCACGGTCAACGGGTCGGCTTCCTTGACGTGGATCGGCGTGACACCATCAAACGACCCAGCCAGCTTCAATCGTGACGGCACCATGTCTAAGACGAAGATCTGCGACGCACCGTAGAGCTTGGCCAGTTGGATCATCCCGATACCCTGGAAGCCGGCTCCAATGACGGCCACCGAATCCGTGGGCCGGATTCCGCCACGCGCCGCCCCGTACACCGTGCAGGCAAACGGCTCAAGCAGTGATGCTGTTTCAAACGCCATCGCTTCGGGCATGGCGAACATCGCCGTCGAGACGATCGGAGCAGGAATCAGGATGTATTCTGCATACGCTCCCCAGTTGCCCAGCAGATGGTCGCACAACTCGAACTGCTGCCTCTTGCAGTAGTAGCACTGGTAGCAGGGAGCGGAATTGTGAAATGCCACGCGATCCCCGGGTTTCCAATCCACCACTCCCGCGCCCACTTCGTCGATGATTCCGGCGCACTCGTGCCCCCAGGGAATCGTGGGGAACGGTTGGTTCGGACGTCCCCGGAGGAAGGTCTTCAGATCCGTACCACAGGTGGTGGCTACCTTGACTTGAACGACGACTTCACCGGGTCCCGGAGACGGTTTCTCCAGATCCACCACCCTGGCATCGCCGATTGCGTATAGCCCAACTGTCTTCATGACTCTAGCTCCTTTCGTTCAGCTAGTCTTTTTCTGCTTGTGCTGTGTTTGTTTAAGAAGTTATCCACGTCATCGTATAAGCCACTGGTTTCCATTCCATCCGAGAAGCGGCAATAGGTACGATACAAGTCATCGTAGAGCTTGCCGTTCGTCTCGCGTGGCGTTGTCCTGTTCTCGGTCTGTAGCAAGCGATCGATCGGGGTTTCCAGCGTCGGATACACTCCCACTGCATATCCGCCAAGCATCGCTGCTCCGAACGCTCCAGCCTCGCTTTGGTTCAGCGTGCAATACGGTATGCCGCTCACATCGGCCTTGATCTGACGCCACAGCGTGCTGCGTGCTCCGCCGCCGATTGCGCGAATCAATTCCACGCGAATTCCCTGATCAGCGATACGTTCCAAGGCTCGTCGTGTCTCGAAGGCAACTCCCTCGATGATCGCGCGAGCGATCGTGGCTCGCGTCGTGCTAAGTGTGAGCCCCAAGATCACTCCCTTAGAGTTCTCCTTCTGCGGCCTTCGCGCACCTGCGAAGTGAGGCAGCACAAGGAGCCCCTCCGATCCCGGGGGAACGTTCTTGGCCGCGGCATTCATCCGCTCAAAGCGATACACCCCTGTCTCAGAGATATTCTGTGGCCCCAGTTCATCGATGAACCACTCATAGATCACCGATGATGCCTCCATGCATCCCGCGATGCTGTTGCGGATCCCGGGAATAAGGCTGGGCATTCCCGGCAGATCGACGCTGTCGTCCGTCGTGACCATGACTCCGCCCACAGTACCGGCCAAATCGACAACCACGTGAGGCCGCACACCTCCTGCACCGTAATACAGACACGCCCAATCCGCAGCGCCTGCAATAACGGGAGTCCCTTCTCGCAGTCCTGTTTCCTGTGCGGCCCGTGGCGTAACCTCCCCCACAATCTCCCACGGCTGGTGAACCGGCGGCAGCTTCTTGGGATCCAGTCCGCAACGCGCAATCAGCGTCTCCGACCACCCTCGCTCTTCCGACGAGAACAGATTGGTCACCGAAACGTCCGTGTAGTCCGTCGAGAAGACATCGGTCAACCGGTGCACAAGCACGTCCTTCGGCAGAAGGAACACGTCTGACGCATCGTAGATATCGGGCCGGTGAAGTTGAATCCAGAGCAGTTTGGCTGCTGTGTAGCACGTATCAACGACCATGTTCCCTTCATCGTGAAAGGCGGTCTCGCCAATCGCAGAAAGCATCCACGCCACTTCCTCACTACCCCGCTGATCAAGCCACGTGATGCAGTTGTCTAACGGTCCGTGGCCCTTGACATAGGGGGTTGGTCCATGGCTGTGACCGCAAACGCTTATGACCGCGGCGTTTCGAAGAAGGCCGGGGTGTTCGACCTCGATCCTCCGAAGAAGCTCGCAGACCAGAGCCCACCACGTTACGGAATCCTGCTCGTAGCAGCCCGTGCTTGGTCTGAGCATCGGAACGGGGGCACTGCCTGCCCCACAGACATTCCCTTCAGCGTCGAACACCCGGACCTTGAGATGGCTCGTCCCCAGATCGATTCCCACCAGAACACGATCGTTGCATGGCTGCGATGAGGTGTGCTTCGTCATTCCGTCACTCTCTCTATCCTCTGCCATGGCTCTGAGCCGTCTCGAACATGGCAATGACGTTCTCGACCGGGATATCGGCAAGAAGATTGTGCGACGGCCCAAACAGATACCCGCCGCCCGGAGCCAGAGTGTCAATCAGCTGTTTCGTCGCCTCGACAACCTCCACCGGCGTGGCGTTGATCAATAGGTTCTGGGTATCCAATCCCCCCTGGAACACCAAGGCATCGCCGAAGTCCCGCTTCAGTGCCTTCGGCTCCATTCCGCCGGCTGTTACCTGAACCGGATTGAGAATGTCGATTCCTGCATCAATCAGTCCGGGCAGCAACGGCCGCACTCCACCGTCGCAGTGGATCATCACTTTGATGTCGGGATGATCCCGCTTGATTGTCTCCACCAAAGCTTTGTGACATGGCTTGATGAACTCGTCGTACGTCTGGGGTGAAATCATCGGCCCCTTCTGCGTTCCAAGATCATCAGCAATCTCGATCACATCGACATATGGACCCACCGCATCGAGCAACCTCTCATAGTAGGAGATGAGGATTTCAGTGACTTTCTCGACCAACCGCATCGCGAACGGCTTATTCACCACAAGATCCAGCATGAACCGCTCCGTTCCGCGAAGGAACGAGGCATAGTCGAATACACCGCCGTGCCGGTATGCATAGACGGCATAGCGACCCTCGGAGGCCAGCTCCTGAGCTGCTTCCCGCATGCCGATCGTCCGGTCATCCGCCGCCGGGTCAGGCCACGATCGCGTGTCTAAGTCCGACACCGTCGCTTTGGCAAGGGGAGCACTTCGGTACACACAGCTCGTTGCGCCACCGCCAAGGGAGAAGTTGTAATCCAATCCCCAATCGTCGACGTACACATCGCCTGTCTCCTGCAGCTTAAGTGAGAAGCGCCGTTCCGGTTGCCAGTAGACATGTCGTGCATCCGCCCCGAGCCGTTGCCACAACGGCTCGGACACGTGCTCGAAGCGGAACTGCGCAAAGACTTGCCGCAACGATGCTTCCGGCAAACTGTAGTGCTCTAGAAGCTGACAAACCGTTGGAAGCGCAATCTTTTGTGCCGATCCTCCGATCACGATCGGTACTCGATCAGGCTCCTGGTGATTCAGTGCCCGAAGCACTCGCTCGCGAGGCGCCGAAGTGCTCTCCTTGGCCGTTTCAGTCGTCATTCCACCTACTCCTTAAGTGCTCCAAGCGTGATTCCTTCGATGAGCTGTTTGCGGAAGAACACCGAGAAGATGATCACCGGCAGTGTCATCATCGTTCCCAACGCCATCAACGGGCCCCACTGAATCTCGCGGAAGGTCATGAACGAATAGAGGAACACCGTGAGCGTTCTCGTATTCCGCCCCGTAAGCACCAGGGCAAAGAAGAACTCGTTCCAACACATGATGAACGTGAGAATCCCCACCGCGGCAAGACCTGTAGCCGAGAGTGGCAGAACAATTCGCGTCAAGACCTGAATCGGGTTGGCACCATCGACTAGCGCGCTCTCCTCGAGAGCCACCGGCAGCTCCTTGAGGAAGCCCAGGAGCAGCCATACCGCTAAGGGAATGTTCACTGCAACATACAGCAGGATCAGGCCGATCTGTGAGTCGTACAGCCCGATCTTGTTGTACATGATGTAGAACGGAATCACGACGGCGACAGGCGGGAACATCTTGAGTGACAGCATCATGAACGCCATATCATCCTTGCGCTTCATGCGAAACCGCGCAAGGCTGTAAGCGGCTGGGAATGCCAGCGCAATTACGATGAGCGACGCGCTCAATGCGATCACCGCGGAGTTGAGGAACATGCTCGCCACTCCGGGCTTCGCAAGGACAGCTTGGAAATTGTCAACCGTCGGCGTGAAAAAGATCCTCGGCGGTGAGCACATGACATCGGCTGGAGCCTTGAACGCCGTGGTGAAAATCCAGAAAACGGGGAAAAACGACACCAGGCAAATGATGGCAAGCAACAAAGCGAATCCCACGGATCTCACAAGCTTCTTGTCGGTTACGTTGTTCATTTCAATCTCGTCCTTCCCCTAAATCTCCTGCAGCAGCTTCTCACGGGAAATCCGGCGCACTGCGGTCACAAAAACCACGATCAGGAAGAACAACATCATGCTCATCGCCGCCGCCCGTCCAAACTTCACAAAGACAAAGGCTGTTCTGTACGCATAGATCGGCAGTGTCTCCGTCGCAAGTCCCGGACCGCCACGAGTCGTCATGAAGATCTGTGCAAAGGTGTTGTTGAAGCAGTCCATCGCCCTGAAGATCACCGCAATCACGATGAAGTTCTTCATTTGGGGCAGTGTGATGTACCGGAAAAGGTTCAGCTTCGTCGCACCGTCGACTCTCGCTGCTTCGATGATCGACTTCGGGATATACTGCAGCCCCGCCATCAGCAACAGCACCATGAACGGTGTCCATTGCCACACGTCGATCAGGATGATGCTCGGCATCGCCCAGTGCCCTGTCGTCAGCCACTCGGGGCCCGCAATCCCGATCCATGCAAGCAGATGATTGATCAGCCCAAGAGTCGGATCGTAAAGCACCCGGAATGCCAGTCCAACGACCACAGGAGCTATGATCATCGGCAACAAGATGAACCAGAACACCAACGTCTTGCCTCTGAACGTTCGGTTCAACAGCATTGCGATAAGGAATCCAAGGACCAACTCGATCGCCACTGCAGCACAAACAAGGTACAGGGTGTTGATTAACGCTTGCACAAACGTCGGGTCGTTGGCCAGGTAGATGTAGTTCTTGAAGCCAACGAGCTTGTTTACACCCAACCCGTACGTGCTGAAGCTCATCTTCCAGGTGTAGATCGTCGGGAAAATGACGAAAGCAAGGAGATATCCCAATACAGGAAGAAGAAAGAGATACCGGTGTCTAGCCAATGAATGCATTGTTCTGTACCTGCTTTCTTGGTTCCACGATCTCTCCGGAACCAGTGAAAGGGAGGCAAGCCACCGGGTATCATCTACTGATGCAGCGGCTTGCCTCGGAGCAGCGACCTAGTAGCCGGCTTCGTCCATGATTCGTTGGATCATTTGATTCGCCGATTCACAGGCAGTCGCTGCATCTTTGCTGCCTGCGATGACGCTCTCCAGCTCAATACCCATTGCGTCACCAATCTCCGCCCACTCGGCAAGCCTTGGGCGAGCATCGGGGTCTGCAAACTGAGAGTTGGCGACCAGCGCAGCTTGCCACTCGGCCATCCACGGGAACTCGTCGTTGAACGACTCGTCGAGAATCACCGACTTACGGCTCGGGCACTCCATCGCACCAAGCGCCAGCTGCACCGGCTTGCTGGTGACGAAGCTGATGAACAACCAAGCCGCCTCTTGCTTCTCTGTCGAAGCGTACGGGCTGATACCGACAAACCACGAGTACGGCGTCATGACGCTTCCGGCTGATCCGGCGGGATTCACTGCATATCCCCATTCGCCCACGGTCAGCGACGCGTCAGGATCCTCGATGGATCCGGCGAACGGAGGCGCATCGATCGTCATCGCGATGGTTCCCTGCTGCAGTGCGTTGAGGATTTTGCTCCATTCCCAATTCGCCACACCTGGAGGACCAAAGTCGCGGATCAGGTTCGAGTAGTAATCAACCGACGCAACTGCTTCCGGCGAGTCAAGCATCGGCTGCCAATCGGCATCGAACCACTCGCCACCGAACGCCTTGAAGAAAGACGACCAAGCGAACACATTCAGCCCGGCTCCGCGCAGTCCACGCAGCGCGATCCCGTATTGGCCATCCTCTGGGTGATGGCACGCGGCCGCGTACTCAGCAAGTTCCTCCATCGTTGTCGGAGGCTGATTCGGATCCAGACCGCTCTCTTCGAAGATCCTCTTGTTGTAGAAGAGGATCTGACCCGACATGTGCATCGGCAGCCCAAGGATTCGATCGTCAAGAGATCCCATCGCGACAAAGTCTGCCGGGAAATCGTCCGGCCAACCCATTCCAACCAGGTCCGTCAAGGATGGATCTTCGAGGAACACGTTGAGATCCTGAAGCCCATTGGCTCGATCGTATCCCCTCATAAACATGGGGTCGAACATATAGGCATCGAAAATTCCGGTACCGGTCATGATATCCGTCGTTGTCTTTTCTCTGAGCTGTGCCTCTTCGAACATTGTGTAATCAACGTTGATTCCGGTCAGCTGTTGGAAGAGATCGATCAGACCGTATTCCTCCCACTTCCATGTGTCTGATTCGCTCTGGAACGCGCAGTAGATACTTACTCCGTCAGCCTGCTCCCAGTCGATGCTCATCTCATTGAGTTGAGCAAGGATGTCATCATCCGAGACAAGCTGATCTGCAAAGACTGGCACAGCAAGAAGCCCTACCAGACAGATACTGAGAAGCCACGTGCATTTGCTCAGGCGATTCATGCCTTGTTTCCTCCCTTTCGGAACCGTGCCGTCGATGACGGCATTCTCTACAACATGTACGTCACGTGTCTTGGCTTGATCACCTCGCTTTCATTTGTGAATGGATTAATGGAGAGGCTTTCAACTCTGTTAAATCACAAAGCTTCGCGCTAACGTGACATGATCGGAATGAGATCAAGACGAATGCTCCTTGTCTTCACGTTCCAGACGCTCAAGGATGCAATGCGCCGTGCTGCGATCGGTGATGAGCACGTTGATCACTCCGGAACGAAGTGCGCCAAGAATGGACTCGATCTTGTCCTGGCCTCCGGCAATCGCGATCACTGTCTTGACACGCTGAAGCTGCTCCCAGGAGATCGCTGTCACCGTGGCGTCGAAGTCTCGATCAACGACTTCACCATTGACTCCAAAGAAGTGGAGAAGGATGTCTCCCACCGCCCCTTGTGCGTTGAGCGACTCCAACTGCTGCGCGGACAGGTACCCCTCGCGTGAAGGCGACAGGCGGGGCTGGCTTGTACCGATCCCGGTAACGCCTACATCGATGCAGTTCCAGCGTTCCGTCGCTTCCACACCAAACTGAGCAAGGACCTGGTCATTCTCTCCAAGCAGATTCCGATCGAAGGGGCTGGGAATCGGGCAGAAGAACCCTCGAGCATTGAGCTTCTCGCTCAGTCTCTGCGTCGTGAGCGTCTCATTTCCCAGCTTTGCGACTTGCCCGGTGACCCCCGTCAACTGAACGACGGTGATGTCGGACAGCCCGATGCTGTCATCGAAGGTATCCACCAGATGCGCCACCGTCTCTCCACCACCAACTCCAAGATGCATCCCATCCTCAAGGAAGAACGGCAGATAGTCGGCCGCCACTTGCCCAAGAACTCGCTTGATGTTGTCCGCACCCAGAAGTGTCTCATCGACGGCAATCACATCATCCAGAGAATCAAATCTTGCCTTCAGCCTGGATTCAACCACAGGATCGCTCGGACACGGAACCGTAAGCCGGAACTGCACAACACCTCGCTCACGTGCCTCGCGGAGCAGCCTGGAGACGGTCATATTCGACTTCCCGAGCCGTTTGGCGATTTCCGTCTGGCTGAGCCCTCTTCGATAGTGCAAATAACTAACCGTAGCCAGCTCTCGTGTCTTGGCGTCCATTCCACGCATGTTGATAATTTTATCACAATGTGTTAAAAAGTCAACCCAGCTGTCGATTCACCGGCTGCAGCCAGTAAGGAGGAAGAGCCGCATGGCAGACGTAACCCTCACGAACGTGACGAAGAAGTTCGGCGACTTCAAGGCTGTCGATGCCTTGTCCATGGTGGTTGAAGATGGAAAGTTCACCGTTCTTGTCGGTCCATCGGGATGCGGGAAGACAACAACCCTGCGGATGGTCGCCGGGCTGGAGCAACCAACGGACGGCGAGATCGCGATCGGTGAGCGCACCGTGAATCGCGTTCCCCCAAAAGATCGTGACATCGCGATGGTCTTCCAGAACTACGCGCTGTACCCTCACATGAATGTCTTCAACAACATGGCATTTGGCTTAAAGCTTCGCAAATTCCCGAAAGCGGAGATCCGGGAGCGAGTTCACAAGGTGGCCGAACTGCTCGGAATCGAAGACAAGCTGGAGAGCAAACCTCGTGAACTCTCCGGAGGCCAGCGCCAGCGGGTCGCCGTAGGGCGCGCGATTGTGCGTAATCCGAAGGTCTTCCTGTTTGATGAGCCCCTCTCAAATCTGGACGCGAAACTCCGTGTCCAGATGCGAACCGAACTCGAACAACTCCACCAACGCTTGAAGACAACGACAATCTACGTGACCCACGATCAGGTCGAGGCGATGACACTTGGTGACCGTATCGCCGTTATGAAGGACGGAGTTGTCCAGCAGTACGCCTCGCCCAAGGCAACCTATGACCATCCTGCCAACGCCTTTGTTGCTGGGTTCATCGGAAGCCCTTCGATGAATTTCCTCCCCGCAACTGCATCGGGAAACGGGAATCAACTCGTTGTCTCTGGTGAAGGATTCCAGTTGTCCGTTCCGGGGAACGCTTCGATGGTGCCTGCGGGAGAGATCCTTCTTGGTATCCGACCCGAGGATTTCGACGGGCCTGTCAGCGAAGACGCCGGCTCGATCCCGGCAAGGGTTGTCGTTACGGAGCAACTCGGGCACTCGCTGCTTGTCTACGCAGATGTCGGCACAACACGCACGGTGGCCAGCTTGGATCCGCACTGCAACGTCGACCTTGGTTCGACCATCTGGCTGTCGATCAATCCCGACAGGTTCCACCTTTTCGATCCCTCAACCGGCGCAGCTCTGCTGTGAGATGACCTATGATTCGATCAGTTCTTGCGTGGGATTTGACGGTTCGGAGTTTCTGCTCCCTTCTCCTCCCTGCCCCCCGAGCGGGAACCACATCCTGTCGAGACTTGCTCAACGGGGCGTGTCGGAGGAGAGCACCAGGCTCCGAGAGCACGTGAGAGCCCTCCTCCCCGAAGCACACCAAGCCCTCTCTATGAGGAGCGTCGGGCGGATTCTGGATATCGAAGCAAGGGTAGACATCGGCCGCAGTCGGTTGCCGAAACCCATCCAGCAGGCCACCCACCTTGGTGTCGGACTCTGCACGGTCGGCGGAGATATCGACGCTCTTGCAGGCAAGCTGCGTACGAAAGGCCGGTGGCTCGATTCGTGGATCTGTGAAGCCTTCGCAATCGCAGCACTGGATGATCTGTGCAACCACCTTGTATCCTACATGCGAGATCGGGCATCCACCATGGGCTGCAACGCTAGCCGCGCCTATGCTCCCGGAACGACATCGGGAGCGTGGGATCTGTCCAACCAACGGCTCGTCTTCGACTGGCTGGCAGCAGACGACATCGGTGTACAGCTCACCCCGCACTTGCTGATGGTTCCGATCAAGAGCCGGACGTTCATCATCGGAATCGGCAGGCAAATCCGCCAAGCCGAAACCCCGTTCGGTTGCCACGATTGTACTGACACAGATTGTCTTCATCGCCGCTTGGACGGCACTACGAACCCTGGCAAAACGGCTCCCTCGGAGGTCTCGAATGAACCCCTTGCAGGACTGGATTAACAAGCTTGGACACTTGCCCGTCGCTCCGCTGATTGGCTATCCGGGTGCCCGATTGACCGGGACCACCCTGCGCGAGAACCTGTTCGATGCGGGAACACACGCGAACTCTCTCCGAGCCATCGGTTCCCGATGGCATCCCGACATCCTTCTTCCGATGATGGATCTCTCGGTCGAAGCCGCCGCGCTCGGGCTCTCCGTTCGCTTCCCCGACAACGAATCGCCGACCGTGGAAGAGCACCCAGTCCGCGACTCCGCGGATCTCGATCGGTTCGGTGCCGCAGACATCGTTGCGGATCCGAGGCTTCAATCCTTCTTGAGCACCATCTTGGAGCTTGCCGATCGGGCAGAGACCCCGCTGGGAGCTTATGTCGTGGGACCGTTCACGCTGACCGGACTCCTCATGGGAGCGAACGAAGCCGCCATCGCCACCATCCGCAATCCGGATCTTGTCCACGCGGTATTGCAGTTCTCAACCCGCGTCAGCCGTGCGTACACTCACGCATGCGTCGAGGCCGGCGCGGATCTGATTGTGATCCTTGAGCCGACGGCCGTCCTGCTCTCACCGGTGGCTTTTTCGGAGTTTTCGGGGCAATACGTTCAATCGATCGCAAGCGACTGTTCTGCCATCTCCGTGCTCCACATCTGCGGAGACACAACCGCCCTTCTGGATGCCATGTGTGAGACCGGGGTTCACGGACTCAGTTTGGACAGCGTGGTGGATTTCGGTGTCGCCATCAAGAACGTACCGCAGTCCATCGTGCTCATCGGTAATGTCGATCCGGTTCGTGTGATGGGCGCTGCAGATCCCTCCGTTGTGACCACCGCGGTGCGGGATCTGCTCAAGGCAATGAAGGGCCACAGGAACTTCATCCTGAGCACCGGATGCGATCTTCCCCTGGACACCCCGCCGGAAAACATCGATAAACTGATCCATACGGCACGCGACCCGCGCGTGTAGGTAAGGAAAGAAGGGACCGCAACCTGCAAGGAGAAACATGACACAGGCACACGAAGAGCAACTGATGGGGATCCGGCAGGCCGTCCTGGACGGAGACATGGACAACATCCAAGCACTTGTTTCTTCCGCACTGGCCGAGGGATTGGAGCCCGAGACCATCCTCTCCGGGTCGCTGACGCCGGCCATGGCCATCGTGGGGGATGACTACGAGCGCGGCGAGCGGTTCGTTCCCGAGATGTTGGTCGCGGCCGAGACGATGAAACTGGCGCTGAAGATCCTTCAACCGCTTCTCAAGGAAGACGGCGTCCCGCCAGCCGGCGTTGTCGTCATCGGAACCATCGAAGGCGATCTCCACGACATCGGCAAGGACTTGGTAGCGATGATGCTCGAAGGCGCCGGGTTCCGGGTGATTAACCTGGGCATCGACGTGTCCGCTTCCACGTTTGTCCAAGCGGTTCAAGAACACCAGGCGGACATCATCGCCATGTCGGCGCTGCTCACGACTACGATGGTGAACATGCAAGGCGTAATCGAAGCATTGCAGGAGGCAAGTCTCCGAGACACCGTCCGCATCATCGTCGGAGGGGCACCGCTCTCGAGCGACTTCGCCGAAAGCATCGGCGCCGACGGCTACGCAGCCGATGCCGCGAGTGCCGTGCGGCTGGCAAAGACGTTGCTCGGCAAGTGAGACGAGGACCAGGCGACACGCCACCGAGGGATCTCAGCTTTCGGCATATGGATGACCGGGAGAACGACCGGTGAACCACACCTCGGCAGGCACGCGCCTCCGCCTGACGCCCGAACCGAGTCCGCCCTCGGTCGCCGGCCTTCTTCACGGAACTCCTGATGCCATCACCAGAAGGGATTGATCGTCCGTCACGAAGGATCGGCCTGCTTCTCCTTCTTCGAACGGACGAAGTAGTCGATGAAGACACCGAGCACCTTGTCGAGAACGAAGTCCTCCAGCCATGTTTCAAACGGCTCCGGAATCAGCGGGACATCCGGGTTGACTTGGCCGTAGATGTCCTGCACGGCAAGCATCACCGTTTGCTTCTTCTGCGGTCCGGAAAGCCCTTCCATGTCTTGGACGACATCGATCAGCCGTGACCCGGCCTGAAGCGCAAACTGGATGATCTCGTGGACCCGAAACCCTCCTTCGCGGAACTGCTCGTACTGCACCACCAATTCGTCGACGTGCCCTTGGATCTCCTCCAGCGCCGCCTCTACGTGTTCGTCTGTCATCGGACCTCCTTATGTGTGTAGACAGCATCCCGGGCGCTCTCGCGTCCGTTTGATCACGTGTCCTGTCGTTCGTGTTTCCCATCCGCCGCGCATGTGTCTTCCGATGGGCCGCTTCTGGTGGGAAGAGGAAGCGCGGCAACCCGCCGGACGAAGGCATCAAGCGCCCTACTCAGCGATGCGCTAACATCCTCACCGGCATCGATGTCATCAGCCTGGAGCACAGTCACGCTAGCAGCTTGCTCCTTCTTCTTCAGCGTGATCTCCTTCTCCCACGCCCGTTTCTTGACCCACTTGGACCGTTGGCAGATGTAGGGCGTAAACCGCACGGTACATGAGCCGTCTTCCAGCTCCGCGCCGACGATCAACTCGATCGGAGCTGTCATCCCGGCAGCTAACGGCTTTCCCGTCTTGAGAAGATCAGCAACGGCACGCTCGACATCCCGGCGAGCGCGCTCGCTTTGCTTGATGCGGACAGCTCCGATGGCTGCATTGATCCGTTTCGCCGGAGCCTTCAGAGATCTCTTCTCGGCCGACTTGATGCGCTCGTCGGCTCCAACGACCTTGAGGCTAAGCTCGTTCACCTTCCAAAGACGGGGTTCGAACTCGATTTCCTTCTTGAAGCAGTATCGGCCGGGAGCCGTGCAGGACTCGGGAGGCTCCTCGGTCTTCGCTCGCCGTTCGTACCGGCCTCTCGTTACCTTCTGCAAGCACAGGCCGCCCCCCAGCAGAACCGCCACCGCCCCTGCGGCCAGTCCGGCCACAAGCGGACCCCAGCCGTTGCGTGAAGGAATCTCCACGCGGGTCTCGGCGGGTTCCCCAAACACGACAACGTTGGCGGCCGCACCGGAGATCACCGATGTGTTCTCGATCGCCCCGGCTCCCGTATCTTCCCGGGTGATCGTGTAGGTCCGGCCGTCGGTCTGTGAGGCCTCCGGCGCGAGGGCTGACGAATCGAAGAGGATCTCGCCAAACAGCGCATCCGCCACGGTGATCCCTCGCAGCGTCGTGTTCCCCGTATTCCGGACGGTGTAGACGTAGGTGATCTCATCACCGACCTCAAGCGAATTTGGGTCGAACCTCGGCTCGACGCCAAGAGAGACCTTGGGGGCCAAGATGAAGCTCACGGCAAGATCGACTTCCCGTTCACGGGACAAGCCGTTTGGTGCGACAGCGTGTGCCGTAATCGAGTTGACGAACCGCCCTCGGTCGAACAGCTCTTGCGAAACTACATGGGAGACTCGACCGGTGCATGACTTTCCTGGCACAAGCTCGTCGGTCGCGCTGAGTTCGATGGCGGGCTCAAGTAGATCCCCGGCGGCGATGTCGCGAAGCGTAACATTGCCGGCGTTGGTCAGCGTGTAGCTATAGACGATCTCCTCACCCGCCTTGTGCAGAGTGTCGGGACTGACGTTACCGTCCACTTCAAGGACCGGGTTCTGCCAGAGGGATACGGTTGTCCCGTCTTCCGAGGCAATGAGGGTTCCCGCCGGCGTTGCCGCTTGTGCAGCAACGGATTCCACAAGCGATCCTCGATCGACGTCGGCTTGGGTGATGACGTAGCGAGCCGTCCCTGATGTCTCCGCTAGAGAGGCAAGGATATCGGAACCCAGATCGATGCTCCCCAATATCTCGCTTCGCGCCGTGACACGGCTCAACGTGACGTTTCCTGTGTTCTTCACGGTGTAGTAGCAAACAAGCTCATCATCCACGCCCCGGGCCCCGTCTTCGATGCTGACGGCCACATCCATCCCCGGATGCTGCCCGACTGTCACTTGTGTTTCGTCTTGAGCGTCGATCGTTGCTCCATCCGGGGAAAAACCTGCAACCTTAACGGCGTTCGCGACGGAACCGACATCGAGATCTCGCTGCGTCACTGCGTATGTTGTTTGCCCTGTTGTCGACTCCAGTGGAGCAAGCGTGGTCTCTCCGAGAGAGATCTCGTCGCTGATGGAGTCTCCAGCACTGACGCCGTCCAGCGTAACGTTCCCTGTGTTCGTGATGACATGCTGGTAGGTGATGATGGCTCCCGCTTCATCAAACGGCTCCCCGGTGACCTCCGTGACGACCTCGATCGCCGGACTCCGTGCGAAGTCGACCGAGAACTGATCCTCGGCTGTCACGATCGACCGATCCGGCGCTGTTGCGGAAACGACAACGGAATCGGCGACCCCCCCACGGTCGATGTCGCTTTGAGTGATGATATACGCCGTCTCCACAAACGTAGACGCCTTGGGAGCAAGCGTCGATTCGGCAACCTCCACGTCCCCATCGATGTCGTCGCTAACAACGATGCTCTCCAAGGTGACGTTGCCGGCGTTTGCGATCACGTATCGGTAAGAGAGCGCCTCTCCCACCGAGTACGCCAGGACCAAGGGCACGATCTCCACACGAAGAGCAGGCGACGTTGACAGATTCACAAGAAGCCGGTGTTCGCTCTCAAGGGACAGTCCGTAGGGAGCGGCTGCCCTCACTGTGGCAACCGTACGGATGCTCCCTGTGGCGACATCCGCCTGCTTAAGGACGTACGGCCTCTGGCCATACGTTGACACGCCCGGGTTGAGTAACCTCGTGCTCAGGCGAACCTCGCCGAACACACTGTCGCTAAGGCTCAAGCCTCGAAGCAAGACGTTCCCCGTGTTGGTGATGGTGAATCTGCCGGTTAGCGTGCTGCCGGCCGTAACAGCGTCCAGCGTAGGCACGTCGAGATCCACAGTGACCTGTACATTCCGTTCAGCTCCGCCTTGCAGACACGCGTGTCTGACGATCTCCAGCCCAACGTCAACCGTGTTGTCGTCGAAGAAGACGGCAACCCACCCATTCTCCAGCACCACGCCGGCGACGAACTCTTCCACCCTGTATGGCTCACGGACGTCGAACGGATCGAGGCGGTCATTTAAAGGAAGGATCCCCATGCCCTCAAGCAGCTCCTCCGGCGGACGCGGATCATCTTCCTGGGGCTGGATTTGCCGTTCGAGTTCGGCTCGCGAGAGGATGGCAAGGATCGGCGGAACACCCGCCGCTATCCGCGTATCGATTCTTGTCCAAACGTCTCTCATCGACACCTCTTGCAGGATGATCTCCACTCCAACGTCGGCTTCGATGGCATCGATACATCCCACCCATTGATCCATCAGCTCCGTTGGGATCAGCGCGTCCACACTGTTCTGTGCGACGGCTGCTGGGGTAGACAGCGCAAGGAAAGCAAAAAGAGTGGGCAACAAGAGCAGATGACGATTCCGTTTGAGCCGAAGCTTCCCAACGGTCATGCGAAACCTCCTTCAGCCGAAGCTGATCCGTCCGGCATGACACAATCGGGAACCTCTCTTGGCTCAAGGCTTGCACGAGCAGGCCTGCCATGCAAAAGAACACCAGTGACTAGATTAGCACCTCTGAACAGCGCTGCCAATTGATTCACATGACTGCCGTGTGTCTCGTCGTCTTGATCGAAACGGAGACCGCGTCCTTTCGAGGCGGTCTCCTCCACGTGCAACAACCTCCTGGTCGAGAAAGCTGTTATCTGCTGAATGGGCAGTCGATGGCGACGAGCTGCACAACACTGCGAATCCGCCTCAAGGCAAAAGCGCCGCTGCAAGTGAAATCACCGCGCAGGAGGGACGGTCGACAGCTTGCCTCCCGTCTGCGACGCTGATCAAGTTGGGACCGTGGTTCTAGCATCATAGAACACAAGCGGCCAGCTGCGTCCGCCAAGTTATGGCGAGATGAGGTGCGGCCGCTTCTCTCCAAGTGCCCAGGGGACGAACCCCGGAATTCGCCTCCCCAGGCAGAAGCAGACTAGACTGATTCCCAATAGCAATCGGCCGCCGAGCATCCGAGGTCGCCCAGCGATCCAGGTCGATTGCGGAACAAGGGATTCTTGTGACTGCACCGGAAGGAGGCAGACCTTGAATCGCAAATCGGCATCATGGCAAACAAGGACATGGACAATAGGGAGGTATGCCCGATGAGACATGCACAAGGAGCAAGAGCGCGTCGGCTCTTGTGGCTGACCCTGCTAGTTCTTGCAGCGATTTCGTTGACCGGATTGGCAACCACCCAAGTCGAGGTCGTCATCTCCAACACGCTGTGCACGGAGCTGCAAACCACGCAGTTTGTCTTCTTGCGTGGCGGGCTCCTGATCTATGCGGGGATGTCGTACCCGGGGACGATACCGCCGGGGCAATCGCGTACGTTTGAGTTTGACGTTCAGCAAGCTCCAACAGAGGTGCAGATTCGCGGCACGAGGGATGGCCACGCTCTACAAGTGAATGTGCAGGCTCCCGGGCAAACATCGTTCGCGTGTGGGACGATCGAGGTGAGAGTCGGCGGTGCCGCTCAGCCCGGTCCGGCGGCTCCGGCACCGACCGGCACTGCCGAGCTAACAACATGGATGATCCCAAGCCCAAACGCGCTTCCGTATGGCATCGGGATCGCCCCCGACGGCAACGTCTACTTCGCGGCGTACAGTGCAAACAACATCGGGCAGTTGGATCCAACCGCGAACCAGATCCGTGAACGGTCCGTGAACGGGGCCCCGTACGGGTTGCACATCAGTCCCAGTGGGTCGCTCTTCTACACACTTCCGGAGGCGAACGCCATCGAAACCATGGTGTTCACAGGAGGCACCGGTCGCTGGAATCTACCCACTCCCCACGCATCGCCGGACGTGCTGGTTTCAGCCCCAACAGGACCGGGCCAGGTAAACCTGTGGATTGCCGAGCGCGGTGCAGGAAAGGTCGCCCGATTCGCCCCGTCTCAAATCTTGCTTACGCTGCCGTTCATCATGACACCCGCGACAACCGTGATGCCAACCACAAGCCAGCTACCCGGCACCTCCGTCTCGGTTGTGCGCGAGTACCATCCGGGGAATCCGATGCTTCCGCCGCCCATCGCTTTGCTTGTTCCTGCGGCAACCCCTCCGTTCACGGAGTGGCAAAGCCCAGGCGGATTGGCGATGGTGTACTCCGTGGCCGTGGCTCCTGATGGGCGCATTTGGTCCAGCGAAGACTCAGCTCCCCTGGTGTCGCTTGATCCTTCGACAAACACGGCTCTCTACTACGGCTTGCCTTCCGGAACGGAACCGTTCGCTGTGATTGCTGGTGCCAATGGGGAAATCTGGTTCACGGACACCGGCCGCCCATCCATCGGGGTACTCGATCCGGCAACCAGTGATGTCTACCTCTGGCCTATTCCGGGCGGAACCCAGCCGTTCGACCTCGTACGCGACGCCGACGGCAAACTATGGTTCACGGATCGCGAGGCCGATGCGATCGGACACCTGAATCCGGCAACGGATGAGATCACCATGTATCCGCTGGGCACGAACACGCACCCTACGTTCCTCGTCCTCGACGAACAGAGCAGGGTTTGGTTCACCGCCGAAAGAGCCAACTACGTGGGCCGGCTGTCCGTCTCCGCCCAACCCCAACCCGGACCCGTTCCGTTACCCAGCGGGCAAGGCCAAGGCACACTGGAGATCAGCTCGACCCCACCGGGGGCTCAAGTCTACATCGATGGCACGTACCGCGGCACAACGCCCGTCACAGTCCCATTGGCAGCGGGACCCCACACCGTCGTACTGAGAATGCCAGGATTTCCGGATGCGCAGAGAACCATCACCATCTACGCCGGATCTCGGCATACGATGTCTGCGACGTTCGGCATCCAGCCGTAGCCTGGCTGAGTACGCTGCATCGCGCAAGGGTCAAATGTGAGCGTGCCGGATACAGCAAAGGAGCCAAGAAGTAAGGGATCGACCCCATGCGGGCTGGGACAGAAGGGCATTACCCTGGCCCGCAATCGGATTCCATCTTCGCCTTCGCTCGACGGAAGGCCGCGACTCCACACGGCAGATGTTGAAGACGGGGCGACCTCGGTTGCTTGCAACGTCGGACCACAAAGTGAAGTAGCCATCGGCTTCGCCGTCCTTTTCCTCGGCACCTTGTCGCAGTCGGCGCAAGCGCCGCCAACCCACGCTCCCAAAGACGCCAGAACCGAGGATTACGACGATTCATTCCATCACCCATGAGAGTCAGCGTCCGCCTCGTCAGACCAAGAATTCCTCACAGATAGAGTCCCGTGACATCTCCTCGCGAACCCCGGATCTCGCGCGCTACTCCAGCTTCGCGATGAAGTCGTCGATCGGCATGGCCGGTAGCGTTTGAATCTTGACACTGCCGCGCGAACCAAGCTCCACCGAGACCCGCATGATCGATGCCATGTCGGGCGCTTCCACGATGCTGACGAAATCGTAGGCACCAACGGTGGCATATTGGTCGATGACCCGTGCTCCGAACTGCTCGATTTCGTGGTTGACTTCCTTGATGCGATCCGGGTGTTTCTTGACCGTCTCGGCCCCGTTGTCTGTGACTCTGCTCAAAAGAACGTACGTCGCCACGTTTGCCTCCTTCTCCCTCCCCAAGAACGATTGTAGCATCCTCGAGAGATGAAGATGAATGCACCCGTAGCGTATCGAAGTGGCAGAAGGGTCTTACGCCCTTGCCCCTGAGATAACTCCCGATGCCCCCTCGGCAAAGAAACGCCCCTCGGGTGAGGGGCGTTCATCATCTGGCTCCCCGGGGAGGACTCGAACCTCCAACCATTCGGTTAACAGCCGAGCGCTCTGCCAATTGAGCTACCGAGGAATGCAACGGAATTCTATCGAAGGTTGAATCCCTCGTCAACTCCTCTCGGC
>Ga0272441_10005694_pt1 | contig 21420 bp, 23 predicted proteins | sample SSMProp6N_FD_193582 | JGI IMG/M metagenome (GOLD analysis project Ga0272441, IMG submission 193582) | Marine sediment archaeal communities from Little Sippewissett salt marsh, Falmouth, MA, United States - SSM-Prop-6N | ecosystem: Environmental > Aquatic > Marine > Wetlands > Sediment ... | reverse complement strand
CCCGACAAAACCGGTGAGCTGGTCGCTTAACTCCTGCTGCTCCTTGAGCAATCCCTGATTTTCCTCAATCGAACTCCGCAGGGCCGCATTCAGCCGCAGTAATACAGTGTCCTGCAGCTCCATATGCCCGAACCCGGTCGATCCCGTGGGCTCGGGCTGTTTTGCGAAAGAATCTGTTTTTTTCTGATCGGGCAGGAGATCCTGATTATTCGGCGCAAAACGAACATCAACCTGAGGCCGTGTTCCGGTCTCGGAGGGCCGGGACCTTTCGTCTTCCACGATCTGGTCCAAGCCGATGTTGGTCTCGATAACCGTGACTGCTTTCGCGTCTTGCGAAGACCGCGAGTCCGCTGTCTGAGACCAAACAGAACCGGGGATAAATAACAGGATAAAAATCACCATGCCTGCCATCCATCCCCCTCGATCCATCAATCTCGTATAGCGTTCCTGCTTTTTCGTCATCCGCGTCACTCCTTTATCTTCAAGACATGTTGATCAGGCAACTTGCCTTTTTCGCTGTATTCCATAGAAGGCTTGATATTACCCCGGTATTCGTCAAATCCCTCATCGCCTTTAACAATGTGCGGTGTTATAAATATGACGATCTCGGTCGCCTCAATCGAATCGGTTGTGCTGCTGAACAAGGTTTTAATGATCGGGATATCCATCAAAACCGGGAAACCCTTGCGGGTCTGGGTCTTGTTCTCTTTACGCAAACCACCCAGGACAATCGTTGAGCCGTCCTTGACCATGACCGTGGTCTCGACCAATGTCTTGTTTACCTGCGGGATTCCGCCGCCTTGCGAAGAGATGCTACCCACCACTTCCGAAATCTCGGGTTTCAGGGTCATGGTGACAAAACCCTCATCGTTGATCACCGGCGTTACGTTGAGCTTCAATCCGACATCCACAAACCGCACGTCTTCACTGGTGATGGCGCTTTCCCCGGTGCCTGAGGTGGTGGAAATGATATAGGGCACGGTATCGCCGACATGGATCTTGGCCTCTTCATTGTTGGTGACCAAAAGTTTCGGATTTGAAAGGATCTTGGTGTCCTGAACCTGTTTCAAGGCGCGGATGGCCAGTTCAAAACTGTCGGTCGTAAAATTCCCCACCCCGATTTTGCCATATTCGGAAAACAGATTGTCACTACTGGTCAGGTTGTCTTCATCCAGAAAAACATTTTTGAAAGATATTCGGCGTAAATTTTCGTAAGGGCTGTTACGGAAATCCCATTGCCAGTCAATCCCCCAGTCCAGCTTGGGCTTGAAGGCCACCTGCAGCACACGGGCTTCCACTAAGACCTCCTTGGTCGGCGCATCCAGGTCCCGGATCATCTGCTCGATCTCCTTACGCCGATCCGGATAGGCACGGATAATCAGTTTATTGGCGCGTTCATCCGCCATCACCGAACCAACGGCATGCGCATCAACACGCGCCTTTAATTTTTCCGCCACCACATCGGCCTTGGCGTACTGCAGGCTATAAACAAACGGCTCCAAAGGCGCCTCGATCTCACCAATGACTTTTTGCATTTCCGCGATCGATTCAACGGTATCGATCATGACCACCGTGCCCGTGTCCTCATCAATGATGATACGCCCCAGATCGCTTTTGATATTATCCAAGGCTGCCAGCACATAGCTTGGTTTAGCATATTTCAGCTTCACGATCTGGACTTCCTCTTTTTCGTTAAATTTTTTGCCAAACATGGCTTGATATTCTTCCGCGGTGCTGACATAAACAATGTCGCTCTCGATGTAATAGCCCAGATTATTGGAGATGACCACAATATCAAGGGCGTCTTTGATAGAAACATTTTTCAAATACAATGTCACACGACCGGTGATCGCATCCCCGGTCACCATATTAAAGTTCCCTTTCAGGGCCAGAAATTTCAAAACGTCGAGCGTATTCATCTCCCGCACATCCAGGGTAATGCTGCGCTGAAACCGCTCGTCAAACGGCTGAGTGATTTGCTCGATCACGATCGGTTTCGGATTAAAAGGTGCCGGGGGGATGACTGCAGAGGACGGATCCGCGGTCGTTTTTTGGTTTTGACCGATACTGGCCTGCCCCATCGATGTCCCAGCGGCTGGTGGTGCTGCTCGGGGTGGAACGTCAGCCGGGGTCTGGGCCCACAGCGGGGTCAAAGACAAAATACCGGTCATCAAAAAGCCTGCCAACACAATCACCAAACATACAATCAATTTGTGCCATGCAATTTTTATCATAATCTCATTTCCATTTCTTCTCCCTGAAAGGAGACGATGATGCTCTCGGCATAGATGTCCTTGATCAGGACATCATTAATCTTTTCTCCGCGTTTAAGAAAATAAGTAACCCCGCTGATGGTGTTTTCAACCAAGGCCGAAGCGGACTCCGGGGTGTCCAGCCAGGAGATCCCCACCAGCTTCAAATCCTTGGTCTGTATCGAGACATGCCGTATGCCCATTTCCTCTTGCGTCATCTCTGTTTCATCTTGAACGACCTTACGCTCATAAGGCTGGAAGATATTGCGGCGACTTACGGTCTTTATGTATTCTTTCAATTTCCTGAAGGTCGGCAGCAGGGAATCGACATCCCCGATCGCTTCCGGAAGCGTGGAAGGGTCTTGCTGGAAAGACAAGCTGGTTTCTTGTTTCAACTGCCCCATTCCTTTGGAAAAGTCGATCCCGAAAAAGACGAATAGGATGACCAGGCCGATGACCAGAATCTTGTTGACCTCGCGCAGACCAAAGGCGCCACCGGATTTACTGCCGATGAAGAAATTCTTAAAAAAACCCAAGGCGTCATTAACGAAAGGCGGCAGGGCCATGGCCCCCTGACCGACTCCGCGGACCGAGTTGTATACACTCTGGACATCCGTGGTAACAGCCGCATTCGCTTGTGCAGCATCACCGCCGCCTTGTGAATCGGTCTTTTCGATTAACTTCAGTAATTTTTGTTCTGCGCTTTCTTTGCCCATAGCAACCCTACAAGTTTGTGTTGCGACCCGTTGGATAAGCCGATGTCCTTTGCGGGTCAAGTCCGTTGATCCGGAATTGCTCCTGTTTTTGAATCACATCCCGCACCAAACGCCGATCAATCACTTTCTGATTTTGCAGGATCAATTCTTTTAAAACCTGATGACAGAGATTCGTGATGCGGCGCGGATAACCGCGCGCGTAATTATAAATTTCGCTTACGGCCTCTCCCGTAAACAGCTCCATGCGGCTATCATAACCACCCTGCTGAATCCGATAATTGATCAAGGCCTGAGTTTCCTGAACATCCAACGGATTTAATGTGTATTTAAAACTGATTCGGTCCATGAGGTTGGGCATGTTTACCAACTTGGGATAAAGTTCGACCTGCCCCAAAAGAACCAGTTGCAGCATTTTAAATTCATTGGTTTCAAAATTCAGCAAGACCCGTAACGTCTCCAGTGTATCCATGCTTAACTTTTGCGCTTCATCGATAATCAGGATAACCGTCTTTCTTTCATCCACGTTTTTTTTGATTAAAAACTGCTCAAACGCATCTCGTAATGTAATAATGTCGGCTTGTGAAAAATCGGCATTGAATTCCGTGCTTAAATCGAAATTCTGGATCAGACTTTTTAGAAAGATCTTTTCATTGTCAAATACGGGGTTTAAGATCACATGCTGAATCATGTTATCCCGTTTATTCAGTTCCTGAAGGAGAGTGCGGGAAAGGCTGGTTTTACCAGTACCGATATCGCCAAAAATGACCGACAATCCTCTGCGTAAACGCAGCTCGATCAGGATGTTGGTGAGGGCCATATCGTGTTCTTTGGTGAGGTAGAAAAAGACCGGGTCTGGGCTGGTGGAAAACGGCTCTTTTTTAAAACCAAGGATCGTGTAGTAGGCCATAATTATTTAAAATTAAATTTTATGAATCCTTATAAAGTATAAAATATTGAACACTATTTTTTCAAATTAATATTTTAGCTGATTTTATCATAACCGGTATATGTTTCAAATGGTTAATTCAACTATTTTTACGGGGTAAGCGAAAAATTGAGTTTAGTGCCAGGGTTTTTGATAATTAAGAATTTTGCTCAGGCAAGACAAGCGAAACACAGGGCCCTTGGGAGTGCTGTTTTTGAGCAAAAGCTTATAATTTGAAAGGGGTCATTGCGGGTTTTGGGAAGGGGTCGAGAACAAAAAAATAATAAACCCATAGACAAATCCCAAGGTCCTAAAAACGGCTCTCAAAAACATTATCCAGGCAAACCAGAGACTGGCTTTCGGATTCCTGTTCATGCTGAAACTGAATCCGATTTCCATGCCCCAAAGGACCAGTATGAGATAAGCACAAATATAAAACGATACAAAGCCGAAATACGGCACCATAAGAAGCGCCATACCAGAAACAAGCACTCCAATTGGCTCAAGGATATCTTTCCAAAATGTATAGTCATCCCCTTTCATCATTCCAGGATGTGTCCTATAAAGTCGTGCCCTCCAAAAGCCGTGAATATATTGTTCGTGCAAATATTTTTTGATTTTTTCTGGATGATAATGTTTGACAAGGGCTTTTGACTCAAATCGAATCTTGAGTCCCAGCTGAAGGATACGATAACTTAAATCATTGTCTTCATTGCTTGCATTGCGGAAACCCTTGTTATATCCTCCCGAACGGATGAAGACCTCCCTGGGAATGCAGACATTGTAGCTCCCGAAAAAACGCACGTCTTTTGAACCGAAACGCGCATGCCGGTAACTAATTTCAGCCTGGATACAACGCGCTAAAAGCGATTCTGGATTTGCAATATCATAAGTGCCACATACAGCTCCGATGTCATCAGACGTAAAGGCCGCGATTAGATTCGATAGCCAATCCGAATAAGGAATGCAATCAGAATCAATAAAGGCGATCAACTGACCGCGCGCTAAACTAGCCCCTTTATTTCGCGCCTGCGCAGGCCCTGAATTCTCTTGATAAACGTATTCGACCGAACGAAAAGATTGAACCAAGGAAGGCGTATCATCAGTTGAGCCGTCGTCGACGACAATGATCTGCACCGAACCCGGATAATCCTGCGACATGATCGACTCAATGGCTTGCCTGATCGTCTTCGAACAGTTATAGGCGGGGATGACGACACTGACTGGTTGAGATCTACTTGTGCGAGTGTCGGGTTGGTTCATTTATGGAATCTGTTTTTGCGCGATGCAAAAAAGCAGCATGCCGAAATATCGGGATAACAAGTTTTCGGGAGAAACCTTCCAAGGCAGAACATTGACGCCCCCTGTTCGAATAATTCTAAAACCATTCTTTTCATGCAATCCGGAAAGTTTCTTTCGTATAAAAGGTTTTTCGTTAATCCCCGGCATCAAAAAGGGGCGGATTATTGTCCAAGGTGAAAACAAATTCGGCACAAAGGTTATCAGATAACCACCTTCAGCGAGAACAGATTTCAAGTTTTGCATAATTATATTCTGATCAACATTTGAAAAATGTTCAAACAAACCGTCTGAAAAAATTAAATCGAATTGTTGATTTAAATGAGCACCGAAATTCTGATCCAGCATATCAGCTTTGACAATTTGTGCCCGATTTAAAGTTCTTTTCTTTGTTAAGTTTAGAGCATTTTCTGAATAATCAAGGGCTGTGACATTCAATCCTTTATCGCAAAAATATTCCGAAAAAAATCCACTGCCGCATCCCGCATCAAGGATCGTCATTCCAGAGTTAAGATGCCCATCCAAAACACTCAATATGCGTCTCTTAGACCATGAGGCCTGAGTATTTTGCGATTTGTCCCAAAATGAATTCCAATTTTGCGCAGTATTCATTGTCTCATTAACTATTGAGAATAAATAACTTTTATTCAGGAGAAAATTACAATATATACACTTAAGTTATGAAAAACGATACTTTATCTAAAAGCCAATTATCAGAAAAACTGTTTATTCCTTAAAACTGCCCTGCAAATCGTCTAACTTCTTTTCCAATAGACCAAGTTTTTGCGCAATCTTGTCATTTCGATGATTTTGCTGGCAAAGGAATATCGTTAACAAAAGACTTAAAAAAGTTATGCCGGCCAAGCTTGCAAAAAAGATAAAATTGCTCGGCAGTTCGAATCCAAGCCAATAAGCAAAACGAAACAATATATTTTTGAATACAGCGGCACCGATCGCTGAAACGCAAATCAGGATCCAACCAAAGGCATATTTAAATGACAATTTTTCTCTCCGCACCAAATCAATAACCAGCACCAACAATAAAACGGCTAATACGATGGTTAGCATCTGACTATTCATGGCGATCTCCTTCTTGCCTGCTCAAGGTCATCAAAAACAAGGCCAAAGACACTTTAAATAGATAATAAAAAGTTCTTATGAAATTAATCGAACTCTTGCCGGAATACCGTTGCCGCATCACGACCGGGACTTCGCTGATGCTCAGCCCGAAACGGGATGCGATCACCAACGATTCCGGTTCCGGAAAGTCAACCGGAAACATCTGGGCGAACAGATCAATTCCCTTGCGATTCCATCCGCAAAATCCGGAAGTCGTGTCGAGAACCCGTTGTCCGGTTAAGCCAAAAATGATCGCCGATAAATAAAAAATCCCTAACCGCCTCGGCCATCGTGGCGCATAACCTTCACGATTTTTTCCGATAAAGCGACTGCCGATGACCATGTCCGCATCGTCGACCTGTAACGATTTCAGGATCGCATGGATATCCTCCGGATCGTGTTGCCCGTCCGCATCCAGGCGAATGGCATATTCATAGCCTGCCCGATGGGCATGCATCAATCCGGCCTGGACGGCCCCGCCGATACCGAGATTAAACGGCAGCGAGATCACTTCAGCTCCAGCTTCAACGGCCCGCTCACGGGTATCATCCGACGAGCCATCATCGACGACAAGCAAATCAAAACCATCGGCGCATCGGCGTATTTCGGTCAGGGTGTGGTGAATATTATTGCTTTCGTTAAAGGCAGGGATAATGATGAGTTTATTAAAGGCCATGTTCTTGAAAACGCCTTAACAAGTCCTTCCCGGACGAGCCCGGCGCAGACGATCTTTTAAACTGCAATCAAAGATTCGATTATCAGCCCTGATAATCATCCCGCCCAGAATCTTCTTATCAATAACATACTGGGCCTGGTCCGGAGTCAAGGAGTGCTTGCCAAGGGCCTTGCGAAGCCCGTCTACATTTCTTCCGCTTAATCGCTTGTGAGTAATAATCTGAACGGGACCCGTCGGGTGCTTACCCGGACTCCAATATTCGAAAAGATTAATGGCCAGGTCGATGAGCATCTGATCCAAAATACGTTTGAGGATCATCACGATGATGGAGATAACGACAACCTGCGCCAAGAAAGCCGCCAGCATCAGAGGCATACAAGCTCCTTAATATACTTTACAACCTACAATTTATGCTAATGATCACCCCGTTCTTTTTCAACAACATTTTATATTTTCGTATCACCGATGGCTTGCGGAATTGCCCCTTGGATTTGTTCCTCTAAGACCTCGGCTGCGACGCGGATCAGATCGTCTCCCTCCGTCTTGACATCCGGTTTCACCCCGCTGAAACTGAAGATCTTGCCGTCCGGGTGATGACCTCGGGCCGTCACTAAAAGGGCCATGGAGTCATCACTGAAATAAAACATGCTCTTCAGGAAAACCTGCCCGGCCGTATTTTGCCCGATTAAAGTAGCCCGGCCGCGCCGCTGCATGATCCCGGAAAATAATTCCGAAGAACTTCCGCTTTTTTCGTTGACCAAGATCGCGATCGGACCGTGATACCGCAGCTGGGAAGGGATCTCAGGGATATGCAATCGAGCCTTGGGCCGGTTCTTCTTTTGAAAATAGGCGAACTCTTCATCGGGCGGAAGAAAGAAGGCCGAGATCGCCTGCGCCGCCAGCGGAGGCCCGCCTGGATTGTCGCGCAGATCAATGATCAGCCGGCTGCCCTCCCGGGCCAAAACCTCTTTCATCAGGATTTCCATGTCTTCGGCCGTGGTGCGGTTAAAACGCCTGATCTGAATACAGAAAACATCGGGAATACCCGTTTCGACCTTAAAGACCTCCTGCTTAAAATACTCTTTGCTGACCACTTCGATCTTCTTTTCTTCATCGGCACGCGCGTCCCAATATATCAACGAGACCATCTCCCCTTCCAGCGGAGTCAGGATTTCCTGGATTCGTTCCTGTGAAAGATCCACGGCCTTCTCTTTATTTAATGCCCGGATGATGTCGGTTTCCCGCAGGCCTTTTTCAAAGGCATCCGACCGCGGCTCAACCCAACGCACGACAAACCCGTCCGAGGTTAACGATCCCTCGATCCCCAGATCGATGCGTTTGCCGAGGACTTCCGTTTCGAATTTCTTGGCATCACGCGGAGGAAAGAATTTCGAGAAGATGTCATCCTCCGCCTTCAATTCATCCACCAGGAAGGCCGCGCTGCGCCACTTGATGTATTTTTTGCTTTTGCCGGCGCGCTTCAGCTGACCGTAAATCTTCGTATTAAAAAGATAAATGAAGCGCATAAAATCTCGCACCTTGACCTCGTGATAATAATTCTTTTCGACGACTTCGTAGACCTCTTCGAAGAAATCGAGGAACTCCTGGTAATCTTTTTGCTTGGTGAATGACTTATTGATCGGAGGGAGTTCCGCCGCGAAGGTACGGCGGCCGGGCAGTGGTAAGAAGTCAAGGCCAATGCCCGTTATCGATATGACGGTTAAAATGACGAGAATCTTTCGCCAGGTCATAATTTTAACAAGTATAACATAATCGTTTAATAAATACCCATTTTTTCAAAACCGGAAAAAGACTCGAATGACAAACCGTTCTTTTCCGCTTTCCGCGATTCTTTTAATGATTGCAGCATTACCATCTCTTCCGTTGATATCCTATTGTCCTGGGATTCGATCCCAAAGGCACTCATCAAGATCTTCTTGATACGAGTCAACGGTAGGGCCATATTGGTGACAAAATCGCTGTGCGGCCGGCCTTGACGGTATTCCGGCATCTGTTCAGGGATCCGCAGATACTGTTCCATTAGTTTTAGATTAAAATCGAACAGGATCGTCCCATGATGTAAAAAATAATGCCGTGCCCGACGCTGCGCATTGCCCGAGAACTTGCGTTCTTCATTTGTCGCGCTGAGCAAGATCATATCAGATAACGGCCTAAAATCCACCCGCAATCCCTCAAAGGCTAAACCGTCAATGATTTTGCCGAGAATTCTCCGGTAAGAATGATTCACATCGGCATATTCCGGATCATCATCCTTCGGCACAATTAAGGAATAATTCAAACAACCCGGCCCCTGCAAAACCGTACCCCCGCCCGATGAACGGCGGATGACCGGAATCCGGTCGAGCTGGACCCGGTCCAGCCAAAGGTCCTCGTCCTGGCGGCTGATGCGGCCCAGAACGATAAACGGGATGGGGGATTCCCAAAAACGAAGAAACCCGCCCCCCCCCTCCCTTTCCATCCGCATTAACAGCAGATCATCGAATAAAACATTTTCATCCGGGGTATGAAAAGAGATGTCGCGAAGGATCATGAAAACTCCTGGTGCCGAAACGACAGGATACCGTTCATGCAGACGGATGGGTGAAATAATTCGTATTGATTTCCCGGGCCGCCTTGACTTCGTCCGGACGATGAACCGGGGTTGTCTGAGGATAATCCTTGAAACAACCCGGATTCTCCCGGGCCAGCTGGGCGGCACGCTTCATGGCACTGATGAAATGGTCCAAGGACTCCTTGGCCTCAGTCTCGGTCGGCTCGATCATCATGGCCTCAGGAACGATTAACGGAAAATAAACCGTGGGGGGATGAATGCCTTGGTCAATTAAAAACTTGGCGATATCCTGAGCATGGACGCCGGCCTGCGCCTGACGAGCGGCTGAGCAGACAAATTCATGCATACACTGTTGCGCAAACGGGATCTCATAATCATCCTTGAGCCCCTGCATCACATAATTCGCGTTCAAAACGGCGTGCTTCCCCGTTTCGATCAACCCTTCCTTCCCCAACAAAAGAATATAGGCATAGGCCTTGAGGATCACCGAAAAATTTCCGTAAAATGAAGCCAGATAGCCGATCGATTCGGGATAATCATAATCCAGAAACAAAGTCCCGTCGGGATTTTTCCTGACCCGTGAAATCGGCAGATACGGTTCCAGGATCTGCTTCACACCAACCGGTCCCGATCCGGGACCGCCGCCGCCGTGGGGTGTGGCAAAGGTTTTGTGCAAATTAACATGCACGATATCGAAACCGATATCTCCAGGACGGCATTGTCCCAGGATGGCGTTCAGATTCGCCCCGTCGTAATACATCAGGCCGTCGACCGCATGAATCATTTCACAGATTTGTCTGATTTGGGGATTAAAAATCCCCAATGTATTCGGACAGGTCAGCATCAATCCCGCGACTTGCGGCGTGATCTTCTTCTTCAATTGCTCCAGATCCATCCCGCCGCGCGCATGGGTCGGGACCGGGACCGCGGTATAGCCGGCGATGGCTGCGGAAGCCGGATTGGTGCCATGGGCCGAATCCGGAATGAGAATAATAGTTTTATCATTACCCTGGGCGCGGTGATACGCGGCGATGAGCATCACCCCGGTCAATTCACCATGCGCCCCAGCCATGGGTTGCAGGGTGAAATGATCCATCCCGGTTATTTCGCCTAAGAAGCGTTCGGTCTCATAAAGAATCTGCAAGGCTCCCTGACAGAGATGCTCTCCCTGCGGCAGCTGCGGCAATAACGGATGCAATTGGGTAAATCCCGGATCCATGGCCGCGGTTTCGGTAAATTTCGGATTGTATTTCATGGTGCAGGACCCGAGCGGATACAACCGAGTATCGACGGAATAATTCAACTGCGATAAAGCCGTGTAATGACGCACCGTCTCCAATTCGCTGATCTCAGGCAGGCCCAAGGCCGTCTGACGTTTTAAGTGATCCGGGCAAAAGGCCTGCGCCGGAACCTCGCTGGCGGGTAGCTGCACGCCCTTGCGCCCTTTAACGCTTTTTTCAAAAATAAGCTTCACTTGGTTTATTCCTCTCAGGCATATTCGATATGCTGAATTGCAACAATACTTTCCTTCAAACACTCGCTAAACCGTAAGATTTCTTCCCGTGTCCGTTTTTCGGTCACGGCAACCGTCATATAATTCTCCATGCCCGGATAATAACGCCCCAAAGGAAATCCGGGAACATATCCTTTCGGGAGCATGGCACTGACCAGAAGCATGGCATCACAGGGCAAGAAAACCGTGAATTCATTAAACGTCGGCGAACTGCGTTTCACTTCTATCCCGGGGATCTGTTCCAGGCACTGACGTGCGAATTCGGCTTTTTCCAGATTCAACAGGGCCAGCTGTTCGATCCCCGATTTCCCCAACAGGGCCAGATAAATCTGGGCCTGGATCGCGTTCAAGGCTACATTCGTACATATATTGGATGTGGCTTTCTCCCGCCGGATGTGCTGTTCCCGGGCCTGCAGCGTATTGACAAAACACCGCCGGTTGCGGGTGTCCACTGTTTCCCCGACGATCCGTCCCGGCATTTTATGCACGAAACGGCGGCGCGTGGCCATGAATCCCAGATACGGACCACCAAAATTCAGCGGTAGTCCCAAGGACTGAGCTTCGCCGGTCACAATATCCGCACCCATTTCTCCCGGGGTCTTTAACAATCCCAAAGAAAGCGGATACACGCTTTCGATCACCAACGCCCCCTGCGCGTGGGCCTTGTCGATTAAATCCGTATGATCGTCGATCGCTCCAAAAAAATTAGGATTCTGAAGGATCAGGGCCGCCGTTCGCTTGTCAACGAGCGAAAGGACCGCATCCCGGTCACTGCGGCCGTGAACCACGGGCGCCTCCACGAATTCGATATGGAGATTCTTGGTGTAGCTTCTTAAGATCTTACGGTAAATCGGACTAACCCCGCCGTCCATAATGATCCGCGTTCGCCGAGTGATGCGCAGGGCCATCATCATGGCTTCATAAAGGGCCGTCCCGCCGTCGTAAAGCGACGCGTTGGCCACATCCATATCCGTCAAGGTGCATACTGAACTCTGAAACTCATAAAGGGCCTGAAGGGTCCCCTGGGAACATTCCGGCTGATAAGGCGTATAGGCGGTCGTGAATTCACCGCGGGAGGCCAAAGCAGTTACCGCGGGCGGAACATAATGATCGTAATACCCCCCGCCGATAAAAAGCATTAAATCGGAGCGATGACCAGCGGCAAGTTTGTGCAAATGGGTCAAGACATCAAACTCGCTTTTCCCCGGAGCCAGTTCAAACGATGCCGGTTTGAATTTATTAACATCTTTGAACAGGGTCTCGATATCAGGCACCCCGATGGATTGGAGCATCTGGCTGACTTCGTCAGCCGTATGAGGGATATAGGGATTCAATCACTAACCTTTCGTTCAGCGGTCCTGCAGGTTGATGACAGGAAAGGCGATCACGCCTCCGGTGGGAATCCGGCTCAAGAATCCAGACTTTTCAAATAACTGCGATATTCGTCACCGGTCATTAAGTTGGAAAGTTCTTGCGGATCGGACACCTCGATCTTAACCAGCCAGCCTTTTTCGAAACAGTCTTTATTGATCAAGCCGGGATTGGATTCGAGTTCGTCATTAACCTCGGTCACCTTGCCTGACATCGGGCTGAAGATATCACTGGCCGCTTTAACCGATTCTACCGAAGCCAGCTGCTCGAACTGCTCCACCTCGTTTCCGATGCTCGGCAATTCCACAAAGGTAATATCACCCAAAGAGGATTGCGCGTATTCCGTAATACCGACAATACCGATCCCGTCTTCCAGGTTAATCCATTCATGTTCTTTGGTATAGTGGTAATGATCATAAATTTCCATAAACCGCTCCTTTAGTTTTTCAGTGAACCTTGCTTATAAAAAGGCGGTCGGACAACTTCGGCCGCAAATGAATGAGGGGATTCTCCGATAATGATTTGATCCTTACCTGACGGCGGGGCGGATCCGATCAGGCCCAATCCGATCCCGCGATTCAGCCCCGGGGAAAAAGTCCCGCTGGTGACCACCCCCAGCGGGTGTCCGCCCGAATCACTGATCGGATATCCAGCGCGCGGCGATCGCCGCGATCCGGAAACGATGCCGATACTCCGACGAGCAGGCCCGGCCTGTTTTTGACGTAGCAGGCTTTCTTTTCCGATAAAATCCTTTTCCCAGTCGATAAAACGGTTTAATCCGGCTTCCAGCGGTGTAATCTCAGGTGTTAATTCATGCCCGTAAAGACTGTAACCCATCTCCATCCTAAGCACATCGCGCACACCCAAACCGGCCGGCCGGGCGCCTTTCTCAATCAATACGGACCAAAGACGCTCGGTTTCCTCCCACGGATAAAATATTTCATAACCCAATTCGCCGGTATAACCGGTCCGGCTGACCATCGCGCGGCAACCCAGTATTTCACAATGTTTAAAAGTAAAATAATTCAGCTCCTCGATCCCGGGGACTAAAGGGCCCAACAGGTCACGGGAATCCGGGCCCTGTACATCGATCTTCCCCGTGCGAGACGATAGATCGTCAAAAGGCGTGTCCGGCGACAGCAGACGTTGTATGTGATCCGCATCACCGTCCGTGGTCGCGGCATTCACAACCAAAAACCATTCATCTTCGGCTAAGCGGAAGACAATCAGATCATCCACAATACCGCCGGAGGCGTTACACATCACGCCGTAGCGCCCGGACTGAACCGCCATTTTCGATAACGGCTGGGTCACGATCCGTTCCAGGCCGGTTTCACCGGCATTCCCGCGGATCAGAAATTCCCCCATATGGGAGATATCAAAGACCGAAACCGCTCGGCGGGTTTGTTCATGTTCAACCAAGATGCCTTCATACTGCAGCGGCATTTCCCAGCCGCCAAACGGGACCATCTTTGCGTTGAGACGGCGGTGCGCAGCAGCGAGCGGGGTCTTCTTTAATTCAGGATCAGTAATCACTTTCATTGGCACTCAATATATATTTGCGAATTATAATATATAATTCTATTTATCTTGTAAAGATGTTTCCTTGAATTCAATAACTTTCTAAGTCATATTTTTCATTCCTGGTCCTGCTCCAAGTCAATATCCTTACGCCCGATGATATAATAATTTTGATCATCCGGTCGGCCGGTACGATGCACGATCACCAAATGCCGTCCGGGTTGCAGCGTTACGGAAGGATCGAAGCGAAACGCCATCCGGGACATCTCCTCCCTGGATTTGATCTCAACAGCCAGCATCGGCGTAGAATAAAATTTCTCTGAGGCCGGAACCCAGACGGGCTGACGGTCATCGATTTTATATAGGTACGCCCGCAGGCTATCGCGCGGATTCCCGACCTTGCGCAGGGATACAACAACCTGGTTAAGCTCCAGTTTTGTTTTCAGAAATATCATGGTTCCTGTCGACAACAAGAAGCGGTTGCGGGTACCGATCCGACGGGCGTCTTCCCTCATCAAGTTCAAATCTTCCCCACGGGGTGCAAACTTCGTCAGCGATTGACTGAGGCGTTCGGCGTCTAATAACCAAATGCGACCGAGTAGCCGGTTATCCCCAAAGGTATGCCCCAGGATCAGACGGCGATAAGTCAGGATCTCCTCCTCGTGCAACCAATAACGGCTATTGGCCAAGGTACGGTAAGAAGCCACGGCATAATCTTCCATCTGCCCGCTTTCGATCAAGGCATTCAGGAAAAGGTCTCTATCAAAATGGATATACGGACTGGTAACAGCAATATAAATCGAGTTGCCGGTTATGGGCGGGAGCAGGATCAGGCCCTCCCGGGCCTGGGCCAGGGTTTGGATCTGCGTCCAGGGAAGTCCGGTCTTGATATCCTCATCCAAATATGGGATAAAGGCCTTATAATGCCGAAGATGGACAAAGGTGCTGATCCGTTTAGGATTCAATTCCCGGATCTTATCGGAGAGATAATTTTTGGACATCCGGCAGGGATAAATATCTCCCCAAAACATAAAGGCATTAACCAAGGCATGAACGGTTAAAACAGCGACGAGAAGATTGCGCCATCCCCTCTTGGGATCAATCGCCTTAAGGGTAAAGAAGAATCCGTGCCGGGAGATATCATCCAGGCAGAAGACAATCAAAACGATCAATCCGACCAAGGCCGGGAAATAGTTGGCGCCGTACTGCGCGGCACCGACGGATTCGGCCATCAGACACGCTGAAAGACTTAAAAACAACACACCAGCGATTTTCAAACGAGATCGAATGTCTTTGATACCGATCACCTTGGATAAAAGATAGACCGCACACAAGATATAGAACGGAAACAACACGGGCATGATCACAGCAAAATACCGAACGATCCACAGCCAGCCCCCGCGTACGCTGGCGACCGGGGTGGTTTCGAACCATTGCTGTAAAAAAGGCTGATTGTAAAAGAAATGATTATAGCGCCCGCTGATCCGGACATATTCCCAATAGCTCCGGAGGTTTTCACCGATATCAGGTAAATTGATATAAACCACTACGGAGAAAAAACCGGCCGCCACTAAGAACATGGAAATCCCGGCCGAGCGCAACCGGCCGGCCCTATCTTTCGGTCGCGAATCGGTCCAAAGGCCATAGACCCATGCGGCCGCGAAATAAGGCCAGTACAGGGCCGAGACGGTCGAAGCAAAAAATGACAGACCGAGCCAAAGCCCGGCCAGTAAACCGAAGATAAATTTCTTTAAAACGGATCCCCGGGCCTGCATGATAAAGAAGACCGCCCCCAAAAAAAACATCAGGCCGGCCGGCTGATGTTTGGCCATAAGTATATACATATACGGCCAGGCCGAGAAGGCGAATAAAAACCACCCGATAAAAGCATGAACCGTGCCCCAAAACGACTTAAGGATTTGATAAACGAGCAGAGAGGACACCAAGAGGCTCAAAATACAAACAATGATGATCGGCCTGAGGGTTTCGACGTCCCGCAAGAGTCTTTGGAAAAAAGATATGCACAGAAAAAAGATCTCTTTGCCGTGAGCCAGCCGCACCCGTTCCTCATCAATATCATGATGAATGTCAGAGACGAAACGCGCCTGGATTAATTGTTCAGCCGAATCCAGATAATAATCTTCGGCATCCGTCGGCCAGAAATGGATATCCCAAGCCGCATGCAACATGATCAGGGCGAAAAAAATAGAAACAAGATATACAATGATTGACAAGGAATGGGTCTTGAAAAAATGTCGAGATAAAATCGGCATGATAATCAGTAAGGGAATAAACGCGCCTGGGAGGACTCGAACCCCCGACTCTCGGTTCCGAAGACCGAAGCTCTATCCAACTGAGCTACAGGCGCAATATAACCGGGATGACTCCCGGAATCGTGACAACCACAAAGAAAATATGGATTTATTATATCAATCCTTGATGAAATGGCAAGAAATGGGTTTACATAATCAAAGAATATTTATTCGTAAAAATCAATTTATGCATTGTCAGCATGTTCGGGAGGGGATAAACTGAGGAAGGTTATTCGCATTTATACTTTTTCAAGGTCCACGTATGAAACTTTGCCAAAAATGCGGGAAGCTGTATCAGGAACAAATCATGACCTGTCAAGCCTGCAAGAGCCCTTTAGATGAGGTCTCCCTGCGACAGGCCCTGGAACTGACGCAACCCAAAGCTCTGGGGAACAATATCAAGGGAAAAAGTCAGCGCGAATTATCCGACACCTATAAGCAATACCACATCCGCAGCTTTCTGAAAAACCGATCCTGCTTTCTTGATTTCGACATCTATAAAAACCGGCTCAAGCACGGGCGCCGATTGAAGCGTTTTTTCATCGCACCGCTACGGATCAGTGCCTTGATCAATATCCCCTGGTTCATATTTAACGTGATCAGTTCCAATAAGTTTCATCTCGAATATACCGAATTCTGCCCCAAATGCGAATGTAAATATATCCCGGGGCAGCACACCAAAGAAGAATGCGACTACAATGTGGAGTATTTCAATATCCTTAATGACATCTTAAACGGAATGATCATCCAACGCAGAATCATTTATGAAGAATACTCCCGTTGGCGTGTGCGCAACAGACTAAGAAGCGCCTATCGGGACTTGTTTCAACGGCGGATCCCCTGGGAGATCTTTTGGGATTTTCTTTCGGTTGGATCTTCGGTCATCTTCTGGATTTACCTGACCGTGTTTATCTGTCTCCCTTGGGCACAGGCCTTCATGAATGATGCCCAGCAAATCCAGGAAGTATCCACCCGGTTGTATTTACGGTAGGATGAAACGGAGGGAAAAGCTCGATGTCCGATAAAAATAAACGTTATCTGCAGATCACTCGCATTGTCTTCATCAGCATCACGATCGGCATCGTGATCCTCTGCTTGCAAAGTCTCTGGACCGGGATGGCCGTTTTTCAGCAATATGCGCTCGGGCTGGCCGTTTTCGGATTATTTATTATCAGTTGTATCGTGGCCCGGGTGGTCAAATCTTCCGACTGAACTATCCCCATAATCCGCGTTTATGCTGGCGGGCGTCCTGGTAAAAGGACCGGAACGGGTCTGCAAAACGGGTATTGGGCGGGATGCTCATCGGACGGGCAAACCCGGCCTTCAGGATCGTGGCATTTAAAAATATATAATCAACCGCTTGCCCCTGATCATCAACTCGCTGCTCGACGACAAAATCATCCGGGATACCGTTTCGCTCCAGCCGCGAACCCGGCTCGACCTTAATCCAGATATAAGCCAAGGTACGGCCGTATTTGTCCAACCGTTCCCGGTCATATTCAATCCGCACAACGGCTCCCAGTGCCAAATCACGAACAAAAGCATAGGCCCGTTGTCCGCGGGCCATGATTGTTTTTAACGCTTGTCCCGATCGCCGGGCATCGGCCCTCAGCTTGTCATTGTCGCGCATTTCCGGACAGTCAATCCCGATCAGGCGGACCTTGGTCCCGTCCGCAAGGCGGACGGTATCCCCGTCGTAGACCTTCACAATCCGCTGCGGAGCCGGCCCGCATCCCTGGGATACGATCAAAAGGACAATCCCGAACAAACATCCCGCGGCCAACCGTGACAGGCTTTTATTCATCCGCATCGGCATCCAGATCCTGTTCAAAATCGTCAACAACCTTTTTGACTTCCAACTGGGCCTTTTCGATCTTGTCCTTGCAGAGGTTGACCAAGCTCACGGCCTCCTTCACGTGATCGGATAATTCGTCTACATCAATATCTTCATCTTCGATCTTTTGGATGATCTCATCCAGTTTTTTTACGGCCCGGCCGTACTTCATTTTTTCCACCATTTCCTCCCTTCTGATCCAGAGCCTGAACACGACTGCGAAAGACCCCATCGCTTGTTTTTGTTAAAATCCCGTCCCCGGGTTTCACATCCTTGATGCCCCGCACTAACTTTCCTTTTTCCAAACGCGTGATACTAAACCCCTTTTGCAGGATCCGGACCGGATCCGCCATCTCAATCAGACGTTCAACCTGGTTGATGTGCGTCCTAATCCGTAACATCCGAAACTGAATGCCTTTGACCAAGGCTTGCTGCCTGTGGCGAACATCCTGGCTCATACGCGCCAGCAGGCGCAACGGTTGTTTCCGTAAAGCTTCCCCGCGATAGACCAATTGTTGCGACTGGTTCCTCAGATAAAAATCGGTCAATCTTTGCAGATGCCGGACCGCGTCATAAAGGTGCTCCTGCTGTTCATCAACGCGCTGTTGCGCCAAATCCAACAGGGTTTGCGTCTTTTGATTCAGCTCCGTTAAAAAAGTCTCGACCCGAAGAATCAAAAAACGGGCGATGGCCGTCGGTGTTTTTTGATGGGTATGCGCAGCCAGATCCGTGACCGTTATATTAATCTCATGCCCGATACCGCTGAGAACCGGGATGGGGCAGGCCGCAACCGCACGGGCGATCCGTTCGGAATCAAAACAACTTAAATCAGCGATCGATCCGCCGCCGCGGGTAATCACAATCACGTCCAAATCCGTATTCCGAGATAATTTCTTAAGGGCACGACAAACGTCCGGAGCGGCCCCTTTCCCCTGCATGAGCGATTCATGAAAAAGAACTTCAAAAGCATAACCGCTTAATTTCAATTCTGAGAGAAAATCATTATACGCAGCCGAATCGGGCGAGGTGATCAGTCCAACATTCAGCGGCACTTCAGCCAGCGGGAATTCTTTATTCTTCTGAAGGATCCCGTCTTTGGTCAGGCGGGCGATCAATTTCTGCTTTTCCTGGGCAATCCGCCCGAGGGTATATACCGGATCGATACTTTCCACAACCAGGCGCACGGCTCCGTGCGGCGGATAAAAATCCACCCGGCACTGGAACTTTACTTCGATATCGTCTTTTAATTGAAAGGCATTGGCCGCCTTCGTCAACAATTGGTTGATGTATTCCCGCCGGCCGGCAAAGATGACCACTCCGATCCGAGCCACGATATCCTTGGAGTCCGCATCTTTCTCGCATAATTCAAAGAAAACATGCTTCTTGTTCCGGTTGCGGTCAAATCCCTGGATCTCGCCACAGATCCACAACGGCTGGGGAAAACCCATGGTCAACACATCCCGAACGAGATGATTGAATTGCGATACGGTTAAAAATTCCTGTTCGTGTTTCATCATTCCTCTTTCAGGAGTTCATGAAAGCGCCCTGCGTTGCGCGGTGCATAGCCGTAAGCATCATTATTAAAATAAGCATAAAGCGCCTCAATCCTGCCTTTCAAACCACGTACCCGGTAAGCCCATTCGTTCAAATCCTGATCAGCATAATTTGATCCATAACGCTGTCCGCGGCCATGAAACCGCAAATAAACAAAGTTGCTTGTTAGTTCATCCTGGCCCTTTTGGAATCCCGGATCGGCCCAACAAAGACTAAATCCGTATTTCCGCATGATTTCATAAGTCTCCTTATTAAAACATGTTTCGTTCCGAAACTCAAAGGCATGTCTCATCCCGGACAATTCGGGATTCGCAGCCATATGACCACAAAAATCATTCAGCCGTTGAGGAGAATGCCTGAACGTAGGCGGGAATTGCCATAAAACACAATCAATCATTTTACCCAAAGGCTGAATTCCCTGCGCCAATCGATCCAGTGGTTCCTTTATGTCTTTTAACCGCTTAATATGCGTGATATAACGGCTGCCTTTGATACTGAACCGGAATCCGGGCGGTACTTTTTGACTCCATCCCGCAAACACCGCGGGTTTGGGCAATCGATAAAAAGTCACGTTCAGCTCAACGGTCGGAAATTTCTGGACGTAGAATTTAAACCATTGCGATTGAGTCAAACCCGGGGGATAAAAAACACCGTTGGCCCAATGTTTGTAACTATATCCGCTGGTCCCGATCAATACCTTCATGACTTCTCCTGATAGATATAAATCAGATGCGGGATAATAATCACTGAAGAACATGGGATGAGAAGAAAACGCCAGACCGATGAGCCCAGCCAGGCCGCCATCAGGCTGAATCCTGCGGCCAACACGGCTCCGGAAAAATCAAGGATCAGGGGCTCGGATTGCCCCGGATATAATCTGAAAACCCGCAACAACCAACCCCCGAAAAACAAAACCGCAATCAGCCGATAGAAGAAAACAAGCTCATGGTTACGGACCAACATAAAGGTTTCGGTTATAAGGACTGCCATTAACCAAAACCGGTAATACCGCCAGGCATTTCCCGTCATTGTCCCTCGCTTACCCCTGATCGACAAATCTGATTGTTCCTATTCAAGCAACGTCCTGTAAATATCTTCATCCTCTTGCGAAAAACAGACGAATAAAACCCGTTCGAGTTCCGGCCATTCTTGCAGGCATTGGCGAACTGTCTCGACGGCAATTCGGGCTGCTTGTTCCTTGGGAAAACGGTAAATGCCGGTACTGATACAGGGAAATGCCACACTCTTTATCCCCTGCCCGGAGGCGATCTGCAGACAACGCCGATAGCAGTTTTTCAGCTGCTCCTCCTCCCCTTTTTCCCCACCCTTCCAAACCGGGCCGACCGCATGCAAAACATAGCGTGCCGGGAGATTATATCCTCGGGTCAATTTCGCATCACCGGTCTCGCATCCGTTTAGCGATTTGCATTCGGCTAATAATCCCGGCCCGGCGGCCCGATGGATCGCGCCATCCACACCACCTCCGCCCAAAAGCGAACGGTTGGCCGCATTCACGATCGCATCCACATCAAGCCGGGTGATGTCTCCCCGTATAATTTCCATGGATCCCATCATCAATGATCTCCTTCCTGATCCTCGGGTCGCATCTCTTTAAAACCTTCCAGATTCCGGATATATTCTTCCATGCCCTGCATACCCATTTCCTGGGCGACGCGGGCATCATGAATGGCCGAATCAACCTCACCCATAACCGCGTATACCATGGAACGCTGATAATAGAGCATTGATAAATTGG
>Ga0272441_10005693_pt1 | contig 21422 bp, 39 predicted proteins | sample SSMProp6N_FD_193582 | JGI IMG/M metagenome (GOLD analysis project Ga0272441, IMG submission 193582) | Marine sediment archaeal communities from Little Sippewissett salt marsh, Falmouth, MA, United States - SSM-Prop-6N | ecosystem: Environmental > Aquatic > Marine > Wetlands > Sediment ... | reverse complement strand
GGGTTTATTGGCTGTAAAATCATAATTCCCAGACTGAATATAATTTGCATTACCAAGACTATCTGCAATAATTCTAAAAGCAATATTTCCTTTCTGTGATTTAAACCACATATAAGAATAACCATCAGCAACAGTGGCATTTGTATTATCTACTGTTAAAATTGTGCTTGTTGTGGGATTATTTACAGTAAGTTCTCCTGCTGTTATATCTCCTGTTGTTGTTAAATTATAAGCTCCGATGTTTATGTTAGAATTTGCGTTTGAGCCGTCTAACTTTAGATAAGTTGTATCGTGATTATGTGATATAGAAGAAAAGTTTGCATTAAGCCAATTAGTTGCATCTTGATTTCTCCCTATACCTGATAGGTTTGGGATAACTACTGCGTTAGAAACTTGAGACGATGGTCTGTTCTGTTCTGAAAATCTCTTTACTAATGTCTCAGGGCTTGGCTTTCTGCCTGAACCTTTGCCGCCCATTAGAACCCCACTCTTTCAATTTCTCTCACTAGAGTTTTCTGAGCTTCTAACTGAATCTTGTGACCTGTCTGCTTTGTTGTGCCTGCAGTTATACCATCTGTCACAGGATACCTAGTTTTTACTTCAGCTTCGTTATGTGTATCTGCCATAAATATTATAAGAAATAAGAATTAATAAACTTTACGCATCTGCTTCTCGTTCTACTTTAAACACCACAAATACTTTATCTCTACCTGAAACAGGAACAACTTTTATGAAGTCTGTTGCTGCTGCTAAACTAAGAGTATCTATGTGTGTCTTTATTGCTGCCACACCCTCACATATTGTTGGTGTGCTTGCGGTTAAATCTCCTGCTCCCATTTTAAGTTGCTACTGCTACACTCCCCTCTATTATTCCTTTCTTGATTAATTCATTTATTAGAGTTCCCAAAACATCACATATCACTAAGTCTGCTGAACCATCGCAATCCATATCTAAATCAGATGTCCAATTAGTGATAGTGAAAACTGCAGAGGGAGTATCTCTAGCTTTATAAGCCATTTTTACTTACCTCGTTTTTTAGTTTTAGCCTCTTTTTCTCCCAGAAGTTCGTCGATATCTACATCTGCGAATTTTGGAAATCTTGCTATTCTTCTCTCAATCCTCTCTCTCCAAAACTGCATTTCTTCTGCGTTCTCTCTACTCTTTGCCAATTCATATCTTTTCTTACAGGTTTCTAATGTCATTTTTATCCTACTTGTGTATCGGTTATGACGTAGACTGACTTAGGGTCTGTTAGGATACATTCTCCCTCTTCCCAAACTCTAATCTTTCTACCAATACCTGCATCGTTTATGACTGCACTTGTAATTGGAGAAAAAGATTTCCACGTTGCTGACCTTTGAGGTATCATCAATACTGCGTAGTCTGTTGTAAATGTTGTAGATACTACTATCTTAACTCCTAACAACTCCATAACTGTTCCGTCCTTAACTCTATCACTAGAGAACTGTGGGATACTTGAACCCTTAACATTAATTAAAAATGTCAATAAGTTCTTATGGTCTGTTGGGTGAAGTAGCATTACTAAATTCTCTGCGTCATATCTATAAGTTCTGATAGCTGCTTTTGCTGCCATAATGTCAGTTATAGGGTCTCCTGTTGCTGTGTCGTCCCAGCCGTCTTCTGTTGCAGCTCCGGTCTGAACGTTTCCGCCATCTGCAGGAACACTTGTAACTGTATCACTAACAACCGCATAAATTCTACTATCTACTTGGTTTGCTACTGCTTTCACTAAGTCTCTGACGTTTGTAGCTAAGATATCTATATCTGTGTCCTTAATATCTTCTTCAGATATCCAAGGGCTTTCAACGAAATACTTTCTTACATAGCTTGTCTGTCTTGTCCAACTTTGCTCAACAACTACAGGTCTAGCTTTAAATGCTGTGTTAGCTATCTGTGAAGCTGTTATGCCTGTTGTGTCTGTGCTATCTAAGAAGCCTGCTGTCTTTTGATACCATCTTATCTCTCTTGCTGAAGTTGATGCGTTTGTAACGTATCTTTTCATTAAAAGAGTTTCGTCTGCGAAACCTTTAGCCAGCTTATCAATATCTATGCCTCTGATGTCTGCCATAGCGTTTGTGTCTGCCATCTAATTACTCCTCACTAGCTTCAGCTTCTTCAACTTCTTCTGTTTCTTCTTCTTGCTTTTCTTCTTCGTCTGCCATTTTATTTAAAATTATGCTGTAACTCCGCCGTTTTCTGCATTAGGTCTTAATTCCATTAAAAAGGTTTCGTCGTCTGATGCTGCTTCTAGAGCAATTCCTATCTGCTTAGCTCCTGAAAGATTAGCGTCTGCTATGTTAGATGCTACATAGTTATTTGCAGCTCCATCTGTCCCTAATGGGTCTCCAACAGCTACGCTACCTGATGCTGTAACTTTAAATATTCCCCCTCTATATACAGCTATCTTAGTCTTTCCGTCGCTTTCTATCTTTTCTTCTGCTGCTATACCTGCGACTAGGTCATTATCTCCATCGCTTGCTGCAGCTGTCATAGGGTCACTAAGTTTAAGAATTGTTCCTTTCTCAATACCTGTTGAGTTATCACAGGTAAAGTTTATAGGCGGTTCTGTTTCCACAATTAATGTTGCCTCGTTTGTCATAAATCCTAGAAGATTAGCAACTATTTAAACTTTTCGTTTTTTCACTACCTATTAGTGATTAAAGAGCCTCGTGTTCCCAGCCTGCATATTGTCCGCTTTTCTCCTCTAAAATCTTATCTTCTTTAATACCTATAGGTATTATTGCTACGTTGTTATCTACCCATAAGTATCTCTTATCTGAATTAAACTCGGGTGCTCTCTTGTATTTAAAGAATTTCCTTAGAAGTGAGAGTTTAATAGTGCTTAGATAGTTATCTAAACCTTTGTTGTTTGTAAAGTTTAAAGTTGTTAAAACCATATCCATATCTTCTTTAGGAAAGATATATTCGTATATTCCAAGAGGCAACTGTCTTACTGCTCCTTGTATCCATATCACTTGTTTCTTATTATTCTTTTCCATAACAAGCCTATGTTTTTGGCTTTCCATATCTCTAAGAAGTATCTCAACCTCGCTACGTTTTCCATAGGGTATAAAGGCTGCGTGCATCTTACTCTTTCTTTAACTCGCCTGTCATCACTCTCTTTGCATATTCTTGTGGAGTTTCCTCTTTAGGCTCTGTTTCCTGTGGTCTCCCTTGTGTAGTTCCGCCTAGTCTCTCGTATGCTTGTAATTCCCTTGCTTGCTTAATGAGCTGCTCTTGCTTTTCGTTGGCTTTCTCCAGCCTTTCAGCCGCAGAGTTTGCTCTTTCAATAAGGTTAGCTGTTTGAGGCTCGCTCCCCTCATTAGCGTCCCTAGTTGTTGGAGTTGGTTCTTCTTTCTTAACTTCTTGTTGTTTGTTTTCTTGTGTTTGCTCATCTGCCATTTTTTACTTTTTCCCCCTTTCACCTAATCTGAATGGGTTAGGCAATACTAAACCTGCTAATCCACAGATAGCTCCTATCACAGTAGTAAATAGAATTCCATTTACTCCGTGATTTATTGCAAAACATTCTAAGATTACTAATGCTATTATGGCTGTAATTACGGTTATTGTGTGTTTCATTCTGTTTGTGGCTCATTTGCTGCTAGATACATTAACTCCTCAGGAGAATATGCACCCTGTCCTGATATAGCTATATTCTCTATTGCTCTTATTCTTCTTTCTATAGCTACTCTCGCATTTCTTATATTTGTCATATCTGAAATATACTCTTTACTATACCGATAATCTAAATTATAATTTCCTAGTTGTTTAAGAACCCTCTCAGCCTCATCAACTTCTCCAATCTGTATTTCTAATAACTTGATACCCTCGCTAGGGGGAGTTCCATTTCTAACGCTTGCCTCTATTCTCTCTCCACCCTCTACAACTTTACTAATAGCTGTTCTATGGGTATCCATTTCCTTACCTCTAAAGTTAAATATTTCTCTTGCTCCGAAGAAAGCTGTCAAAGCTCCTGTTGCACCTTTCAAGCTAAAAGCTGAGCCTAATATAGATGTGCTTAATGCTGACGAAGATGCTGCTGTGACTATTGCGGGAGAAAGAATTGTTGCAGCGGCAATACCTGCGGCAACATCAAAGGCTAAAACGTTTGCATTAATAGCCTTTCCTAGTTTTGTTTTAGCGAATGCTTCAACATTAAATAAGTCCTTTCCTATAAAAGGGGATACTTTGGCATTAAGTAAATCTAATCCTGTTCTGCTTGCGTCAAATAGAGGTTTAGGTGTTATATCAGGCGGGTTTGTTGTTTGTTCTGTTAATGTCTCTTTTAATGCTCCTGTTCTACTTAAAAGCTCATTTAATCTCGCTTCAGCTTCGGGGTCATAAACATCGGTATTATATCCCCTAATAGTCCCACCACTCTCTAAATGAGCAGCTAGTTGCTCTCCTGCTCTTTTAGAAGTTATACCTGCTGCTGAAGCTAGCTTTTCCCTTTCTTTAATATAGGCTTCTGCTTCTGCTATTCTCTTATTTCTATCGGCATCTGTATTCTTTTTAGATTTAGGTTCGGGTGTTATTGGTCTTTCGGGTTCTTGTTTATTATTTTGTTTATTCTCTCCAACACCTAAGTCATAATAAGCTTTAGGGTCATAAAGCCCTTTCTTCTTTAATCTTTCATTAACTATCTCTTGAAAACTTTTTGCCATTACTCTCTCTCCATATTTATTCCAGCTTCTTTAGGCTGAAAACCCACTTGTCCTGTGTTAGCAGCTTCGTCATTCTGCATATTGTCTTTTAAGGATATAGGTCTATTTAGCATAATTCTCATATTTATTTGGTTCCATATATCTTGTTCTAAAAGCCTTTGTTCTGTTGCATACACTTGCTCAAAGGTTAAATATCCAACTTTAGAGCTTGCTTCTGTGAATTCTTGACTACCGCCTAGTATAATCTTTGGTATTCCGACTGCTTGATAAAAGAAGTTCTCTAAGTATCTTATGAAGTTTGTAGGGTCTGTTATTGATATTGTATTGTCCTTAACTTCTGCAGTTCCCTTAGGTAACACTAAAACCTCGCCTTTCTTAATAGCATCTTGGTATTGTGTTATCATCTCGTCTCTTTTTGTGGTATCGTCTGTATCTATCTCTATAATCCTTACAGGAATGACGTTTCTATGCAATACTTTCCTATAATCCTGCATTACCTCATTTCTTGCATCAATCACCCATTTACAAGCCTCGATTACACTAGTTCCGTGTATCTCATCTGCAAACCTGTCGTTACATAGGTGCAAAACGTCTTTTGTCTCTAGTATTTTCCACTCTTTATTAGAAAGGTGCTGTTCGTATCTCTTTATTATACCATTACTACCCACAACTACCTTCATTCTTTCAGGAGAGATAGGTTTAAGGTTAATTAGCCTGCCATCGCTTTCGTCTCTTATGATTTCGGCGAAGCTATCTCCAATTATCTTCTTTACAACTATCATATTCATAAGAATACTGTCAAAACTGTCCTCTCCCCAGCCTGAGACGTTCTCTAGTATTAACTTATCTCTCTCAGATGCTTCAAAACCCTTTCCAGCAGTCCACATAGCTAACGCATCTACAGCTTTCTTTAATTCAGGAATATTCTTATAATATCCTATATACTCGCTTGCTTTTGGAAACTCGTATGTTGTCTCTTTGTCTCCTGCATCTGCGTAATCAGTTGCTTTAGGTGAGACACTATAATCGCTGACTTCTGTGTCAAGGTCGGTTGTTGTTGTTTTTCCAATATCTAATTCAGGCATTTTATAAATCTAATATAAACGGAATATAAAAAAGTAACTGTTTAGTATAATCATCTTCGGGTAAGCTCCCATAATCTACCACTACATCTACATTCCTATCTTTAGGGTCGTGTCCATATCCTACCCACGTTGAATTAGCAGCGGTTTTCTTTGCCCATATTTCAACTGTAATCCTTAGGGTCTCTCCTTTCTTATAGTGTCTTGCAGTTGATACATCAATCTCCACACACATAGTTTTAGAAGTATTTGCACTAGATTCAAAAGCTAGAGTTTCGCTTTGACCTGATGCAACTTCTGTTTCAGTAGAGCCGTCATAATGTCTTATCTTGATAATTGCATAGACTTCTCCGCTTGTGTTTGCAGAGTTACTATCTCCGCCTGCTATTGTGATATTACATCTCGCTTTTCCTTTAATCCTCTTTGGTAAGTTGAACACTAAGTCGTAGTCGTGGTCTATCACTTTTGTGAATGAGGTTTCGGCTATTGCTATAGTTGTATTGACGGAATTAGAATACACCTCGTTTTGAGTTAAGAAATATGCTTCTGTGCTTTCTTCTTGATGTGAAGCTCCATAGAAAGTGATTATTCCTGTTCCCTCTGCAACATCTGTATAGCTATAACTTGCTATAGCTGCTTCAGTTGGAACAGGGAAACTAATAGGGACGAGTTCTGCCATTATGCTCCTGTGACATAGTCGGTGTGTTTCCTATCCCTCAACAACTTAAGAACCTCTTGCACTCTTGCCCACAATACATTAATCATAGTCAAGGCTTCTTGTCTTGAAGTAAAACCAGACATATCGTAATTTATCATATCAATCGCTACTAAAGACGCAGTTGCTTCTGTAATGAGATGTTTCACATCTGTATTTAGAGAAGCATACTCATCACACCAATTATACCTAGAAGCTGAGTTCACAAAACCCTCTGCCATTAGTAAAGACTGAGTTTTCATAGTATCTGTAAAACTTGCGCTTGCGTTTGCACCTGCTTTTTGATTAATCTCGGCTTCTGTCGCGGTTATTCCTGTGAATCCCATTATACTCTAATAGAACGCACCCATATATTTAAACTTTTGTATTTTACACACCACGCGGCTCTTATCAGCCCCTCGCATATATGAGTATAGTTTCCGAATATCTTGAGTTGTGGGTGTCCCTGTCTGTCTGTCGTATATTCATACTGAACACTCTTTAAGCTTTGAAAAACCTCAGGGTCATCTAGTAGCTGTATCTGTCTTTGTTCCATTAATCTCAATAGGTTATTATATAAGTCTGTTTTCAACAGCTTGAGTTTCCTTATATCATCAGGGTCTAGGCTTCTCTTTGCGTTGTTAATTCCGACAACTTTCCTCTTTGTGCTATCTTCGGTTAAGAGATTATCGAACACTCCAACTCCAATACCCCCATCATCTACGAATATCTTTCTAAAGTCATATATCCTGTTTAGTTGTATGATATGCTCTGATGTTTGAGATAACAGCTTCTTTCTAGTTATCTGATTTTCCACGTGCATAAGCTTCTTCTCTTTAGTCATCTGCAATATCTCAAACGTGCTTTCGTCCTCTCCTAAACGTGCGATATCAACTCCAAGATAATACTCTGCTCTCTTTGATATAATCTCAGGTCTCCTTAAACGCATACATTTCAATATAAGCTCATCAGGAAAGAACTGCATTAAGTCGTCTACAAACTCTCCTAAGTATTCTTGTGCATACTCTTTCTTAGTCATTCTTTGCTTTTCTTGTTCTAAGAAGTGTTTGTCAATTCTCGAACATTCCTCACTAGATATATGAAACTTGCTAAACGTATCATCATTAAAACATCTCGCGAAGTATCCCTCTCGTCCGTGTGGTGTTGATAATAAGATAATGCAAGCTCCTTTCTGAGTTCTCGTTGCTAGCATCGGAGTTACTGCTGTCCACACTTCTTCGGGTATGAAAGCTGCTTCGTCTGCAATCAATAAATCGATAGTATATCCTCTAATCCCATAACCCGATACTCCTGTTGGCAAGCAGTATATTATAGACCCGTTTGTGAGTTCGAGTTTTGTCTTTGTCGGTCTGTGTTTTCCTTGTCTGACTTTCTTCTTAAACCTAAGTTCCATATAAGCCAAGACTTTCTCAAACAGAAGATAAGCCTGTCTCTCAACTGCTGATATTATTAAGACTTTCTTCTTCGGGTTCTTAACTGCGTATTCTGCAGCTTTGATAGATATGATAGTTGATTTGCCGACTTGTCTGCCTGACCTTAAGCAGATGTTACCACTCTTTTCCAATACTCTTTTCTGCCATTCATCTAACTTGAAATTCAGACCTAAATCCGCCATTTAACCATTTCATCTCCTTTAGTAGTTTATGTTTCGCAGGGTCGGTCAAGCTATCGGGTTTCGCTTGTATAAACAATATTTGTCTCGTATCTCTATCTATTGCAATCACGTCTATAGGCGAGTGAGAACCTGCTGTTCTCTGCACTATTTGGAAACCTTGCTTCTTCAGCTCGTCGCATATCTTGTATTCCTTTCTTCGTCCTTTGATATATTGCTTGTTCGGCATAGTGAATAGACGTATTTGGGGTTTATATTTTTTTCTTTTTTTTTTAAAAAAAATATTATGAAATTTTGGGTGGCGGTCGCCCCACGCTCGTAAGATTAAACAACTCAAACGTCGGGGTATGTTGCGTTATTCGGTTAAACGAACAACTATAAGGGGGGGAGTGTCATTATTCACTAGTGAATAGTGGCGCTGTTGTAGTGAGCGAGCAAGAGGGGGATTAAGGGGGTGAATTGCGAGCTCACCTACTTTCACGAAAGAACTAATTTAGTATGCAACCTTAGCTAAGCCTATAGCTTAGCTAAGCAACGTAAATATTTAAATGTTACTGAGTGAAAGTAGTAACCAAGATATATAAAGGGGAAAGCATTAGTATATTAATGGTTATGCTTTAGTCATTAATCGTGTAGCATAATAGATAACAAGCAAGTCCCTGCACAGTGCATAGTTGCGTGGTGTCTGTTGTTCGTGGAGTATGACTCTCCTTTAATAAAAGCGTAGCGTTGAACGACCATAAGACCGTAGTCGTAGGTCTGTCGTTCTATATATATATTATACTATATACGTATACGTTACGTTAGAAAACTAGAGAGACACCACATTAACCAATATACTTACCTTTATCTTTCTTCAACTCTTTTAACTTACAATTACAAATCTTAATCATTTCTTCACCTATTATAATCGCTCTTTTATTATTCTTAATATCCATTTCTTGTGCATCTTTCAATCTTGTCCAAAACGCCTCATCTTCACTCTCAGCAATCTTAACATCTAGCTTCTCTTTCTTCTTCATTTTAGGCATTCCAGCTCCACTCATTTTTTTTTCTCCATATCAAGCTGCCACAATTTAATCAAAATTCCAATCAAGCCTAAAGTCAAAACAACAGAAACCAAGACATCACAACAACTCATTTTGTAATATCATCTCCTTTCACTTTAATGAAATTAGTCTTCTCTAATAAAGTCAATATCTCTATACCTGTCCTCATAGTAGACATATTCCTTAAGGCGAATTCAGCTAATAACTTCTCTTTACTAATAACTCCAGCAGGTCTCTTTTTAAAGAAATCTTCAATTCTATGTGTCAGCCAGCCAACTTTAACTTCTCTACTTACTCTTGTTCCCATTTTAACTTTTCAATTCTGCAAGGATTTGCCTTAAAAGGTCAATAATTGTCTCATCTGAGCCTTTAGGCGCTTCTGCAGGGGCATCTGTCTTAGGGGAGAGCTTCATACTCACCATATTCCAATAGTCACCTTTTTGGGTTCCACTCATCTCAACAAACTGTCCAGCCTTAAAAGCTGTTCCAATTCTATCATCAAAAGTGCTGTATCTATGTCCATCTTCCATTTCGAAGACGTATCTTTTCCACGCTTTCCCTTTAGTTTCGCCTGTTTGTGTTGTGACACTTTTTATTACTCCTGTTTTTATATCCATCTTACATAGCTGACAATAGACCAGCAATAGCGGCTAATAACAAAATCCAAAACCAATCGCTCATTCTATTGTCACTCCGAATTTATCTACCATTTTATTATTTAATTCTTCTAAAGCATCTATATCTAAATCAAGCTTTTTTATCTCCCAATTATAGCCTTTAGTGTTCTTAATCAATTTAATATATGCGACGCTGTGTGTAGCGTTCTCAATTATTTCCTTAAGTTCTTCGTTTTCCATTTTGATTATGATAGAGTGAGGGCGAAAGGAGGTTTGCCAAACTCCCTCACTCACGGTGTTATCTATAATATACAGACACACACCACGTATTTAAACCTTTCGGTTTTGTGTTACTACTTAGAATTAGTGAAAAAATAAGGCGGGGAGAGCCAGGTGTTAGGGTTAAGAATGGAATGGTTACCCTGTCAGTAATGCTCTCCCCTATGAAAAAAAAAGGGCGTATTGCCTTATGTAAATTTACTGACTATAAATGATATGTTAAATCTGCCTCTAATTCTCCATCATCACTCTCAACTTTACAGGTTACGTATACTCTATCGTTGTATTCGTCTCCATCATCTTCTTCAACAGCAACTTTGTAAACTCTATAAATTTTGATATATCTGTCATCTACATTATCAATCCCTAAGTTGAAAACAACATAGTTTCTTTTGTCTACGTATTCTTTTGTTAAAGTTACTTCGTCGTCGTTACCAAATAAGTCCTCAACTTCGTCAAAATCAAACTCGTCATCACATACAGCTATAGCTTCTTTCTTTAAATCTTCTCTTAAAGACAAAAAGGTGTCAGGTGTATCTATTGCTTGAGCTATCTCACTTGCGTTAGGAATTGTAACTCCTGCTAGAACAGCGTTAGCTACATCTTGAGCTGTTGGCACTGTCACCTCAGGTATTTGAGAACCTAAATAAACTATCCCCAGAAGAATTACTATGGCGCATATAATTACTGTCACAATAATTGAGCCGTTTTTAGCTTGCATTTTAATACCTCTCTATATTTAGTTAATATTATAGAGTATTCAGAAGTATTTAAGTGTTTCTATTATGAAACGTCCGTGATTATCCCATTTGATACTGTGACTGTGTCTCCGTCCCCATTTGTGAATGTTCCGCTCCAGCCATTTCCAGCTGTTATTGTTGCTCCTGAAATATCTCCTGTAGAGCTTACATCATCTCCAAAACGCACGAGACCTGCATTTGTATAAATTGCGTAGTTTGTTGCAGCCTCGTCCATATCCTCTACATAAACCCCGTAAGCATTTGTGAATGTTGTTCCCGCTCCCTTTACAAAACCACTGACATAATATCCATAACCATTATCTAATTCTGATGTTCCTGCTGTTGTTAGTTTTGCATTATAACATTTAACTAGTCCAGTGTAATGAACAGAGCCCAACATTTGATGTTGTGCTGAATTAACGCCCGTAAAATTACCTGAGAATGTTCCTGATGAACCGGCGGGCGACCTTATAGCATAGTTAGCTGCTGTCCAATTTCCTGTTGCTCCACCTGTGCCTTTATAATAACAAAAAGCATTAAATCCGAATGTGTTTCTTGTACTTTGTGTTGCTCCGCCGTCGTATACATTCTCAAAATACGCAGCTCTGCTTGTTCCCCCATTATTATTTTCCCAATATTTGCTTACTACTACTAAATCATTAGTGCTAAGAGTTCCTATTTCTGTTGCTATTCTACCAAAATGGCTTGCTGTTCCCGGTGTATCTCCTACTCCAATAGAAGTTCCAACTGTTAATTTATCATTTATCACTGCGTCATCTGTAGAATAAAGATGTTCTGCTTGCACTGTGCCTGTTGTTGTTATATCTCCTGCTTGAAAGTCAAAATCACCAGTAGCGTCTATTGTAAGACGAGTGTTTGTTCCCCCATCTGTATTTCTTATATAAATAGTATCATCATAATCCCAATAATGGTTTCCTGTCCCCCCCAAATTTGTATATATTCCATTTGTAGCTGTTCCCATATTTACAGAGGCAAAATCAAATGTTACCGTGCTTCCTGTATTTCCATTATAACCTGAAAATTCTAAGGGTTTATTGGCTGTAAAATCATAATTCCCAGACTGAATATAATTTGCATTACCAAGACTATCTGCAATAATTCTAAAAGCAATATTTCCTTTCTGTGATTTAAACCACATATAAGAATAACCATCATCAACAGTAGCATTTGTATTATCTACTGTTAAAATTGTGCTTGTTGTGGGATTATTTACAGTAAGTTCTCCTGCTGTTATATCCCCTGTTGCATTAATATTACTGCCGCTAATCGTCTGTGTCGCTATGTGATTTCCTAAATTGTCTCCTGTTCCTGTTAAATTTGTGCCGTCTCCGTAGAAAATACCTGTAATTCTTGAGCCGCTCAGTTCTCTCGTAGATACTGCTTGCGTCTTTATATGAGGGTCTATGTTCTCTCTTGGATTATCGTATCCAGCTTGCCCTTGTTTCGCAGCTTTCGCTCGCCCTGTTCTACTTGAGAAAATCTTATTTAATTTAGGCATTTTAACCTGTAAGTATTTCGGTTCTAGTTCTAGTATCTGCTACTTCGTATACTGCATAAATAGCCTGGATAACTTCGTCTGTGCTACCCCCTGATACGAAAGGGTCTGTCAATTCTGTTTGTGCTGATTTATAAGCCCTTAAATCTCCCACAGAAGAGGCAGTATCTATATGAGTAGTCGATTCAGTATCATCTATCTGCACAGCTATCCAGTAATCAGTGCCCGCAGTTATAGATATATCTACGCTCGCACTTTTCCAGCCTGCGCCTACTCCTTTTGCGTTTGTCTGAGAAAGAGAACCAACAGCGTCGCCAGGATAATCAGTAGTTTCTTCATAAATTCCGACCTCGAAATTAGCTTCTTGTGTGGCGTTAGTGCAATACCAACCTATTTTTGTAACTCTAACCGCTCCCGCAGGAGCTGTATCTCTCATAGCCCAAGCGTAATTATCGCAGCCCGTCGTCCCTGCTCCCTCAGGGTCTGCTGTTGGGGCGCTTGTTACAAACCCGCAGTTTGTTCCGTTAACTAATCCCATAGAAAAACTAAGAAATCACTATTTAAGTATTTTTCTAATCCCCCGTATTACTTCCTGATAACTCTCTCCACGCTGACCCATCATACCATCGTATAACTGCGCCGCTTATACCTATAGTGCCAGCTGTTACGCCTGTCTCATTTCCGTCTATGTTAGGTAATATAAAATATTTTGGAGCTAGAACTGGTGTATCTGCGTTAGACATTTAAGCTTCCCTCGCTACTTTTAATACTTGAACTTGTCCCTGTCCTGTTGATAATAAGTATAAGAAGTCTGTAGCTGCTGCTAAATTGATAGCGTCTATCTGTGCCTTTAGAGCTGCGCCACTAAGAGTAATATCATATACGCCATAATTAGTAGCGGTTAGGTCTCCAGAACCCATATTATTTCCTCTTTTTAGATTTAGTTTCGTCTTTATCAGATAGCTCTGCGTCTATCTCTTCTTTAAATTCTTCGTAGTGCTGAGCGTAATAAGGGCTTTTTCCCTCTGCATATAGCTTACCTAGTCTTTTTCTTGTTTCTTTCATTTTAAGCCTCTGTATTATCTATAAGGCATACTGCCTCTGGATTCTTTAATTGACATGTGCCTACTTCCCATGCTCTGATAGTGTAGCCTATTCCTGCGTCTTCAATAGTTTTAACGCTTAAAGGTGCTGCTGTCTTCCATGTAGCTGCCTCTTGTCCTACTACTACTGCTGCAAAATCAGTTGTAACTGAATTACTAACTAGAACTTTTAATCCTAGTAAGAATCCTACTCTTCCGTTCCTAGTTACATCATCAGTATAGAACTGACCTGCGTTCCTTACATTAGCATTACCTAATAAGTTAGCGAAGTCTTTAGGGTTTAATAGTAAGTATCCGTTTTTATCTGGGTTATAGTTATCTTCTGCTATCTCTTTCTTAGCGTTTAATATATCTTGTATAGGGTCTCTGTTAGCAATTGTAGCGCTATCCCACTCACTACCTGCTGTAATACTTACAGAGTTAATAGTGGTAGCTGACTGGTCTTCTGTAATAGTGTCCCATATCTCCTCATCTACTGATTTAGTTACTGCCCTAGCTATCCTTAAAAGAGACCTTGCAATAACGTCTACGTCGTCGGTTTTAGCGTCTTCCCAAGAAATCCGTGTCTCCATACCATGTTTAAGGTGTCGTGAGCTTGCTTCTGTCCATGTGACCTCTCCATAAGGAAAATTAGCTAGTCTCGGAATACCTTTAACTTCTGACCCTGTTCCGCCAGTTAAGTCCGCTGCTGTCTCTTTGAAGTAAGTCTCTTTCCAAGAACTTGATGATTGAACTAGACATAGCTGTTTCATTACATACTCTTGTAATGCGAATCCTGTCACTGCTTTAGTAACGTTCTCTGCTCTTAATTGAACTTGTCCTGCTGCTTCAGCCATTTTAATATATTCCTACTGCTACATTTATTGTTTCTGGTGTTCCTGCTGCTGAGGTCTCTAATGCTTTTCCTATTAAACAGCCCCCTGATATGCTTGCGTCTGTTGCTTGATTAACTAAGTTACTTCCTGACATTCCTACGAACATTCCTGCTGTAATAGTAGCGTCTGTATATAAATCAAAAATTCCTTTTGTATAAGCTGTAATTTCGGTAGAGCTATCACTTCCGTCTTTATCGTGAGCTGCAATTCCTGCAAAAGTATCTGTCGGTGTAGTTCCTACTGCTACTACCCTAGCGTCTGATAGCTTTAAAATTGTTCCTTTAGAAATACTTGTATCGCTTGGGCATGTGAATCTAACTGGGCAACCCTTAGGTTCTCCCAATAATTCTACGATTACTGCTTCGTTTGACATGTCATTGTGTAAGGGTAGTAACTATTTAAACTTTTCGGTTTTATAGGTTTTTCTCATTTCCTTTACAAAGGGGTTAAATATGTTGCCTATCTCTGTCTCAGTCTCTATTAGCTTATATTTATACCATAGCATACCCACTACATAGCATACTAAACCATACACTAAACCTATTATTATTGTAGTTTTTACGTCTCTACTAGCTAAACCGAAGAAAGCTATTAAATACTTAATGTAGTTTAATAGCGACCAGCCTTTATCAAAATAAGTTTTGTGTAATAATAGCTTAAAGCATTTCAACGCCATTCTGTTTGTAATCTTCTTTATAACCTATGCCTGTTCTCTCTACTCCTGCGTCGTCGACAGGTAGAACTTTTGCAGCGTCGTATTCATAAGGCGGTAACTTCTTAACGCCTAAGACTTTTCTTATCATAGTTATAAACTTACCATGTCTCTTATGCTGTGGCTTAGCTCCCCATTCTCTAAATAGAGTATTCTGCATAATCTCTAAATGTTCCTCTGGGAATACTACTTCCCAAAGCTGAATAGGTCTGACTGCTGTCTGCACTAATCCTTTTTGGTCTTTTCCCTCTACTGATGATTTAGCCATCGTATAAGGCAAATACTTAGCTGATAGCTCATTTATGAACTTATCTACTTTGTGCTTAATCCCTCTTGTTATCATAAAGATGTGCATTTTATTGATATCCTAATCTTATGTCGTTTAAAAAACTATTGGCTAAATCTCCTAAGTCTACATACTGGTTTACTAACTTAAATAAATGAGTTAAGCAAGCACTAAAACCAATAGTATAACCAGCTACGAATCCAACAGCTAAACAGACCACAATAATAAGAGCTATCTTACTTCGTGTTATTTTCATCATCTCTTAATGGGTTAAGTCCCTCTGTTAAAATTCTGTTAGCGTATTCTTCTGGTGTCTCTTCTTTCTCTTGTGGCGGTCTTATTCCTGCGACACTCTGTCCGCCTAGTTTCTGAAATGCTTGTAATTCCTCTAATTTCTTATTCTGCTTAGCTAGCTCTGCGTTAGCTTTCTCTAATCTCTCTACCACTTTTGTAGTTTTCTCTAGTAAAGTCTGAGGGGCAGCTTCTTCAGCTGCACCCTCTTCTTCTTCCTTAGCCTCTTCTTCTTCTGTTTCTTGTTCTTCATTTGACATTTTATATATACCCCCTTTCAATTATTTGAGTTTGATAGGCGACGGAATTACATAACCTGCTAGTCCTGCAATTAAAGCGATTACCATAGTGAATGTAGTTCCGTTTATGCCTTTGCATAAAGCTAAACACTCTAAAATAACTAAGCTAATCATAGCCGCTATTATTACTTTTGTATTTACATCTGGTTTCATTATGATGCCCTCATAGCTAGAAGCTCTCTATATATGGCTTCGTCGCTAGGTATTGCTCTGCCTGTTCCTGTAACTTCTGCTGTTAATCCATAAGTAGAGGCTCTTCTATATCTAGCTACTTTCTCCCTAGACTCTAATATAGCCTCTTGCAAAGTGTTAATTTCATCTGTATTAGCTCTTAAAATAGGAGAAGAGTTTATTAAAAGTTTTAATCTTCCCTCTAACTCTGCTAGGTTCTCTTCCATTTGTCTAGCTCTGTCTAGTCCATAGTCTGGGTCTTCTAACCCGTTCCTAACTTTCTCTTGACCTGTCGAAGCTGCTTCTTTGATTTTGTTTATTTCATTTAAAACGTTTTTAGCATTAGCGTTCGGAGTCTCTATCACTCCCCTAGCATACTTGCTAACTAAAGACCCTATAATAGGTATAGACTCTACAAAGCTTCCGAAAGACTCTGCGGCAGTTAGACCCTCTTGATATCTCTTTTCTCTTATTCTTTGTAATGCTATCTCTCTCACGCTTCCAGCAGTAATAGGGATTTCCTCGTCGTCTTTTGCCCCTCTAAATCCTAAAAAATTACCCTCTATTAAAGCACTATGCAAAGCGCCTAACGTAGACCCTAAAATAGGTATGTCAGTAGTAGAGGGTTGCAGACTAACTTCTTTAGGAGTAACTTGTTCAAAAGCACCCGCTTGTTCTAGTATTGGTGCTACTGGCTGCGCTGTATCTGGTAAGGATACTACCGCCCCTGCTTGCTGAGCTGTCTCTCCTGACACTGCTGCCCTAACAGCTTCCCCTTTAGAAAGTCCTTTACTTCTAGCTTTCTCTCTAGCTCTTATAAAAGCCTGTCCCTCTTCTCTTTGCTTTTTTCTTTTATCTGCTAGCGCTTTCGGAGTCTTGCTCTCATCGATAGACATAGGTAGCTCTTCTTTAGGTAAGTTAAACTTCTTCTCTATATCTTCTCGTCTTCTTCTTTCCTCTTCTGTTTCAAATTTCTTAGCCATTATTCCCTCTCCAGATTAACGTTAGCTTCTTTAGGCTGAAAGCCTACCTGTCCTGTATTAGCTGCTTCGTCGTTCTGCATATTATCTTTAAGTGATACTGGTCTTTCAAATTGTAAGTCTATTCCTAACTGGTTCCAGATATCGCCCTCTGCGTATCTCTGCTCAGTTATATAAACCTGTTCAAATGTTAAATATCCTATCTTGCTACTAGCTTCTGTAAACTCCTCACTTCCGCCTAGTATAATCTTAGGTATTCCGACAGCTTGATAAAAGAAGTTCTCTAAGTATCTAATCCAGTTAGTAGGGTCTTGTATGGTTATAGTGTTGTCCTTAACTTCTGCTGTTCCCTTAGGTAAAACTAAAACTTCTCCTTTCTTTATAGCGTCTTCATATTCTCTAATCATCACGTCTCTTTTAGTAGTGTCGTCTGTATCTATCTCTATAATTCTCACAGGTATAACGTTCCTATGTAACACTTTCCTATAATCTGTTAAAGCCTCGTTTCTAGCGTCTATAACCCACTTGCACGCGTCTATAACTGATGTGCCGTGTATCTCATCTGCAAAACGTTCATTACTAAAATGTAATATATCTTCTGGTTTAAACTTCTTCCAGCTGCCGTCTATACCTCTCTGTTCATATCTCTTTACAAGACCATTACTCCCCACTACTATCCTCATACGCTCTGGAGATATAGGCTTAATATTAATTAGAGTTCCTGTTTCTTGATTACGTATAATCTCAGCGAAAGAGTCTCCCACTATCTTCTTAACTACTATCATATTCCTAATAATACTATCGAACGTGTCTTCTCCCCAGCCTTTAAGTCCGTCTAAAATTACTAGGCTTTTATTGTTTGTAGTATAGCCCTTACCCACGCTCCACATAGCTAAGGCGTCGACAGCTTTCTTTAACTCTGGAATACTCTTATAATATCCTATATACTCAGTAGCCTTAGGAAAGCTATATGTAGTTTCATCTACTCCTGAATCAGCGTAATCAGTAGCCTGACTATCTACGCTATAATCACTTAGATTATTAGCTAAGTTCGTTACGTCTGTTTTTCCTATATCTAACTCTACCATTTTACAAATCTAAAACATAAGGTATATGCGCTTCAAATAATGCAGTATTCGGCGCTGTCCCGCTTCCGCTTCCAGGCAAATCCGTTACCCTATCTTTAGGGTCATGTGCAAATACTATCTGCCCGTTTGAGTCTGAACTCTTACCCCATAGCTCAATAGTTATCCTTAATGTATCTCCTTTTTTAAAATGTTGCAAAGTGCTAATATTTACTTCTACATTTAAAGTCTTATATTCTCTAGCTGTGGAAGTAGTTCCGTCTACATTCTCACTTTGAGCGTCAGCTATTTCAGTCTCAGTAGTTCCGTCCCACTTTCTAACTTTTACAATAGTATAACTCTCAGTTCTTCTATTTCCAGCAGTAGAACCAGCGCCGATAGTGTAAGTAAATCTAGCTTTTCCTTTAATCCTTTTAGGAGTATTAAACTCTACATCGAAATCATAGTCTCCCTCTTTCTCATATCCTGTCTTATCGCACGTTACAGCTGTATAAATATCATTAGAATATAAAGCAGTCTTAGTTAAAGCGTAACCATCAGCAGCGTCAGAATGATGATTAAAGCCATAATACACTACTATACCTGTTCCATCGTCCACGTCAGTATAGTTATAACTAGCAACCGCCCCCTCTGCACTCTTTCTAAATAAAGCTGGTATCCTCTCCGCCATTATGCACCTGAAATAAAGTCAGTCCTCTTCTTATCTCTTAATAATTTAATTAACTCATTAACCTTAGCCCAATTCACATCTAGCATAGTCTGCGCCTCAGTCCTAGAAGTGAATCCGCTCATATCGTAATTAATAACTCCTAACGCAGCATAGCAAGCAGCGCAGTCCTGCAATATCCTCTTAACTTCACTATTTAAAGTAGAATAAGTAGACTGGAAATCTACACGAGTAGCGCTATCAATATAAGCGCAAGCCTCACTAATATAAGTTATGTAAGCAGCTGAACTTATACTCGGCGCATTAGCACCTGCTTTTAATCTAACTTGTTCTTCATTACAAAATAAGTCAGCAGTCATACTTTAATAGACTTAACCCATATATTTAAACCTTTGTATTTCACACACCACGCAGCCCTTATAAGCCCCTCAGCAATATGAGTATAGTTCCCGAATATCTTTAGCTGTGGCTGTCCCTGTCTCTCTGTTGTCGTATACTCATATTGCACACTCTTTAAGCTCTGAAATACCTCTGAATCGTCTAATAAGTCTATTTTGCTGTTTTCCATTAATCTTAACAGATTATTATACAAATCTTCTTTTAATAACTTCTTTTTCCTAGTTTTATCGTAATCTAACACTCTAGTAGCGTTATTAATAGGAATTACCTTTCTTTTCGTGCTTTCTTCTTCTAATAAATGGTCAAATACGCCTATACCTATTCCGCCATCATCTATGAATATCTTTTCAAAGTTATATATCTTATTTAAGTCTATAACATGCTTTGTGCTTTGAGATAATAGAGTCCTCTTAGTAACTTGGTTCTCTATATGTATAAGTTGCTCTCCTTTTAGTTCTATGATTTCAAAAGTAGACTCGTCTCTTCCCATTCTAGCTAAATCCACGCCTAAGAAATATCTATTCCTTTTATCTATAATATGCTCTCTTTTTCTCCTCATACACTCTATTATAAGGTTATCTGGGAAAAACTGCTGTAAATCGTCCATAAACATACCTAAATACTCTTGAGCATACCTAACTTTAGACATATCCTCTTTTTCCTGCTTTAAGAACTCTATTGCAGCCTCTCTCTGCTCTTTAGTCCAACTTGAAGATAAAGGTCTATTCTTTATCACTTCTTCGCTTGAAATATGGAAAACCTTGAACCTTTTACCCTTATTTAAGTAGCAGTCGTAGAAATATCCCTGTCTACCGAACGGAGTAGAACATATCCATATCTGCCCAGCTGTTGTTAACAAGGTAGGCTTAGCTGCTGTCCATACTGACTCAGGCATTCTCGCTGCCTCATCTACTATTAAGACATCTCCAGTAAACCCTCTTACACTATTTCCAGTAATACCGACTGCTCTACTTCTTACCTCACTTCCATTCCTTAACTGAATTCTAGACTTAGTAGGTGCTTTTCTTCCTTTTCTTATCAACTTCAAAGCATTTTCTTCAATATACTTCAAAATCATCATTATTATTAACTGAGCTTGGTCTTCTGTAAGAGATACTACTATGATTTTGCAATTATTCTCATTTATTAGCTTTTTAGCTGCTTTCATAGAGAATATAGTAGTTTTACCTACTTGTCTGCCTGTGCAAAGGAGTATATTACCATTATGAGCTAATATCTCTTTCTGATACTCATCTAACTTTAAATTCAACTTCAAATACTCCGTTTAACTCTTCGTATTGCTCTAGAAGTCTCTCTTTCGCACTATCTGCGAAGTTATCGCTTTTACATTGAACTAAACTAATCTTATTATTCTCACTATCAATAATAACAACATCAACAGGGCTATGTGAGCCAGCGCTTCTAAACGCTATATTGCCTTTTTGTCTAGCTTCATTTACTAGCTTTCTTTCCTTTCGATACCCCTTTAGGTAGTTCTTGTTCGGCAAGCTTACTCTCCACGTATTTCAATAATACTTCATTTAGTTCTTTTGTAATCTCTGCGTCTCTTAAAACGTTCTCTATTCCCTCTTTAGCTTTTAGGTATTCATCTATTTCCATAATTATCCATATTTCTGTTATTTATATATTTTTCTAATTTTTTAAAATTTTTAAATTGCGAAAGTCGAGGGCGGTCGCCCCACACGCGTAGTGTTAAACTGCTGAACGTCGGGGGGGTTAGTTTTCTCCAAAATGCCTATATATAGTGATTTATTCGGTGTAGCGAATAAATCCTATTTGTTACTACTAGATACCAGTGAATAACGTAGTCGGGGGGGTTAATTAAAGAAAAAATGCGTATAGAATCCACTTTAACGAGATACGGGTATGCGTATGCGCCCTCTTAGAATTCGCTATACGAATTCTAAGTTAACTAGCTATATAAATATTGTCATTGAGTTAAAGTGGTAATAAAGATATATAAAGAGCAAATAACTAGTATATTTAGTGATACAGGTTCCATAACTATGGTATAGGCAAGAGTGTTGTCTGTCTATATATCCAATAGTAGTATGTCTCTACTTAAAAAAAAGCAAGCGATGGATTAGCCTCTTAATCTAGTAGGGGGTATGCTAATCATCTTACTTGCTAACTAATTACGTAACGTTACGTATACTCTAAAATACAGAGACCGCACGTTCCATAGGAAATAGAGGTGTCACTTAGTTATCTCATCTCCAGAAATCTTAATAACA
>Ga0272441_10005692_pt1 | contig 21426 bp, 14 predicted proteins | sample SSMProp6N_FD_193582 | JGI IMG/M metagenome (GOLD analysis project Ga0272441, IMG submission 193582) | Marine sediment archaeal communities from Little Sippewissett salt marsh, Falmouth, MA, United States - SSM-Prop-6N | ecosystem: Environmental > Aquatic > Marine > Wetlands > Sediment ... | reverse complement strand
CAGCAGCGCTGTGGTCGGCTCGGGGATGGCGTAGGCGTGCATGGGCAGGAAGGCGCAGAGCTTGGGCTCCGCGGCATCGTAGGCGGCCTGAAGCTCGGCCACGACCTCGTAGAGCATCTTGTCCGACTCGGGGATCGCGTGGGAATCGATGGCGAGCGCCAGCCCCTTGACCTGTCCGCCGACGTTCAGGCACTCGGTGAACGTGGGGAAGGCGAAGGCGTCGCGGAACGCGAGGTCGCCGTACATGGGCCGCCCGCCCACGATGGTGAGCGCCACATCGCAGGGATCGGCGTCGAGGAGGGCCTCATACGGAGCGGCGGGATCGCCCCCGATGACCATGAAGTCGGCCTGATAGCCTGGCGCGATCTGCCCGGCCCGGTCCTCCATGGTCAGGGCGTAGGCCGCGTTTCGGGTGACGAACTCGACGAGCTGCTGGGGCGTGAGGATCCCGCCCCACAGGTCCTGGTTGAGCTGGTTGGCAAGTTTCAGCTCATCGAGCAGGGTCAGCGATCCCGACTCGGTCCAGTCCGTCGAGAGCGCGACGTTCACGCCCGCCGCCAGGGCGGCCGGGACGTTGGCGGTGGCTTCGTAGAGCATCCAGTTGCTCGCGGGCGACCAGATCAGGTGGGCGTCGGCGGCGGCCATCATCGCCCATTCGGGCGCGGTGTAGGGGATGCCATGGATGATCGCGGTCCTCTCGTCCAGCAGGCCCAGGCCGGCCACCATGTAGAACTCCGCCAGCGCATCGGGGGTCACGCCTTCGGACAGGTGGACGATGAACCGTTCCCAGTACTGCTGGCTGGCCGCCCACCATTCCGCCGGGGACGAGTCGAGCGGGAAGGTGTTCCAGAGCGTTCGGTCGGGGAAGCGGCCGCCGTTGTGGGTGCCGATGCCCTCGTGCGCGAAGGGATCGCTGTCGTGGCCGTAGCAGTCGCCCCCGCGGATCGTCGTGGTGCCCGCGCTCAGGGCTCGTGCCTCGGTCAGCTTCGCGATGTTCGCGAGCTGCGCGTTAGCGCCCCCGAAGTCGCGTATGGCGCGGTATTGCTCCCCGAAGGCGTCGGAGATCGCCGTTTCCTGCCATTCATACCGCTCGTCGAACGTCTCGCCGAAGGGGATCGGGCCGAGCACGTTGTACTGGTGGTGGTTGTGGGGGTCGATGAGCCCTGGGAAGATCAGCCCACCCGTGTTCACGACGTCGACGCCAGGAGGCGCGGTGGATGTGATGCCCACGATGCGATCGCCGAGCACCTCCACGTAGCCGCCCGCCACGACGTCCCGGCTGTCGTTCATCGTCACCACGTCGCCCTTCAGCGCGTAGTGGGGCCTGGGCACGGGGCCGCCAACGAGGTCGCCTGTGCCCCGCGGGTCGATGCTCGGTATCCCATAGTCGCCACCCACCGTGCCCGTAACCGAGTTGAGCACGTCTCCGACCTTCGGGGAGTACACGTAGTCGTTGTTGTCGCCCACCAGAGCCCACCCGGACCCGTCGGCCACCACCCACGTGCCGTAGGCCTCCAGGCTGGCAACCATGACATTGGGCACCGTGACCAGCACCGACTCATATCGCTCCTGCCACACGCCTGCCGCGCTGAGCGTCGTCGAGGCCACCGGGTTCCCCGACGAGAGGTGCTGGTAGTCCGTGATGCCGGCGATCTCCGTGTGGCCGTAATACTCGTCCACCGTCCCGGTCAACTTCACCGCGTCGCCGACATCCGGGCCGTCGCGGAAGGAGTAGACGAACACCGACTCCCACGGCCCGGGGTTCTGCATCACCGTGTAGCCATAGGTGCACGCGGAGGACACCACGCCCGAGATCGTGACCTCCTGCCCCAGGTACGGTGAGTCGCCCGAGGGATCCGTGGTGTACTGAACATCGTAGATGTCCACCTCCACGGGAACCGCTCGTGCGCCCGTCTGGAGCGCGCACAGAACCCACACGGCAACCGCCATGGCGGTGGTCGTCGACCTCATTGTAATCCCCAATCCTGCGTCCCTGGAAACACCCGAACCCTCCCGGCCCTAATGGTGTTTGCAAGCAAGTTGCATGCCGGCCACACCGCAGCGGCAGAACACGGCTAACCACATGCCGCAAGGCGACTTGCACCGATTGCGGGCGTCTGGTGAGCCCTGTGGCCGATGTCGCCCTGTTGCCGCCCGTGGGGCTGTCACCGACGGGGCGGATCCCAGAAGGGCGCCTGGGGTATGTCTTGACTGCGATGGAGTTTATGGAGCGTCTTGGCCCATGGCAGCACGAATCTGGGCAAGTGGGCGGGAAAGCACGTGTTGCCGCAAGTCAACACGCTAACTCATTGCCATGAAGGCAGATACGGGGAAGATGGGACAGGTGCGTTGGCGACGGTCAACACGCCCCATTCTGACCTAAGCTGCTGCTGGCACATGAGTTACGCATCAGGTACGCGGGGGGCGGCGTTGCCGGCGGTCAACATTGGGGCTAGCGGGACCTCGCAGCGGATGGCCCGCGGCGGCCGCGTGACGCCTTGGCGTTCCCCCACTGTCCGCGCCCGGCTCTCGGGCCGCTGGAGGTGCGTGGCGTGGGCCTGGCGGGTCCGCGGCGCCGCCCTGGCGCATCGCCGTTCCCCTTCGGCGCCGGCCTGGGCTTGGGGCCGCCCGACGGACTCGCAGCAGGCCTGGGCGGCGCCTGTTGCGGGTGGGGGCTGGCGGAGTGGCGGAGCACCGGGATGCTCCGGCCCAGCAGCCGCTCGATGCCCCGCAGATACTTGCGCTGCTCGTTCGAGCAGAAGGAGATGGCCTGCCCCTGCACGCCGGCCCGGCCCGTGCGGCCGATGCGGTGGACGTACGTCTCCGCTTCCTCAGGCAGATCGTAATTGATCACGTGCGAGATGTCGTCCACGTCCAGGCCGCGGGCCGCAATGTCGCTCGCCACGAGCACCCGCGTGCTTCCGCGCTTGAAGTTGTCGAGCGCACGCTGGCGGGCGTTCTGCGACTTGTTGGAGTGGATGGCCTCGGCTCGCACGTTCTCCCAGCTCAAGTGCTTCGCGATGCGGTCGGCGCCGCGCTTGGTGCGGGAGAACACCAGGGTGCGGGTGAACTCGGGCTTCTTCACCAGGTCGCCCAGGAGCCTGCGCTTCGCGCGCCCGTCCACGAAGCACACCGCCTGCTCCACGGTGTCGGCCGCAGGCGACTTGGTGGGCACAGTGACGGCCACGGGCCTGTCGAGCAGCGAGTCGGCCAGGGTCACGATGGCGGCGGGGATGGTGGCGGAAAACAGCAGGGTCTGCCGCTTGGCGGGAAGCTGGGCGATCACCCGCCGGATGTCGCGGATGAACCCCATATCGAGCATCCGGTCCGCCTCGTCGAGCACGAACGTCTCCACGGACTTCAGGCTCAGCTTGCGCTGGTTGAGCAGGTCGAGCAGGCGGCCTGGGGTGGCGACAAGCACGTCCACCCCCTCTCGGAGCGCGCGGCACTGTGGCCCCTGCTTCACGCCGCCGTAGACCACGGTGTGGCGCAGGCGCGTGTGGCGGCCATAGGCCCGGAAGCTCTCGTAGATTTGCAGGGCCAGCTCGCGGGTGGGGGAGAGGACGAGCGCGCGGATCGGGCGGTCGGGCATGCGTTGTCCCCTCCGCCCCTGGGCCGGCGCGGGTGGGCTGGCGCCCGGGCGATCGAGCCGCTGGAGGATCGGCAGCGCGAACGCCGCCGTCTTCCCCGTCCCTGTCTGCGCGCAGCCCAGCAGATCCCTGCCCGCGAGCACGGGCGGAATGGCAAGTTCCTGGATGGTCGTGGGAGTGGTGTATCCTTCGGTCCGGATCGACCGCAACAACGGCTCAGTGAGCCTCAACTTCTTGAATGGCATTACTCGGGTTCAGATCTCCATATGGCGTGGCTTCTCACCGCGACGACGCGCGAACCATCGTCGCGCAAGTTCTTAGTATACCAGGATTAGCGCCGGGGTTCCACTGGCGATGGGAGTTGTCCCCCGCGACTGCCGCTCGGCGCCACCCGGGCTGGCTGTCGCCCCGGGGGCGCGACGGGCGTGTGGGGCCTACCGTTTCCTGTCGCCGCGGTCGGGGGCCTTCCCGTCGAACTGGAGAACTGTGATCGAGTAGGGCTCCAACACCCAGTCGACCGAAGGCGGAACGCTCTGCTCGAGGCGGGGCGGGCTGCCTGCCGACGCCACAGAAGGATGCCTGTCGCCAGGGCCAGTGCCGGCATACCGATACACTGCTGAGATCCTGCCCCCCAGGTAGTTCCTCAGACTCAGGCGGATGGACCGGCGGTCCCTGTGGTTGTTGACCAGCCACACGGTGAGCTGCCGTGGGTCGGCGAGATCCTGGCTGGCGTAGCAGTAGATATCCCTGGCCGCCGCAGGAACGGTCACCTTGACCAGACTGTCGTGGACGAACGCGTTCCACAGCCGGATCGCCTGGCCGCTGGGGGTGAGTTCGCCGTCCAGATTCAATGCGTGGAAGGACTTCTCGTAGGCGCCCTTCTTCAGCGCGTCCAGCCACCGGGTCGTCCAGAACAGCGGGGTTCGGACCTTCCCCCTGCCGTTCACCTGGATCAGGCCGAGCCAGCGGAACTGGTAGAGGGACCGATGCAGGTCGTTGGGCGACCATCGCTCCCTGGAGCCGGGCAGATGCCAGGTGCCCAGCTCGGTGACCGTGATCTCGATGCGCCGCCTGTCCCCTGCGGGCAGCGACTCGAGGAAGGCGATGGCGGAGTCCAGGTTCCGCGTGTCCCTGTAGCCGTACTGATGTGCGATGAGATGGTCGAGCCTACCCAGCTCCAGAGCGTGCCGCATCACTTCATTCCAGCCCCGGCCATCTGCCGAGACGGATGTCCACGGATACTGATGGGCCAGTTGGGCGCCGACGTGGATCCTGGGGTTGGCCTCCTTGATCTTCCTGCTGAGCACGTTCACGAGGTGTGCATAGGATTCAGGCTTCCAGTTCGCGTCGCCCAGGTAGTTTTCGTTGCCGATCTCGAGGAACACCTCGATGTCCGCAGCACGTTGAGCCAGATAGTGCGCCAGCGCCGCGGTGCCGGCGACGATCATCTGCCGGGCACTGCTCCCCGTGATCGCCCAGCCGTAGTCGGTCATTCGCTTGTGGACTTTGCCCAGCTCGTCAGCTCTGCCCGCGGTGTCCCGCGCCCGAACGGAAGGGTCCTCGACCCATATGGCGTCAATGCCGACGATGATGAACAGCTCCAGTCCGAGGTCTTTGGCGATGGCGATGGCCTCGTCGAGCTCCATGGACTTCTTCATCTTGCCGTTCCCGTCCACGCGCCAGTTGTAGTGGACCGTGCCGGGTGTGCGCTGGTGGGTGGCATGCGCGTCGGGGACCTCGAACGGAGGGATGGACCATATCATCTTGTCGCCGATCTCTCCCTCGTTCCACCGAATGGCCTTGACGTTCAGGTGCTTGAGCGATTCGCGGATGGTGTGCTTCCGCTTCGGGTCGTAGCCATCGGAATCGATGAGATAGTTCATGCAGACCCCGTATTTCAGGGGGCTGGAGCGGCGGGCAATTGTGACGCCGCAGTCGACGTCGATCGTGATGGGATCGGCCGAGGCCACAGAGGTAAGCAGTACGGCGGAAGCAGCGGCGATCGCCAGCGCCCTCTTCATCCCTCTGTCTCCTGGGAGAGCATGCCGTCAGCCGTTATCGACCTCACGGTCGCCCTGTTCGTCCCGTTCGGCGACGCGAGGGCGAATACCTTCGCGAAGAGAGAATGGCCCCGAGCAAGAACCACGGGACAGGGGGACACGTGCTCTGCTCATGGCTTCAGGGGGATCACCACGTTCCACGTGTTCGCGGCGAAGCCGCGGCGGCGTGGCGATCGGCCGTCGGCGGGGCCTCTCACACCCCTCTTGCAGCGGGGGGCCGCAAGCGGGGCGTCAGCCAGAGACCCTTGGGCTGTTCGGAACTCGCAGTCGGCCCGCCGCGCGGCCCTCCGGAGGGCTCGAGCAGGGCGCCACGGGGAAGGTAGCGCTCGGGGGCTGGAATGTCAAGAAGCGCCTGTGAGTCAGAAGAAGCCACACCCCGCAGGCTGCAAGCCGCAGGTCAGGAGGAGAGAGACGCTGAGAGCTGCGAGCCAGGGCGGGAAGCAACGGGTCCGCAAACTGCGTTACCGTTCCGCGGGGACTGGGGCGATTGATCGACGATGTGGGCGGCGATATACTGGCCGGCCCAGCGGTCGGGGATCCTGTTGGTTGGAGGATGCGACGTTGCGAAGACGGCTGGCGTGGGTAGCGGTGTTCGTGGCCCTGTGGGCGCGCGTGTGGGCCGGTGAAGCCGCGGCCCCGACGGACCTGGACGTGCTGGCTGCCGCACTGGCGAAGCCGGTGGCGATGATCCAGGGCAGGGTGCCGGCACTCACAGCCACGCTCACGGGCCGCTACCGCGACGGGGCGCTCGACCAGTCGGTCGAGCTCACGCTGGTACGCGCCGATGCCGACCACTTCGCGCTGGCCCTGCGAAGCTCCCTGCTGAGCTTCGTGCTGCGGCGGGATGCGAAGTCGACGGTGCTCTCGATCCCGACGCAGGGGGTGGCGTTCCGGGGCCGAGGCCCCGCTCCTGCCGACTCGGATCTTCAGCCGGGCAGGCTGCTGTCGCGGATGGCGGCGGGGTGGCCGGTGGCGCTCACGGCGATCGGGGTGATGCAAAGCGCGGACGCGGCCACGGTGGCGCTGATGCTCCACATGCTGCTCCAGCTCGAGCGACAGGCGGACGCCAGGGTGCCGACCTTCGCGACCCGCAAGGCGGGCAAGGGGGCGACCGCCCTGATCGAGCTGGCAGCGGACGGCAAATCCGTGCGCCGCCTGGTGTGGCGGAAGGACGGGCGGGAGGCCACGCTGGGCATCGCCCTGAGCGAGAAGGCCGAGATGCCGCCGACGCCGGAGCAGGCGGGCGTGAGGACGATCGAGGTGCCCCGCGCCGAGCTCGAGCGGATGCTGGGCCGCGGGCTGGCCCGTGCGGCACACATCCTGGCCTACAACCAGAATCCGAGCCGCGCCCGCAGCGATGTGCGCCGCCACGGCGTGGGCGAGCTGCGCATCCGCAAAGGCCGCCGACTGGCCATGCTCCAGGGCACGCCCTACGAGGTGGGCTTCCAGCACGGCAAGCTGCTGCGACGCGAAGCCCGCCGACTGGCCGATACCGTGCTCTATGTGGTCGGGCTCTACTACTCGGTGTCGCAGAAGAAGTGGTACCTGGACGTGATGCGCGGTGCGTTTCGCCGCCTCAAGCCGCACATCCCGGCGGAGTATCTCGAGGAGATGCAGGGGCTGGCGGACGGCTCGGGGATGCCGCTCGAGGAGGTGCAACTGGCCAACGTGTTCCCCGCGCTCTTCCACTGCTCGGGGTTCGCCGTGTTCGGGAAGGCGACCGCGGGCGGGACGCTGTATCACGGGCGTGTACTGGACTACATGACGGAGGTGGGGCTTCAGCGGGATGCCGTGGTGTTCGTGGTGCGCAAGAAGGGCGCCATTCCGTTTGCGAATGCGGGCTATGCAGGGTTCGTGGGCTCGGTCTCGGGGATGAACGCCGAGCAGGTGGCGTTCGGCGAGATGGGCGGGCGCGGCGAGGGGCTCTGGGACGGCACGCCCATGCCCATCCTGATGCGGATGGGGCTGGAGCGAGCGCGGAGCCTGGCCGAGGCGATGCGGATCTTCCGCGAGGCCAAGCGCACGTGTGAGTACTACTACGTGATATCGGACGGCAAGATCCCGAGTGCGGTAGGCGTGGGGGCGACGCCGGAGAGCATCGAGTTCATCAAGCCCGGCCAGGCCCACCCGAAGCTGCCCACGCCCGTGGAGGATACGGTGCTGCTTTCAGCCGGCTCGCGCTACGGCGAGCTGGCGAAGCGGGTGCGGGAGCAGTTTGGCCGCATCGACGAGCAGGCGGCGCTCGCACTGATGCGCCGGCCCGTGGCCATGAGGTCGAACCTCCACGACGTGCTTTTCGTGCCGCAGCAACTGGTGTTTCACGTGGCCGATGCGCGGGGGCGGGAGCCCGCGTGCGATCAGCCCTATGTCCGCTACGACCTGAAGGCTGTGCTGGCCGAGCTGGACCGCTTCCTGGCCGAGCGGCGCTGACTGGGTTCCCGATGAGCGATCCGCAAGACGACGATGTGCTGCTTCGCGTGCGCAGCCTGCGCAAGACGTTCCCCGTGCGGCGCGGCGGCGGGGTGGTCCGCGCGGTGGACGGGGTGGACCTGGAAGTTCGGCGCGGCGAGTGTGCGGGGCTGGTCGGGGAGTCGGGGTGTGGGAAGACGACGCTGGGCCGGTCGCTGCTGCGGCTGATCGAGCCCGATGCGGGGTCGGTGTGGTTCGATGGGATGGACGTGCTGGGGCTGGGGCCTCGGGAGCTTCGGGCGTTCCGCCGCCGTGCGCAGATCATCTTCCAGGACCCCTACGGGTCGCTCAACCCGCGTTTGACGGCGGGGCAGGCGGTGGCCGAGGGGGTCCGGCTGCACGGGCTGCGGACGGGGCGTCGGGCGGTGCGGGAGCGGGTGCACGAGCTGCTGGATCTGGTGGGCCTTCCGCCGGGCGCCGAGGGGCGGTACCCGCACGAGTTCTCGGGCGGGCAGCGCCAGCGGGTGGGCATCGCGAGGGCACTGAGCGTGGAGCCGAGCTTCATCGTGTGCGACGAACCGGTCTCCGCGCTCGACGTGTCGGTGCGCGCCCAGATCATCAACCTGCTCGGCGAGCTCCAGACGTGGCTGGGGCTGGCGTGCCTCTTCGTCACGCACGATCTGGCCGTGGTGCGTCATTTGTGCGACACGGTGGCGGTGATGTATCTGGGGAAGATCGTGGAGCGGGGCCCTGCGGAGCGGCTGTTCGAAGCGCCCGCGCATCCCTACACGGTGGCCCTGCTGTCCGCGATCCCCGAGGCGGACCCTGAGGCGCGGGGTCGGCGGCTTGTGCTTCAGGGCGACGTGCCGTCTTCCATCCACCCGCCGCCGGGCTGTGCGTTCCACCCGCGGTGTCCCGTGGCCGATGCCGCGTGCCGCGAGCGGGCGCCCGTGCTCGAGGCGCAGGCCGAGGGCGGCGCGGTCGCCTGCCACCGCCTGGCGGAAGCGGGCGAACTGGCACGGGCCGTTCTGTCGGGCTAGAGCGGCAGGCCGCCGGACGGGGGCGGCTGGGGCGCGGCGGGGCGCGGGGGCCGGGTGGCGAAGTAGGCGATGACGGCGGCGATGGCGACGATCATGCCGACGGCACCGATGGCGATGCCGACCACGGTGGCGGTGAGTGCCCCTGTGATGCTGTTGGACAGGTCGGCGGGCGACGGGGCGGGGCCGCTCTGCTTGGCGGCCTCGAAGGCGTTCATCATCCCCAGGACCGTGCCCAGGAGACCCGCCGCCGGCCCGGCGAACATCACGATGAGACCGGTGATCAACGCGATGAAGTGCGATTTCCTCATGCCGCGCTCCTGGGAGGCAAGGTGTGTGGCCACGGCATCATAGCGCCTTCGCACCCTGCGTGCCAGCCCGGCCAGCCGGCCCCGACGAACCCCAGGTTTGGCTACGGGATTCGTGCCGTCGCAACGGCACGAATCCCGAAGCCATCTCGAGAGTCTTTGGGAGGAGGGGGTGTGGGGGAGGGGCCCTTTCTCCAGAAAGGGCCCCTCCCCCACAACTCCATCTTTCATCCTCCCCTCGTCCTTATCACGCGGTCGGCTCGGCGGGGGCTGAGCGCGAGATGCGGTGGTGCATGAGGCTCGCGGCGATGAAGCCGATGGCCACGCCGCTGAGGTGTGCGGTGGAACTCACCTCGGGGGTCGCAAGGTCGAACACGATCTGGAACCCGATGACGAACACGAGGACCATGAGGCGGCGTGCGGCAATGGGGGCGCGCTCGCGCGCCCAGGCGCGCAGGAGCACGGCCACGGTGGCGCCCACGAGCCCCATGATGCCGCCGGAGGCGCCGACCACGATCTGCTCCTCCATCGAGCCCGTTGCGGCGAGGGCCACGATGACGAGCATCGAGCCGATGCCCGCGGCCAGGTACGCGCCCAGGTAGCGCGCCGCCCCGACGGCGTATTCGAGGAAGGGTCCGAGGATCACGAGCGCCACCATGTTCACGGCCAGATGGAGGGCTCCATAGTGGAGGAAGAGCGCGGCGGCGGCGCGCCACCACTCCCCGCCGAGCGCCGCCGAGCTGTCGAGCGCGCCCAGCCGATACAGCGCAGGCAGATGCGTGCTGCCGCCGAGGACGATCTCGAGGCCGAACATCGTGGTGTTGAGCCCGATGAGCACGACGGTGGCCCATGCCACGCGGCGTGCGGGGGTGTGGTGGTGGTCGTAGCGGAGGTCCTGGTCGAGCTCGGCTTCGGCCTGTTCGAGCACGGCTGCGCTCTCGGGCGTGAGCACCCGGCTGGCCACGGGGAGGGCGAAGGCGAGCCGCCGCTCGATGCCCGCCACGGTGAGCGGGTCGCAGTGGTCGCGGATGGCGAGCAGGGACTGGCGACCGGCCTCGGCGTGGCCCGCCGCCATGTCGGCGGTGGCGAGCCAGAAGCGCTGAACGGGGTCGGGGTACATGCGGAGCGGCCCGGCGAAGAGGCGTGCGAGGGAGCCGCGCCGGCCGCAGAAGGCGAAGAGCATGAGGCGGCCGAGGTTCCGCGAGAGAGCGAGGCCCTGGCGGTCGGTGGCGGTCTTGAGGGAGGCGAAGGCAGCGGCGAGGGCGTTGGGGTCGCCGATCTCGCCGTGGGCGCGCAGGAGGAGAGCGATGAGGTTGGCGTCGCGGCGCAGTTCGTCGGGGGTCAGGTGGCTCCGGATCCAGTCTCGGAGCTCGGCCCACTGGTTGCGCATGCGGTAGAGGAGAGCAGCGCCGATGCGGCCAATGCCTGTGCGGCTGGTGCCTTGACGACTGAGGATCTCGGCGGCCTGGGCGATCGCCTCGGGCCGTCGGGATTCCAGGGCGCGCAGGAGGCTGGGCAACTCGCGCCAGCCGTCGGCGGGGTGCAGGATTCGCAGGCACGCCGCGACCCGCCGCGTCGCGGTGTAGCGCTGCTGCACCATCCACCGCAGCACGAGGCGGTAGCCGAACAGGGGGATGAGCACGAGGAGCGCGAGCGCGCCGCCGCCCACGTAGCCCGCGACCGACGGGCGCCAGGCCAGCATGGCCAGCGTGGCAGCGAGCACCCCCGCGGCCACGATGCTCCAGCCGAGCCTGCGTGCGCGGATGGCGCGGAACAGAAGCACGATGCAGGAGGAGACGACGAACCACTCGAGCAGGTAGTTCAGATTCATGGGGTTAGCGGGACGCGGGAGCCGGCTCCCCCCGCGGCGTGCTCACTGCCCTCCTGCGGATCGCGCCAGATAGCGCATCGCCGCGATGCGCCAGCCGGCGTCCGTGGCCACGACCTCGAGCTCGATGGGAACGGCCTGGGCGGGACTCGCCCCCTCCTTGAGCACCATGGTGGTGCGGACCACGGTGCGGGTCTCGGCGAACGAGACGGCGACCTTCTTGCCGCGCTCGCGGACTCGCTCCCAGTCGCGCCGCATCTCGTCGATGTGTTTCTTGCGGTTCCGCCCGTTGGCCGAGTCGTCGGGCGGCAGGAAGAGGGCGCCCATCTTCTGGGCGTCGAGTGCGGCAACGGACTTGGCGAAGGCGGCCAGGAGCGGGGCGGCGGGCTCGACGGTCTTCGGCGCGGGGGCCTCGGCGGCCAGCAGGAGGCCCGCCCAGATCGCGGCCACCGCGACGCCCGCCACAAGCCAGGAACTCTTGCGCATTATTGCGTCCTCTCGCATTCTGCCGAGAATGGGGGCAGGTTGTGCATCGGACCAGTGTAGCAGAGGCTGCGGGTGGGCCACAAGGCCCGGCGCCCGGCCGCAGGGAAAGCTCAGGTGGGAAGGCCGAAGTCGTCCACGAGCTCGGGCGGGACCTCGTTGATGAGGACGTGGCGCCTGCGGTCGCTGTAGGCGATGAAGCAGCGCCCGCACCACTCGAAGAAGTGAGGGTCGCCGACCTCGGTCATCTCGCCGAGCTCGGTGTGGGCGACGTCGATGTGGTTGTCGATCACCACTCTGGGGCTGCCCCACACGATGCGCTGGCGGGTAGTGGCGCCGGTGAGCTCGCGGCCGACGACGGCCCACAGGGGCGTGCGCACGCGCGTCTGGTCGCACGGGCCTGCGCCGCCGTTCGCGTCGCCGCGGTTGTTGTAGAAGAGGAGAATGAAGCGGCCGTCGGACAGGCGCGCCAGGTCGTAGGGTGCGCAGGGGTGGGGAACCACCGGCCCGCCGGGGCAGAAGCGCAGCGGCTGGGGCATGGTCCACGTGCGGCCGCAGTCGGCGCTCGTGGCGAAGTAGATGCAGCCCATCGCGGTGCGGAAGGTGGCGAGCCACTCGCCGGTGGCCAGGGCGACGACGCGCAGCTCGTCGCCGCACGTGCCGCCCTTCGGCATGCGCATGTGGACGCCCGTGGCGCCGTCGGGCAGGACACTAAAGTCGAGATTCTGCGGGTCCTGCTCCCCCAGCAGGTTGTGGCCGACCATCAGGAATGCCTGGGTGTGCCACAGGCAGGCGTGGTGGTCTGCGGGGTTCCCGATGCGCAGGTCGAGCTTGTGGGAGGCCTGGAGCCAGGGGGTGATCGTGGAAGGGCGGATCTTGGTGAAGGTGAAAACGACCTTGCCGTTGGGCATGATGGCGGGCGGGGCGCAGTTCCAGCCGTGGATCTGATGGCCCTCCTCGTCGATGCCCGAGTGGCGTGGCCTGGGCAGCGGGTAGCGGCGTGGCCAGGGCGGGTAGCGCCGCGACCAGGTGAGCCCGTCGTCGTCCGAGTAGCGCACGTAGATGTGGCCGGCGTCGCGGAGCGGGTCGGGCTGGGTGCACCACCAGAAGAAGGCGTAGATCCGCCCCGTGTGGGGCACGACGAAGGGCACGACCCACGAGGCCACGCGCGGCCCCTCGGTCGGCCCTTCGATGGTGAAGGGCTCGTCCCACGTGCGCCCGCTGTCGGCGCTCCGCGAGAGCATCACGGACTGGTCGGCCGCGTCCTCTGTGCTCGCCTGCGTCCACAGGCACAGCCACGTGCCCGCCGGGGTGATGGCGATCTGCGCCTTCTGGGCGATCCGCTTCGCGTCCTCGCCCGCGCGTATCACCTCGCCGTACGGCTCGCTCACGCTCGTCGAACACGTCCGCTCGCCCATGGTGGCCTCCAGGGTCAGGAAGGTCGTGCGGTCAGTCGATGGCCCGGCCCTCGCCGCACAGATGATACGCCGCGGCAGGCCGCGGGTCAAGATTCCCGCGCGGCGCACCCGCCCTTGAAAACATCCCACGGGGGAGTACACTGCGTCCCTGACCAACTCACGTGCACGCACAGCGGAAGGAAACGCCATGTCCGACGCGAAGCTCCGGGTGGCCGTCGTGGGGATCGGCGGCAGGGGGTCCTGGGCCGCCAGCCAACTGGCCCGGCACCCCCGCTACACGCTCGCCGCCCTCTGCGACATCAATGCGCCCAAGTTGCGCTTCTTTCAGCACAAGGAGGGCCTCGAAGACGTGCCGGCCACGGCGTCGATCGACGCCTGCCTGCGCGACGTGGACCCTGAAGCCGTGGTGGTGACCACCCACGACGCGGCGCACGCGGCGGTGGCCGTGCCCGCACTCGAGGCAGGGAAGTTCGTCTTCGTCGAGAAGCCGCTGGAGACCACGGCCGAGCACTGCCGTGCCATCGTGGAGGCCGATCGCGCGGCCGGCGGCCGCACCTTCGTGGGCATGAACCTGCGTTTCGCCCCCCTCTACGCCACGGCCAAACGCCTGGTGGACCAGGGCGCCGTAGGCCGCGTGCTCACCATCCAGGCCGACGAGTTCTACGACGGCGGCCGCACCTACTTCCGCCGCTGGAACCGCCTGAGAGCCTTCGGCGGCGGGCTCTGGATCACCAAGGCCTGCCACGATTTCGACATCCTGCACTGGATGGCCGGGGCGAAGCCCGTCTCGGTGTACGCCATCGACGCGCTCACGCACTACGAGGCCCGCGAGGACGCGCCCCTCCACTGCGCCGAGTGCGAACGCAGGGAGACCTGTCCCGACGGCTTCTACACGATCAAGAAGCGGGCGGGCATCGAGGGCAAGCTCCTCTCCGAGGCCGCCGTGGACGGCGGAGACCCCCGCCCCGACCTCTGCCTGTTCAACGCCGATAAGGACACCTTCGACCACGGCATCGCCACGGTGGACTTCGCGAACGACGTGCTCGCCACCTACACGTGCAACGTGGTGGCCGGCTTCACGGATCGGCGGCTGCGCATCTCGGGCACCCAGGGCACCCTGGACGGATCGCTCGCAGGCAAGGCTCTGCTGCTGCGAAAGCGTGACCCCCGCGCGAGCGAAGAGATTTCGCTCGAGGTCAGCGGCGGCCACGGCGGGGGCGATGCCCTGCTCTTCGATGAGTTCCACGAGTTCGCAACAGGCCAGCGCGAGCCCCGGGTACGCCCGCCGGAGGCCATGGTCGCCGTCCTCATGGGCCTAGCCGCAACGCGTTCGGCGGATGAAGACCGCCGCGTGACGATGGCCGAGGTCGGCCCGTAGCCTCGCACTACCACGCCGCTTGCAAAGCTCCGCCATCGGAGTACAGTGGTCCGCATCCGCAACCCCTCTTCTGGAAGGAGACACGGCAATGGCAGGCTCCGTCATCGCGGCACAGCTCTACACCGTCCGCGAGTTCACCAAGACGCCCCCGGACATCATCGAGACGATGAAGAAAGTGGCCGCCATCGGCTACGAGGCCGTGCAACTCTCGGCAGTCGGCCCGATGGACCCCGCCGAGTTGCGCAAGGTGTGCGACGGCGAGGGGCTCAAGGTCTGCGCCACCCACATCGGCTACCAGCAGATGGCCGACGACCCCCAGGCCGTCATCGACCTCCACGCCACCTACGGGTGCCCCTACGCCGGCATCGGCGGCCTCCCCGGCGAGTACCGCAACGCCGAGGGCTTCGCGAAGTTCGCGCACGAGGCCTCCGAGACCGCCCGCAAGCTCGCCGAAGGCGGCCTCAAGTTCGTCTACCATAACCACAACTTCGAGCTCGAGAAGTTCGGCGACCGCACGGGACTCCAGATCCTCTACGAGGACAGCGACCCCGACGTGTTCCTCTCCGAGATCGACACCTACTGGATCCAGGCGGGCGGCGGGAGCCCCGCCACGTGGATCCGCACGCTCAAAGGCCGCGCCCCCTGCGTGCACCTCAAGGACATGACGATGCAGGGCCGCGACCAGATCATGGCCGAAGTGGGCGAGGGCAACCTCGACTGGCCCGCCATCCTCGACGCCTGCCGCGAGGCGGGCACCGAGTGGTACATCGTGGAGCAGGATACCTGCCAGCGCGACCCCTTCGAGAGCCTCGCCATCTCGCTGCGCAACCTGAAGGCCATGGGCCTGAACTGACGGGATAATGCAATGTGGGGGGAGCTTCCTGAAGGAAGTTCCCCCCACACCCCCCTCAAGGACTTTGAGACTGTGCTGGGCGTTCTCCCGTATGCGGGAGAACGCCCAGCACAACCCAACAGTCTTTGGGAGGGAGGGGGTGTGGGGGAGGGAGCCCTTTCTCCAGAGAGGGCTCCCTCCCCCGCAATCTCCACTTCACTCCTCCACCATTCTTCCTTCCTTCCCTTGCCGCCAGCGGAGCAGAGCGAGGAGGCAGAGGATGGGGAGAGCGAAGGCCAGGCTGTCGAGGATGAGGAGGGCGGTGCGGACGGGGCCGGGGCGGGCGGCGAGCGCGAAGATCGTCAGGTCTGTGCCGTTGACCACCAGCCCGCTGATCGCGTAGAGGAGGGTGACGAGCGGCGCCCAGGGCCTCCGGCGGCGCCAGCCGAGTCCCGCCGCCACGAGCAGCCCGCCGAGCAGCGTGCCGCAGGCCGACGACAGGGCGGCCCACTCCACCCCCAGCCCCGTCGCCCTGGCACCGTGGCCCGCCCAGTCGAGCGGCCCGAGGCCAGGGTGGCAGCCGGCCATTCGGGCGACGCTCGCGGCGAGCGGCAGGGCGCCCGTGGCGATCCCGATGATGCCACACAGGACAAGGAGCGTGCCCGCCAGGCGGGCGCCGCGCGAGGGATCCGGCTCCTCGGGCATGAGCGTCGCCTCCTGGCCCCCGCGCCGTCAGTCCATCAGCCGCACGTTGTACTGGCGGGGGCGTGGGCGGTAGGTGCGGAAGGCCGCAGGGTCGAGCGGTGCGGGCGAGTAGATGGCGATGAAGCGGTCCCAGGGGTTGTAGACCACCACCTCCTCGCGGGCATCGCCGCACACGTCGGCGGGGATGCAGTGGTACCAGCCCATCTTCGGCGGCCCGGCGGGCTCGGGCAGGCCGGGGAGCCTGGCGAAGGGCTCGCCCGTGCCGCGCCAGAGCATGCCCCCGTTGTAGAGCAGTGCGGGGCCGCTCGGCCCGTGCCACAGCACGGCCTCCATCCCCGTGTTGTTCGGCGAGGGGTTGAGGCGGAAGCGCCGGAGGATCCGCCCGTCGTTCCCCACCACCATCGCCTGGGGCGTGTGGCCGTTGTAGCGGAGGATCAGCTCCGGGCCGGGCAGGTCGGGCACGAAGTCGGCCACCCGCGCCTCCTGGCCGTGGGGCACGGCCTCGGGGCCGAGCCGGAGAATTGCAGTGCCGGCTGCGTCGACCACGTGGCCGAAGCCGGAACAGATCGCGCGGACGCGCCCGCCGTCCCACGGCGCGATAGCCACCGAATCCATGTGGCGGCCGAGCGGCTTCTCCCAGAGCGGCGAGCCGTCGTGGTCGAGCAGGTAGTAGCCGCCCGTCACCTCGTCGCGGCCGTCCCCATCGATGTCGCCCACCGCCGGGATGTAGGCCGAGCACCGGCCGTAGGCGTTCCAGCGAATACGGTACGACCAGAGGAGTCGGAGATTCTGGTCGAAGGCGAGCAGGCGGTCGCCCAGCTTCACCACGAAGTCGCGGGGGGTGGGGGTGCCGCGTAGGTTGGCGATGAGGATGCGGTGGTGGCACCAGTTCGGCCCGCGACCGCTGCACGCGCGCAGCGCCTCGGGCGCGGCCTGGAGCTTCACCTTGCCCGTCGCGCCCTCGCGAATCTGCACGAGCATGTTGGCCATGCTGGCGGGCGGCGCGGGGGTCGTGGGGTCGCGGAAGAAACAGACGACCTCGACCACGCCATCGCCGTCGATGTCGTGGATGGCCACGGGGCCGGGCCGTGCGGGCTGGCCGCCGCCCTCGCCCGCCTGCCACAGCACCGTGCCGTCGAGGGCGAAGGCCGCCAGGAAGCACGGCTTCATGCCCCCCTCGGCCGAGCGGAACACCACGAAGTCGGGCTGCCCGTTGCCCGTGAGGTCGCCGATGCGGACGTCGCCCCCGTAGAGGAGCGTCCGCCCCTTGTGGTCGGCTCGTGCCAGGAGGGGGGTCGGGACGTCGATCCGCCGGTAGAGCAGCGGCGTTCCGCGGGGTGCGGCGGCCACGGTGAGCTCTCCCGCGAGGGCTTCGGCAAGCAGGCCGGCCGCGCAGATTGCCAGGCGAATGCGCAGGGGCATCCGATCGCCTATTTCACGGCGAGGTAGTAGAGCTTGCCCTCCGCTCGCGTGCGGCCGGCCAGGAGCAGCGCGTCGTCGCCCACGCCCATATACACGTCGCACCGGCCGGCCGAGCGGATGGCGCCGCCCGTGTCCTGGTCCAGCACGTAGCTGTAGAAGGGCTCGAGCACCACCTGGTCCCGGGCCTTCATGATGGGCACCTTGGTCACGGCGTAGGCGAGGCAGCCGCGTGGGAACACCGCCTTGTCCGTCGCAATGCTCCGGTAGGGAAGCACGGGCGCGTTGAGCGAGCCGAAGGGGCCGCCGTCGCGCTGAGTGAAGAAGACGAAGGAGTCGTTCTTGTTCATATACGTGCTGCGTTCGTGGGGGTGCTGGTCGAAGTACTGGATGATCTTCTGGAGCGAAAGCTCGTTGAGGTCGATCTTGCCGTCGGCCACGAGGGCCAGCCCCAGGCTCGAGTAGGGCCGGTCCGTCTTGCCGTGGTAGCCGATCGAGAGGCGCGTGCCGTCGGTCAGGTCGATCTTCGCCGAGCCCTGCACGTGGGCGATGTAGACCTCCAGCGGGTCCTTGAGCCACACGAGCTCGAGGCCCTTGCCCGCGAGGAGCTGCTGCGTCTCGATCTCGCGGCGGGTGTAGTAGGGCACGATCTCGCCGCTCGACTTCCGACGCCCCACCGGCGTGCCGTCGGGCTTGGTCACCAGGTCGGGCGGGCGCTTGTACAGCGGGTAGCGGTACTCGGCGGTGCGGGTGAGGCTGCCCTGGAAGATGGGCGTGCAGTAGCCCGTGAAGAGCACCGTGCCCAGCTCGTCGCAGCCGCGGGACATATAGACGTCGAACCGCTCGCACACGAGGCGGTGCAGGTCGGCGGCGTCCTTCGCCTCGGCCAGCACATCCTTGAACACCTTGAGGGTGGCCACGGCGCGCTCGTGGGTGATGCCCTGGTCGTTGGGGATGGCGTAGGGGAAGAAGGTCTTCGAGGAGGGGTGGCCGAAGTAGTTGATGCTGTTGTCGATGGCCTCCACCAGGTTGTCGCGGTTCTTGAAGCCCGTGCCGAAGTCGGGGTAATCCGCGGGGTCGATCTTCACCAGGGCGTTCTCGCCCGGCGGCAGCGGCTTCGAGTAGTCCTTGGGCTTCTTGCGGCAGCCCATCCAGCCGCAGGCGGTCATCGAGAAGCACAACAGACCAATCACGACGGCGCGCAGCGCATTCCGCATGGGGACATGCTCCTACAGGCAGTAGGCAGGCATTGACCGGGGAAGGGTCGACGGGGAGATCGGACGACGGCCCATCCTACTCCGCGGCTGGGGGGCTGTCAAGGTGTGAGGCGAAGAAAGCCAGGGCACACCCGCCAATCTGCCCCGACGCCGGTTTGCCGGCGGCTCAGCCCCTTGTGGGCCGCACGATCAGTTGGCAGGCCCGAGCTTCTTGAGCACCGACTTGGCCACGGCGGCATCGGTGCCCGTGCCCTTGGCCAGCTTCTCGAGCGCGGGGCGCGCGGCGGCAAGCCGGCGCGCACCCGCGGCGAACACCGCCCGGATGCGCAGCTTATCCGAAGGGGCGCTCAGCGCCTGGATGATCGCGGCGGCGGTGGCTTCGTCGTCGCACTCTCCCATTTTGCCGCACGCCCAGACGGAGACATCGGGGTTCGGCGACTTCATGGCTCCAATCAGCGCCTCGGGCAGGCGGTCGGGCGCGAGCGCGGCGAGAGCCTTCTTGAGGCGGGAGCGGCCGCCGTCGTTGTCGAAGTCGTTGTCGTAGGGGGCCTCCGTGATGGCCTTGATGAGGACGGGGACGGCCGCCTTGTCGCCGAGCTCCCCGAGTTTCTCGGCGGCGGTGGCGCGCACCCAGATGCTCTTGTGTCCCAGCGCTTCCACGAGGTCGGCGAGGGCGGTCTCGGGGAAGCGGCCGAGGGCGGCCGCGGCCGCGGGGCGCAGGCGGGTGTAGCCGGCCTCGAGATTGGGCCCGGCGAGGATGCGCTTGAGCCGGTCGCGCGCCGAGGCCTCCTTCCTGCCTCCGAGCGCCGTCATGGCAGCCAGGCGAACCTTCGGCTTGCTGTCGTCGAGAGCGGCCACGAGCGCCGCGGCACTCGCCTTGTCACTGCACTTGACCAGTTTCGCGCACGCCCAGGCCCGCACATTGGGGTTCTTGGACTTGAGGGTCGCAATAAGGGCCTCGGGCACGCGCTCGGGGGCGAACTTAGCGAGCGCTTTCATCAGGTCGCGGCGGCCTGCGTCGTGTTCGAAATCGTTGTCGAAGTCGTCTCCAGCGATGGCCTTGATGAGCGCGGGCACGGCCGGCTTGCCGTCGAGCTTCATGAGTTCCTCCGCCGCGGCACTGCGCACCCATACGCTCCGGTGCCCGAGGGCTTCGGCCAGGTCGGTCACGGCCGTGTCCTCGAAGCATGCGAGCATGGGGGGCAGGGCGCGAAGGTCGCTGTCGTCGCGGCGGGTTGCGAGGGTCCGCTTCACGTGGTCGCGGCCCGCGGGCTCCTTGCGTGCGACCAGGGCGCCCAGTGCGGCGCTCTGCACCTTCTCGTCCTTGTCGCCGAGCGCCGCGATGAGTGCGGCGGCACTCGCCTTGTCGCTGCACCTGGCCAGCTTCCTGCACGCCCAGGCCCGCACGTCGGGGGTCTTGGACTCGAGCGTCGCGATAAGGGCCTCGGGCACGCGCTCGGGGGCGAGCTTCGCGAGCGCCTTCATCAGGTTGCCTCGACCGGCGTCGTGGTCGAAGTCGTTGTCGAAGTCGTCGCCGGCGATGGCCTTCATGAGCGCGGGCACGGCCGGCTTGCCGTCGAGCTCCATGAGCTCCTTCGCCGCGGCATGGCGTACCCACACGCTCGGGTGCCCGAGGGCTTCGGCCAGGTCGGCCACGGCCGTGGCCTCGAAGCATGCGAGCATGGGGGGCAGGGCGCGAAGGTCGCTGTCGTCGCGGCGGGTTGCGAGGGTCCGCTTCACGTGGTCGCGGGCCGTGGGCTCCTTGCGTGCGACCAGGGCGCCCAGTGCGGCCCTCTGCACCTTCTCGTCCTTGTCGCCGAGCGCCGCGATGAGTGCGACGGCACTCGCCTTGTCGTCGTAGCCCGCGAGGTTCTTGCACGCCCAGGCGCGCACATCGGGCACCGGGCACTTGAGGGTACCGATGAGGGCCTCAGGCACGCGCTCGGGGGCGAGCTTGGTGAGGGCGGTCAGCAGGGCCCTCCGGCCCGTGTTGCTGTCGAACGAACGGTCGCAGAAGTCGCCGGCCAGGGCCTTCATGAGGGCAGGGACAGCAGCCCGCGCCTCCTTCTCGGCCAGGTAGCCCGCCGCGACGCTGCGCACCCAGGGGTTGGCGTGGCTCACGGCCTGCGTGAGATCGGCCTCGGCCGTCGCGTCCAGGCGCGAGAGGGCGAGCGCGGCGAGGCGGTGGAGTGATTCGCCGTTGGCGTCCTCCACGTCGCGGCCGGCGAGCACGCGCAGCAATGCCTTGCGCGCGGCCGGGGCCGTCCTGTGACTCAGCGATTCTGCGGCCGCGAGGCGCACGCGCGGCGACCGGTCGTCGAGCGCCTTGATGAGGGCAGCCGTGCTGGCGTCGTCCGCGTACGAGCCCAGGCTCTTGCACGCCTTGGCCCGCTCGGCCTCGCTCACGGACGCGGCCTGCTTCACGAGCGCGGCGGGGGCCGTGCGCACGGGCTTGGGCGGCGCCGGCGTGGGGGGGGGTGCCGGGCCGACTGGCGGGCTCACCGGCAGGACCGGCGGCAGGACCGGCGGCAGCACCGGCGGGGCGTGGGGGCTGGGCACGGTGGGCGTGCTGCTCCTCGGCGCCGGTGGCGGCGCAACGGCCTTGATGCGCGTCCCCGGCTTCCTGCTCGGCGGCGCCACCGCAGCCACGCCCGTCGAGGGGCTCTCGTCCCTTCGCCCCTGGCCCAAGGCGTCGCTCCTTCGGCGGGGAGCACGCGACGTTGCGGCCGGGCGGACGAAGCC
>Ga0272441_10005691_pt1 | contig 21429 bp, 21 predicted proteins | sample SSMProp6N_FD_193582 | JGI IMG/M metagenome (GOLD analysis project Ga0272441, IMG submission 193582) | Marine sediment archaeal communities from Little Sippewissett salt marsh, Falmouth, MA, United States - SSM-Prop-6N | ecosystem: Environmental > Aquatic > Marine > Wetlands > Sediment ... | reverse complement strand
CGCCCCCGGCCTCGGGGCAAGCGCCGCTCTTCGGGAGTCGGGGCTCCCGGGGGCCGATCCCCGCTCCCCGGCCTCCGGGCGATAGGCCCGCTCAAGGAAGGGCGTGCGCTGGGGAGCGCGCCGATTCCCGCCCGCCTCGCCCGCGCGCGCGGGCGAGGCCTTCCCGCGCGAGCGCGCCGTCGAGACGCGGCCGCGCCGCTGCGCCAGGAGTGCCGCCGCCCCGAGGCCGGGGGCGTCCGTCGCGTGCCCGGGCGCGGCCACGACCTCGGCCACGGTGTGCGCCCCCAGGCCGAGAAACCCGCCCGCACGCACCATGCGGCTGTGGAGGATGATCGCATCCTCACCCATCTCGCTCCGCACGCGTCCCAGAGCGGCGGGCATGCTCGCCCCCCGGAACGTCCGGATATCTGCTCTCATTGCGCCTCCCCGCTCATCCGGTTACTCCCCCTGCGACCCCCGACCCCCGCCCTCTCACTCCGTGACGATCCCGAGGCTCTCGACCTCGACCTCGGGCACGATCTCGTTGTAGCTGAGCACGACCAGGCTCGGCAGCACGGTCTCGGCCATGCGCCGGACCTGGAGGCGGACCTGCGGCGAGGTCAAGAGGATCGCCGGGTGGCCGGCGGCGAGGAGCTTCTCCACGCCGCGACCGATCGCCTCGACGACGCGCCCCACGCGCGCGGGCGAGAGCGCCAGCACCGACCCGCCGCCCTCGGTGCGCTGCACGGCCGCGTTGATCGTCTCCTCGATGGCCGGGTCGAGCGTCACGACGTAGACCTTGCCGTCCTCCTCCTGCGCCGCGTGCGAGAGGGTCCGCCCGAGCGCGTTGCGCGCGTACTCGGTGAGGATCTCGACGTCGCGAGTGCGGCTGGCGGCGTCGCCCACGGCCTCGAGGATCGCCTCGAGGTTGCGGATCGAGACGCGCTCGCGCAGGAGGTTCTGGAGCACCTTCTGGATCTCGCCCGCGCTGAGGACCTTCGGGTAGACCTCCTCGATGAGGTGGGCGGCCGTCTCCTTCAGGCGCTCCAGGAGCCGCGTGACCTCCTCGCGGGTGAGGATCTCGTGCGCGTGGCGCTTGATGGTCTCCGAGAGGTGCGTCGCGACCACGCTCTCGGCGTCCACGACGGTGTAGCCCGCAGCCTGCGCGCGGTCCTTCTGCGCCGAGCCGATCCAGACCGCGCGCAGGCCGAAGGCCGGCTCGATCGTCTCCAGGCCCGGGATCTTCTCGGTCGCGGCGCCGCTGTCCATGGCGAGGAAGCGGTCGGGCCATGCGCGCCCGCGCGTGACCTCGACCCCGTGAATCTTGGCCGTGTACTCGTTGGGATCCAGCTGCATGTTGTCGCGGATGCGGATCGGCGGCACGACGAGCCCCATCTCGAGCGCGACCTGCCTCCGGATCATGGTCACGCGGTCGAGAAGCTGGCCACCCTGCGCCGAGTCCACGAGCGGGATGAGGGCGTAGCCGACCTCGAGCTCCATCGGGTCGATCTTGAGGAGCGCGTCCACGCGCTCGGGCGCGGCCTCGCCGCGCGCGGCCTCCTCGGCCTCGTGCACCTCCATGAGCTTGGACCGCGCCGAGGCGCGCTGGAGGCGCCAGCCCAGGATGCCCAGGGCCGCCGCGAGCGGCAGGGTCTTGAGGGGCGGGAAGACGGTCAGGCCCAGCACGCCCAGAAGCGCCGAGGCCACGAAGAGCGCCGGCGGCCGGATGAGGAGCTGCCCGGTGACCTCGGCGCCGAGGTTGGACTCCGAGGCCGTGCGCGTGGTGATCAGGCCCGCCGAGACCGCGATGATGAGCGCCGGCACCTGGCTGACAAGGCCGTCGCCGACCGTGAGCGTCGTGTAGAGCGAGAGCGCCTCGCCCAGGTCCATGCCCTGCCGCAGCACGCCGATCGCGAGCCCCCCGAGCACGTTCACGAGCGTGATGATCAGGCCCGCGATGGCGTCGCCCCGCACCCACTTCGAGGCGCCGTCCATGGCCCCGTAGAAGTCGGCCTCGCGCGTGACGTCCCCCCGGCGCCGGCGTGCCTCGCCCTCATCGATGAGCCCGGCGTTCAGGTCCGCGTCGATGGCCATCTGCTTGCCGGGCATCGCGTCCAGGGTGAAGCGCGCGGCGACCTCGCTGATACGCGTGGCGCCCTTGGTGATGACCACGAACTGGATGATGATGAGGATGAGGAAGATCACTGCGCCCACGATCACGTCGTGGCCGGCGACGATCTCGCCGAAGGTCCGGACCATTTGGCCGGCCTTCGCCCGCCCGAGCCCCGTGTCGCCGCCGAGGATGAGGCGCGTCGTCGCCACGTTGAGCGCGAGACGGTACACCGTGAGCGAGAGCAGCATCGAGGGGAAGCTCGAGAGCTCCAGCGGCCGCTCGATGTAGATCGTCGTGATGAGGAGCAGCACCGCGATCGTGATGTTGACGATGATGAGAAGGTCCATCACCACCGGCGGCAGCGGCACGATGAGCGGAACGAAGGCCGCGAGCACCGCCGCGAAGATGAGCCCGCTGTCGCGGTTCTTCACGACCTTTCGCAGCATCTCGATCGGCGGAGCGATCTCGGGCATCCGCTAGTCCTTCCTTCGCCTCATCGTCACGCGGCCCGTCCGCCCGCCGCGTGGGCCTCGCGCATCCGGCTCAGGCGCCAGACGTGGGCCAGGACCTCGGCCACGGCCTCGTAGAGCGACTCGGGAATCGCGTCGCCCACCCCGACGCCTCGGTACAGGGCGCGGGCGAGGGGCTTGTTCTCGACGATGGGCACGTCGTGCTCGCGCGCGAGGCGGCGGATCTTCTCGGCGAGCTTGCGCGCGCCCTTCGCGATCACGACCGGCGCGTTCATCTTCACCTCGTCGTAGGCGATGGCCACGGCGAGCTCGGTGGGGTTCGTGATGACCACGTCCGCCTCGGGCACCGCGGCCATCATGCGCTGGTAGGCAATCTGCCGGTGGACCGCCCGCCGCCGCGCGCGGATCGTCGGATCCCCCTCCATGCGCTTCATCTCCTCGCGGACCTCCTCGCGCGTCATGCGCAGGTCCTGGCTGTATTGCCAGCGCTGGAAGAAGTAGTCCAGGATCGCGATGACGATGAGCACCAGCGTGATCTCCAGCGCCAGCCGGAAGGTGAAGCTCGCGACGAGGAAGAAGCTCGTCCGCGGCTCGGCCGCCGCCAGGCTCGGCGAGGCGGGGACGACCCGCCGCAGGTTGAGCCAGACCACGACCGCGACGGCCAGCACCTTCAGGATCCCGGAGGCCGCGACCGCGAGTCCCCGCAGCGAGACCAGGCGCTTCGCGCCGCTCACCGGGTTGAGCTTCCCCAGGTTCGGCTCGAGGGGCGTGCCCGAGAGTACGAACCCGAACTGGAGCCAGTTCGCCGCGAGCGCGACCACGACGAAAAAGGCCATCGCCGGGAGCACGAGCCGCAGGAACTCGATCACGAGCGCGAGGAAGAAGGGACGCGTCGCGTCCGCCTCGAGCACCGGGAGGCTCAGCATGCCGAGGATCGAGCGCACCAGTCCCGTCAGGCCCCAGAAGAGATGCCCGCCCCAGAGCCGCATGAAGAGCACGATCAGGAAGAGCATCACGCCGCTGGACAGGTCCTGGCTCTTGGCGACCTGACCGCGCTCGCGCGCCTCCTGGCGGCGGCGCGGGGTCGCCGGCTCGGTCCGGGCTTCTTTTTCCTGATCCGGCACGCGTCCGTCCCTATCTTAGGCTCTCGAGGAGCGACCAGAGTTGCTCCGCCATTCCGAACCCGCCCGCGCCGGAGAGGCCCGCCACCTTCCGGACCACGAACGGGATCACGAGACACAGCCCGGCCAGCCCCAGGCCGATGCGCAGCGGAAAGCCCACGATGAAGATGTTCATCTGGGGCACGGTCTTCCCGAGGAAGCCCAGGGCCACGGTCACGAGGAAGACCGTCGCGAGGATCGGGGCGGCGATCTGGATCGCGGTCACGAAGACCATGCCGCCGAGGCCCAGGATCTGCTCGACCGCGCCCGCCGGCACGTGGAGCGAGAGCACGGGCACGAAGTTGTAGCTGTCGGCGAGCGCGCCGATGACCAGATGATGCCCGTTCACCGCGAGCATGACGAGCACGGCAAGCATCAGCTTGAACTGCGCGACGAGCCCGATGTTCCGCGAGGTGACTGGGTCGATGACGTTCACAATGGCGAAGCCCATGTCCCGCCCGATGAGCTGCCCGGCCAGCTGCACGCCGCTGAACATGAGCTGCACCGAGAAGCCGAGGATCAACCCCACGCCGAGCTCCATGGCCCCGGCCGCGGCGAGGGCAAGCACGCCCCACTCGCCCACGGCGCTGGGCGCAACGCCGGCGGCGCTCCCCAGCGCGCTCCCGTACACGAGCGCGGCGAGCAGGAAGGCGAACCCGGCCTTGAGCTGCACGGGGTAGCGCGCCTCGCCGAAGAACGGGAAGAAGATCATCAGTCCGGACATCCGGATGAAGACGAGCGTGAAGAGCACGGCCTGTCCCGCGATGAGCTCCACGCCTAGCCTCCCCCGCCGACGAGGTCGAAGACCCGGCGCGTGAATTGGATGAGCACGTCCATGGCCCACGGCCAGAGGACCATCAGCACGCCCAGCACGATGAGCACCTTCGGCACGAAGGTCAGGGTCATCTCGTGCACCTGCGTCACCGCCTGGAGGATGCTCACGGTCACGCCCACGACGAGCGCGGTCAGCAGGATCGGCGCGGCGATCAGGAGCACCGTCTTGATCGCCTCGATCGCCAGGGCCTGCGCCAGGTCGTCCACGCGCGCGCGCCTCCTATCCGCTGCCGCCGAAGGAGCGGACCAACTGCATCACGATCAGACCCCACCCATCCACCAGCACGAAGAGCAGGACCTTGAACGGAAGCGAGACGATGATGGGCGGCAGGAACATCATGCCCATGCTCATCAGCACCGACGCGACCACGAGGTCGATGATGAGAAACGGCAGGTACAGCAGGAACCCCATCCAGAAGGCGGTCTTGAGCTCGCTGATGACGAAGGCCGGCACGAGCGAGTGCATGGGCACCTCACGGCCGGGGATCTCGCCCCGCGCGCGCCAGACCTCGAGCTTGCCGCTCATCGCGTCGTCGAGCGAGACAAAGAACTCCACGTCATCGTAGCGCACGTGCCGCAGCATGAACTCGCGGAAGGGCTTCGCCCCCTCCTTGAGCGCCTCGGCCGGCGTGAGCTTGTTCTCGAGGAAGGGCTGAAGCGCGTCCCGGTTCGCGCGCGTGAAGACCGGCGCCATGACCGCGAAGGTCAGGAAGAGCGAGAGCCCCACGATGATCTGGTCCGGCGGCAGGCTCTGCGTCGCCAGCGCCCGCCGCACGAACGAGAGCACGATCACGATGCGCGTGAAGCTCGTCATCAGGATCAGGATCGACGGCACGAGCGTGAGCACCGTCAGGACCAGGAGCACCTTGATCGTGCCGTGGATCTTCTTCGGGTCGTCGGTGAACTCGACGATGTCCTTGAGGACCGGGACGCTCCCCGTGCCCGCGCCCGGCGTCGGCGGCGTGGGCGCGGCCGGCCGCTCGGGACGGGGAAGCTCGAGCTCCTCGCCCGGCTCGGCGGGCGAGGTCGGCTCGGAGAGGAGTTCGCTCGGTTCCGGAGGCGCGGCCGCGCGCGCGCGCCCGGCCGGCACGAGACAGAGAATCAGGAATGCGCAGGCCGCCAGGCCCGCACCCCGCCGCAGCATCACGCCTCTCCCTAGTCGCCGTCACCGCCGTGAGGCGGTCTTCATCCCCGTGCGACAGAGCTCGCGCCGTGAGCTCGTCGCACGTGTTGCCTTACAAGGTCCTCCGCATCGTCTCGAGCTGCTGCCTCAGCCGGGCCGCCTCGTCCTGGAGCGCGGCAAAACCGCCCCCCGAAGCCGAGGTGGCAGTCCCCGAAACCGGGGCAACCGCCAGTTCCTCCGGAGCCTGAACCCGTGCAGTCTCGAGTCCCGGCTCGCGCCTTTCGCTTTCCGTCCCGCCGCCGGCCCCCATGCGGGAATCGCCAGCCCCCGCGCGGGGGTCGCCGGCCGCCTCATGGAGCGAGCGGAGGAAGCTCCTTCTCCCGCCCAGGAGGCCCAGCGGGTTGCGTCCGAGCATCCCGCGGCCGGAGCGGCCCGCGCCCCCGGTCGCGCGCGCCTGCCGGCAGAGGTCCGCCGCCTCTTCCGGGTCGTCGATCTCCGCCAGGCGCTCGAGCCCGGCCGCCGAGCAGCCCACCACGAGCACCCGCTCGCCCACGCGCAGCAGGTAGACGCTGCGCCCGCGATCGAGGAAGGTCCGGCCGAGCACCTCCAGGCACGGCGACTTGAACGCGGCCGCCGCGCGCGGCGCGAACCGCTTGAAGACCCACGCCAGGGCCACGATGCCCAGGAGCACGAGTCCCAGGCACGCCCCGCCGGTCGCGAGGCTGCGCAGACCGCCGGCCGGGCGCGCGGGGTCGCCGGGAGCGCGGACCTTCGTCCCCGCCTCCCGCCTGCCCGCTTCGAGCCCTCGCCTCGCGGCCCCGGGGATGGGCGCGTTCCCGTCCCCGCGCCGCAGGATGAACGCATCGTCCGCCCCGGCCTCGGGGACCGCCTCCCCGGCCTCGGGGACCGCCGCCCCGGCTTCGGGGACTGCCGCCCCGGCTTCGGGCGCGTGCGCGACCGGCGGTGGGTCGGCGAGGCCGCTCGCCGCCGCTTCGGACGCGACCGCCGTCCCCTCCTCGGCGGCCCTGAGAATCCCAGCGCTCGAAGCGAGGCATACGAGCGCAACCGCGAGCGAGAGCCTCGCGTGCGCGTTCCCCCCCGTGCGGGGGGCGCCGGCTCCCGCTTCCGCTCCCGCGGGCGATTCGATCGCGGCCGGGGGCACGCGCCTCATGCAGACCTCCCCGGCTCCGGGGCGGTCTTCCCTCCGGCCTTGCGGAAGGCCTCCTTCGGCGAGAGGATGTCGGTCACCCGGACGCAGAAGTAGTCGTTCAGGACGAGCACCTCGCCCCTCGCGACGAGGATCTCGTTCACGAGGATATCGACCGGGTCGCCCGCGAGCTTGTCGAGCTCGACGACCGAGCCCTCGCCGAGGCGCAGGATATCATCGACGTGCATCCTGCGGCGGCCGAGCTCGATGCGCACGTTGAGCGAGACATCCGAGAGAAGGTCGAACGTGTGCTCCGCCCCGCCTCCGGGCGCGCTCGCCCCGCCTCCGGGCGCGGCCTCCCCGGCCCCGGGGGCAAGCGCGTGCAGCTCCTCGAGCTGCATGGGCTGCGCGCCGGTTCCGCCGGGGCCGCCGGTTCCGCCGGGGCCGCCCGCGAGGAGCACATCGACCTCGCTCTGGTCGAGCGTGCTGCTCGACTCGGCCTCGCCCGCGCCCTGCAGCAACGAGTCGAGATCTTCCTGGTCCATCTCCTCGGCGCTCATGCGTTCTCCTCCCTCTCCCGCGCGCTCAGAAGCCCGGCTCGGGGCTGAGCGTCAGGGTGACCGACGCGATCCGGCGTTCCAGGCCGTGGTCCGCGAGGATGTTGTTGAACTCCCCGACCATGCTCTCGCGGAGCTGGGTCTGAACGTCCGTCTTCTGGATCCGCATGTAGTCCCGCGCACTCACCATCTTGGAGATGTGCTCGCGGAACTCGGGCTCGAGTCTCGCCACCCGGGGCACGTAGTTCTTGTTCAGGTCCTTGACGTCCGGCGCCTCCTCCGGGTAGCGGGGCCCGAGCCGGACCACGCACTCGACGAGCATGATGCGCACGCGCATGCCGGACTCGTCGACGCGCACCGGCGCGCGGACCTGCTCGAGGGCGACGGTCTCGACGTCGAGCCAGCGCGGGTCGCTGATCGCCCCCGCATGCGCGTCTCCGTCCGTCGTCGAGACCTTCCGGTCCGGCCGCCGGAGGAGGACGAAGAGCAGGATCGTCCAGGCCACGAGCACCACCACCACGACGGTGAGACCGGTGGTGGAGAACATCCGGCCCTCCCCGCCGAGCTTCGCGAGTGCCCCCTCTTCCGCCGCGTTTTCCTCGGGCATCGTGCGCCCTCCTTCTAGGGGAGCCCGCCGCCGGGGCTTCCCGGGGAGCAGCCGGTCACGGCTGCGTCAGCTCCGTCGTCTCCACGATCTCGCCGCGCCAGTTGCCCCAGCGCTCCTCGTCGAAGAGATCCGAGGCCACCGGCCTGTAGTACGAGCAGCCCACCACGAAGATGCGCGTCTCCGGCAGGCGGCCCTGCTCCACGAGAAAGTCCCGGACGGCCCGCCCGCGCGCGAGCGAGAGGGCCATCGTGTCGGCGTAGCGCCCGCCGGCCAGGTTCTCGTTCCGGGCCGCGTGCCCGCGAACCTCCAGCCGGTTCAGCGTACCGCGGAACATGTCGGCCGCCTCGAGCAGGGGCTGGCGCGACTCGGCCAGGAGCTCGGCCCTGCCCTCCTCGAAGAGGACCTTGCTCGCGACGGTGATCTTCTGGCCCTGCTCGACCCGCGTCACCGTGATATTGGGGCCCTCGATCCCGATGTTCCCCTCGCGCGGGGCGCGCCGGGCCTTGGGCACCGGCAGCCGGAGGGGCGAGATCGCCGAGAGCTGCCGGGGCAACACGCCCAGGCTGGCCTTCAGCGATCCGACCATCGCCGACCACCTTGTCTGCTGGATCGTGCTCGCCGCGAAGAGCATGATGAAGAACGCCAGTATCTGTGTCACCATGTCCCCGTAGGTGAGCATCCAGGCGGGGGCGCCTTCGTCCTGCTGCTCCTGCTTCTTCTTCGCCACGTCGCGAGCCCTCCGCCCCCCCCTCCCCCGAAGCCGGGGGGAGGCTGCTCCGTTACTCCTGCCGTCCCTCGACCGCGCGCATCTTCGGCGGCAGGAAGATGCGCAAGCGCTGCTCCACGATACGCGGGTTGTCGCCCGACTGGATCGACAGCACCCCGCGCACGACGATCTGCTTGACGAGGAGTTCCTCGTTCGTCCGTATGGCGAGCTTGTCGGCCATGGGCCCCAGGATGAAGTTGGCCAGGACCGCGCCGTACATGGTCGTCAGGAGCGCGACGGCCATGTTCGGGCCGATGGAGCTCGGATCGTCGAGCTTCCGGAGCATGAGGATGAGACCGATGAGCGTGCCGATCATGCCCCAGGCGGGCGCATACTTCGTGGCGACCTCCAGGACGCGGCGGCCCGCACCGTGCCGCTCCACCATGTTATCGAGCTCGGTGCTCATAATCTGCTCGATCAGCTCGGGGTCGGTGCCGTCGACGGCCAGCTGGATGCCCTTGACGAGAAACTCGTCCTGGATGTCGCTGGTGACGCCCTCGAGCGCGAGGATGCCGTCGCGCCGGGCGATCTCGGCGAACTGCACCATCCGGTTGATCAGCTCGATCGGCGCGGCCTTCGGATAGAGGAAGGTCCGCATGATCACCCGAACCGAGTTGATCAGCCGCCGGGCCGGGATGCTCACCATGACCGCCCCGAGCGTTCCCCCGCCGACGATGAGGATCGACGGCGGGTTGAAGAAGGCCGCGAGGTTCTCCATCAGCAGCTCGCCCGTGACGATGCCGTACACCACGAAGAACGAGCCCACGATGAGGCCGATGATCGTCGCCAGATCCATGATCGCCTCCGCCCCCCGCTACCGCCAGATCGTCCGTCACGCGCCCGGGAGGATCGTCCGGATCGCGCGCGCGTATTCGATGACCCGCTGGACGACCTCGTCCGCATTCTCCCGGACCAGAATCTTGTCGTCGTCGCGGAGCGTGATGACCGTGTCCGGCGTCTCCTCGATGAACTTGACCAGCTCCGCGTTCACCACGACGGGCCGCTCGTTCAGCCGCGTCAGCCGGATCACCGTTTCACCTCCGTCTCAGCGGTCGGCCGGGGGGCGCCCCCGGCCCGAAGGCCGGGAGCGCCGTCCCCGCGCCCTTACCGCGTGATGTTCAACAGCTCGATCAGCATCTCGTCCGAGGCGCTGATCGTGCGCGCGTTCGCCTGGAACCCGCGCTGGGTGATGATCAGGTCCGTGAACTCCTCCGAGAGGTCCACGTTCGAGAGTTCCAGGGTCCCGCCCCGAATCGATCCCATGCCGCTCGAGAGCGCGGTGGCGATGATCGCCTCGCCGGAGTTCACGCCCTCGCGGAACAGGTTGTTGCTCATCGTCAGGAGCCCGCCCGTGTTCGCGAAGGTCGCGAGCGCGATGCGCGCGAGGGGCGCGATGACCCCGTTCGAGTAGATGCCGTTCACCAGCCCGTCCGGCTGGACGTTGAACTCGTCGAGCGTCCCCGGCGGGAAGCCGTCCTGCTCGGAGACGTTCACGATCGACTCGTTCGTGGCGAACTGCGTGAGCGCCGAGAAATCCGGCGTGATGGTCATCGGCGTCGCGGCGCCGAAGCCCGACATGTCGATGCTCATCGTGCGCGCCCCGCCGGCCCCGTCGTCCACCGCGCGGAGGAACGTGCCCGAGGTGTCGAAGACCATATCGCCCCAACCCACGGCCCGGTCCGTGCGACGGCCGGTCACCGTCACCGGAGGCGGCGGTGCGGGGTTGACGCTCTCGAGCAGGGTGCTGTCGTCCGCGGCCTCGGCGTACCAGCGCCAGGTGCTCTCCGTGAGGCCCCGGCTGACCAGCGTGAGCGTGATGTCCAGCTGGTGCGCGTTGCCCACCGAGTCGTAGACGAGGGTGCTCGTGACCGCGCTCTCGCCGTTCGCGCTGGCGATGCGCCCGTTCTCGAAGAGGTCCAGGATCGAGGAGCCCGAGGCGAAGTTCACCGAGATGATGTCGTTGTCCTCGCCGCGGTTCCCGTTCAGATAGATGCGGTTCGGCGCGAGTTGCCAGCTGATGCCGGTCGTCCCGTCCGCGCCCGCGCTGTCGAAGACGCCGAGCGCCGCGTCGCCCAGGTCCACCCAGTTCGGGTTGACGGCACGGATCTGGTAGTATCCATCGGTTATGCCGCCGCCGTAGGCATAGATCATGTCGCCGACCTGGGCGTTGGTTAACTCGCCCGCCACGGCCGCGTTGAGGCGCGCGCCGCCGTTGCTGAGCGTCGCGTTCGTTCCGGTGATGGATCCGATGCCCCCGACGGCGCCCCCGCGGCCGAAGACCACCCGTGCCTCGTTGTAGTCGTCGAAGTCGCGCACGCCGTCGTCCCCGCCGTCGCCCACCGGGATGGTGTGCGGGATCTCGGGCCGGTCGTTGTCCGGGTCGGCCGCGGCGTTGATGCCGAGGATATCCTCCAGGAAGGCCGTGAAATCGACCACGGTCGTGCCGTTGAACTCGGTGTCCGGGTCGCCCGTGGGCGTGGCCGGGTTGCCGTAGTAGAAGGTCTCGGTGATGACCCGGTCGCCCTTGACCGCGGTGAGGGTCGAGAAGGGCACCGGCTCGGTCGCGGCGTTGCCGAAGAGGAGCGAGCCGTTCTCGGTGTAGACGCCCTGGAGCGTCCCGCCCGAGCCCTGAATCTGCGGCAGGAGGTTGCTCCCCCGCTGCGCGGGCGTGTGCACGGTGATTGCATTCAGTCCTCCGGCGATCGCCGCCGCGCCGGTTACATCGATCTGGTCGGCGCCCAGGTTGACCGCAGTCACCGAGTAGAGTCCGGACGTAACCCCGGTGCCCTCGATATAGACCTGGTCGCCGACGCGCACGGTGGTCGCACCTCCGGCGAGGAGTTGGAGCCGGTTCGCCAGGGGCGTCGTGGCGTCGAGCGCCAAGTCGGAGCCGTCGCAGATCCGCGTGAAGAGCTGCACCGACTGCATGCGCGAGCCGGTCAGCGAGACGTCGCCCTGCGAGTTGAGGTTGCCGACCAGGCTCATCTGGCTCGTCTCGCGGACGCCGCCCGACTGCCCGATGGGGATGAGCACGTCCTCGACGTTCGCCGTGCTGGGCGTGGGGATGTTCCCGGTCGCGGCGTTGACGAGCGTGCCCTGGACCTTCCAGCCGGAGCTGTTGGTGAGGATGTTGTCGCTGCCGAGGTGGAACGCGCCGTCGCGGGTGTACGCGCGCGAGTCGCCGCGCTCGACGACGAAGAAACCGCTCCCCTCGATCGCCATGTCGAACGGGTTACCGGTCGTCTCAAGCCCGCCCTGGCTGAAGTCCTTCACGATCGAGGCGGTCTGGACGCCCAGCCCGACCTGCATCGGGTTGATGCCGCCCAGGGCCGCGGTGGGCGCCTGGCCCGTCGAGAGCGTCTGCGAGAGGAGGTTCGAGAACAGATAAACCCCCCGCTTGAATCCCGGCGTGTTGATGTTGGCCAGGTTGTTTCCCAGGTTGTTCATTCGAGTCTGATGGTTCGTCAGGCCTGAGATGCCTGCGAACATGGATTGGCTGAGTCCCATGTCTCTCCTCCTTGGAAGGCCGCGCGTCTTCGCGGCCTCCGATCCGTTTCCGGCGACGGGCCTCCCCGGCTTCGGGGCGTCCTTAGACCGCCGCCTCTCTCGGGCCGGACACATCCGGCCCCCGCGACCGCCTCATTCGTTCGGCGGCCGCCGGACCTCCCTTCGGCGCGCCCGCGCGCGAGGAGCCTGCGATGTGCTCCCGCTCGCCGCGGTCGGGCCTCCGGGACCGGTCCGTTCGTTCGTTCATGCGCCCTCTCCTTCGGGCAGCACGACGGCACTGTCGATGTCCGTCCAGACGCGGGCGTCAGGAAGAGCCGCACCCGGCGAGGCCGGGTCCGTCTCAAGGGCCGTGACGACCGTCCGGTTCGGCACGCTCACGAGGAACGAGCGCGAGCCCATGAGAAACAGGCACTTGCGCGCTCCCCGCTGAGCGGCGGCATCCGCCGCCGCCTCCAGGCGAGCCCGGTCCGCATCGCTGAACGCGATGTTCCGGCTGCGGATGCGCGTCTCGGCGTGCGCCGAGAACTTGAGCGCCTCCGTCTTGGCCCCGAGGATGGCTGCGAAATTCGACCGGGGTGCGCCGCGCTGCGCGCTCGCCCCGGCGCCAACCGACCCGGCTGGCCGGACGGGGTGCTGACCGGAGAGATGCAAGTTTTGCACCATGTCAGTCCCCTCCTAGATCCACTGGACTTCCTGGACCTCGGTGATCTGATCGAGCTTGACCTCGTGCCCGTCCACGTAGACGAGCACCTCGCCGTCCCGGACGATCGCCTTCTCGACGACGCCCGCAAGGCTCCCGACGCCGTCAATTGTCGCCGTGATGTACTTGTTGATCAGCGCGCTCGCCGAGGCGAGCTGCTGCGCCAGCAGGACCTCCTCCTGAAGCTTCGAGCTCTTCATCGTCGACTCGAGCGTCTGGAACTGCGCGAGCTGGGCGAGGAAGCTCTCGTCCTTCATCGGCTCCAGCGGATCCTGGTGCTGCAACTGGGCGACGAGCAGTTTCAGGAACTGATCGCTCGACACCTGAGCGCCCACGGAGCGGGCGGTGCTGCCTGCTGCGGACGCTCCTGCGATGGCTGCTGCATCCGACATCTTCGTTCTCCTTTCCTCACCTGGCGCAGGGCGCGCGGTGCCGCCCTACGCCAGGATGTCGATCCCGTGCGTCCCGATGCGCGGCGCGTTCCTCGCGCCGGACACACTCGCACCGACGACTCCGTCGCCGGCACGCGTTCTGCGCGCGCCCCTCGGTTCACCGCCGAAGCGGCGACGGCCGAACGGCGTCTCGCCCGCTTCCGGAGCGGCGTGCGAGTCGGCCTCGTCCTCACCGCTCGTGGCGGCTTCGAACCGGCCGACCGTGACGCCCTCCTCGGCGAGCGCCTCCTTCAACTGCGGGAGGCTCGCCTGCAGAAGGTCCCGGACCTCGGCGTTCTCGGCGCGGAAGGCCGCCGTGACGACGCCGTCCCGGATCGTGAGGCTGACGAGGAGTCGCCCCAGTTGCGGCGGTTCCAGGCGCATCTCGAAGCGTTGCGCGCGTGCTCCCAGGTGGAGCTTCGCGTTCCGCACGATCTGGCCCAGGACCTCCTCGCTCCGCACGCCGTGACGCGCGAAGAGGGGATCCTCCCTGGCCACCTCCGTGGCCGATTCCGTGTTGCCGGTGAAGACTCCGGCTGCCTCCGGCGTTGCTGCGCTTGCTGCCGTTGCAGCCGGCAGGGCCGCCGCTGCGGTCGGGGCGTTCGCCCCTCCCGCGTCCGGCGTGGATACTGTCTGAGGCCCGACCAGTTCAGCGGACGGAGTCGAGGGCGCACCCTCGGTCGCCGCCCCTGCCGGGCCCTTCGGGCTGGCGGTGCCGGATTCCTCCTGCGGCGCCGCCGTCCCCAGCGGACCCACTGCCGAAGCGGGGGCCCGTCGTGCCGCGAGCGACTTGAGGAGCGCGTTTCCGTCGCCCGCCTCGACCCCGTCGCCGGGGCTGCCCGTGCGGGAGTTCCCCGCATCGAGCAGGCGGTTCGGCTTGGCCGCGGACGGCTTCGCCTCGCCGCTCTCTGTGTTCTCGGTGTTCTCTTCCAGCGGCAGGACCTCGACCTTGAAGCCCTCGATCATCGATGCATCGAGGGCGGGCTTCGCCCCGTCGTGGACGGATGCCGTCCCCGTGTGAGGATCGCCCGTACCCGCCTGAGATTCGCCCGGTTCCACGCGCGCTTCGTCTGCGTGGAGGCCCGGGTCGATGGGATGGTCCACACTGGCCGGATTCACGCTGCGGCCGGCCTCCGAGTTCACCTCGGACGGCTGGCCCATAGCCGCTTCACCGGTCTGCGCGGTGCCGGGAATTCCCGTCCCGGCGCCGGGAGCATCTGCCTCACTGGCGGATGCCGCCGGCCCGAAGCCGGGGGCGCTTGCCCCCTGCGGTTCGGCCGCGGACGGGGAGATGCCCCCCTCGCCCTCGGGCCGTCCGCTCTGGAGCGCGGCCTGTATCCCGCTTCCCGCCGGGCCCGTCGCCTGGTTCTCCGGGGCTTCGGTCGTCCCCGGACTCGCCTGGGCGCCGGGTGCCGGTACTGCCTCGATACCCGGGGTCTCCGGCCGGAGAAACGTGACCTCCGTGCCGGACGTGCTGCCCCCGGTCGTGCCGCTTCCCGTCGAAGGCGCCGGCGCGGTCTCCGGGGCCGGGGATGCTTGCCCCGGCTGGGGACCGACGCCCGGTACGGATGCCTCCGTCGGGGCCGCCGTGGACGTGCTCGGGATCGTCGGGCTCTTCGCGCCCGCCGCCCCTTGCGCACCCGCTTCCGGCGTCCCCTGGGTGTCGGCTTGTGCGTCCGGGGCGGGAGAGGTCGCGGGCGACGCTTCGCCCTGAGATTGCATCTCCCCGCCTGCCCCGGTGTGTTCGACTCCGCCGCTCACTGCGGCGAAGCCTTCATCGGAAACGGCGGCTTCGACGCGGTCGGGCACGGGCCTTGCGTCGCGATCCGGGGGCCTCGGGCGCTCGCGGCGTTTGGGTGAATGTTCGATCTTCACGCCGCGCTCGCTCCGAAGCCGGGGGCGCCTGCCCTCTCCCGGGCCGTCCGCGTCGGTCTTCTCTCCCCGGGCGTGGATGATCTTCTTATGTAAAAGTGCGTCGAAATCGCCACGCTTCGAGGAGGAGCCGACTGCGCGCGTGCCCGCGTCCTGCGCCTGTGTCGTGCCGCCTGTCGAACCGATGTCTTGCAGGAACATTGCGGTCTGGCTCATCTGGTTTTCACCTCCCTTCCTTTTTTTCAGGGCCCCTAAGGGGCGTCCTTTCTCCTCCGGGCCTACGGGGCGCCCGGACCGCCCGTTATCGGATTCCCGCCGCCTTCGGCGAGCTTGTCCCTCGTGCCGGCCTTCTTGAGCCGCTCGAGGATCTCCATGCGCAGCTTCGGCGCCTCGTCGCCCTCGAACGCGGCGAGGATCTCGGTCACGAACGACTCCCGGAGCATCAGGAAGTCGTCGATGACCTCCCGCTTCGCCCGCTCGAGCCTCTCCGTGGCCACCCCGGCGCCGGAGCCGGCGTACTTCTGCTGGTAGCTCTGCGCGATCATCTCCGCGTCGAAGTTGGTGATGATCTTGCGCACGCGGGCGAGGGCGGCCGCCTCGCGCCGCTCGGCCTCGGCGAGGCGCTGCTCGTCGAAGCTCCTGCGCTCGGTCTCCCACTTCTGGATGCGCGCGTCGACCTCGGCCTGGCGGCGCTTGACCTCGGCGAGGAGGAAGCGAAGCACCTCCTCGCTCCGGGCGAGCTCCTCGATCCGCTCCTTCTTCAGCGCGTCGGCCCGCTCGACGACCGCCCGCGCCTCGCGCTCCTCGGGCGCGGTCCGGTCCCGCTTCGCGAGCGTCTCCTTCGCCCGGCGGAGATCGGCGAGCGCCCCGCCCTCGACGGCCTCGGCCTCGTCCCGCACGAGCGACGCGATCGCCCGCAGCTTCGCGCGGTCCACGCTCCCGGTCGCGGCGAGCACGACCGCGAGCGCCGCGAGCATCACGAAGAGGAGGGCCGCGATGTGAATCGCGACTCGCGTGCCGGTCCGGAGAGCCCTCCGCCACATGACTTACGCCCCCTTCCTCGAGACGCGCGCGGCGCGCTCCTTGTTCACGCGGGCGCGACCCACGGCCGCGGCCATCTCGTCGATGGCCTTCTGCTTCTCGAGATCCTCGCCGCGGCGCCAGGCCTCGTGCTGCTTCTCGCGCAGGAGCTCGAGCGCCCGCACGTCGCGCCGCGCGCGCACGAGCGCCTCGCGCCGCGCACTCGCCTCGCGCGAGAGCTCCGCCCGATCCTTCCGCGCCGAGGCGAGGCGCAGCTCCAGGGCCGCGAGGTACGCGCGGATGAGCTGCACCGTCCGCCGCGTGCCGGCCGTCAGGCGCGTGCGGCGGAAGGTCTCGCGCTCCGCCGTGCGCTCGCCCTCGAGTTCGGCGATGTAGCGCTCCTGCGCGACCACGCGCGTCTGGGCCTCGGCGAAGTCGCGCTGCCGCGCCTCCTGGAGCATCCGCCGGTAGCGCATCACGCGCTCGAGCCGGAACCGAAAGCGCCTCATGGCTTATCTCCCGCGCGTGTGGTCGGCCCGACACCGGGAACGCCCGGTCCGCCGCCGGGGACGCCCGGCCCGCGAGGCGCTGCGTTCGGCTGAGCCTTGGCCCCCAGCGCGACGGGCGCGGCGGGCGCGCGCATGAGCTCGAAGAGCTTCTCGCGCGCCTCCTCGAGCGAGCTGCGCTCGGCGATGCGCTGGCGCAGGTAGGTGTTGATCCGGCCGATCAGGCGCTTGGCGCGGTCGATCTCGGGGTTCGTGCCGTCGACGTAGGCGCCGATGTTGATGAGATCCTCGGCCTCCCGATAGGTCGCGATCACCGAGGCGAGCTCCTCGGCGGCGCGCTTGTGCTCCTCGCTCACCACGTCGATCATGACGCGGCTGATCGACGCGAGCACGTCCACGGCCGGGTAGTGGCCGCGCTGGGCGAGGTCGCGCGCGAGCCACACGTGGCCGTCGAGGATCCCGCGGACCGTGTCCGAGACCGGCTCGGTGAGGTCGTCGGCCTCGACGAGCACGTTGTAGAGCCCGGTGACCGACCCCACCTCGCCGCAGCCCGAGCGCTCGAGGAGCCGCGGCAGCATGGCGTAGACGCTGGGCGTGTAGCCCTTCGTGGCCGGCGGCTCGCCGGCCGAGAGGCCGATCTCGCGCTGCGCGACCGCGACGCGCGTGACCGAGTCCATCATCAGAAGAACGTCGCGGCCCTGGTCGCGGAAGTACTCGGCGATAGCGGTCGCGAGGAAGGCCGCGCGCACGCGCAGGAGCGCGGGCCGGTCACTGGTCGAGACAACCACGACCGAGCGCGCGAGGCCCTCCTCTCCGAGGTCGCGCTCGAGGAAGTCGCGTACCTCGCGGCCTCGCTCGCCCACGAGCGCGACGACGTTGAGGTCCGCGTCGGTGTAGCGGGCCATCATGCCGAGGAGCACGGACTTGCCCACGCCCGTGCCCGAGAAGATGCCCATGCGCTGCCCGCGGCCGACCGTCGCGAGCCCGTCGATCGAGCGGATGCCCGTCGCGAGCGCCTCGGTGATGCGCTTGCGGCGCAGGGGATCGGGCGGGTCGGCGTAGAGCGGGTACTCGTCCGAGGCGAGGAAGGAGCCGCGGCCGTCCATGGACCGGCCGAGGCCGTCCAGCACGCGCCCGAGGAGCTGCTCGCCCACCGGCACGGTCTGCCGCGTGGAGAGGCACTCGACCGTGTCGCCCGGCGCGACGCCGCGCATCCGGCCGTAGGGCATCAGGAGCGTACGGTCCTCGCGGAAGCCCACGACCTCGCCCTCGATCTGTCCGCCGCCGCGCGCCACGCCGCGCCGGATCGCGCAGCGCGCGCCCACCGGTGCGGCGAGCCCCTCGCACTCGACCACGAGGCCGATCACCTGGACCACGCGTCCGGTCAGGCGCGCCGGCTCGAACTCGCCGAGGTCCTCGATCCGCCGGCGGAAAACGGAGCCCGAGGCGGGGGGAAGAGGCGCGGTCGCGTTCATGCGTCGCCCTCCCCGGGCGCGGAGGCTTCGGCCTCTGCGTCCGGCTCCTCATCCCCGCGCCCGGTCCCCAGGAGCGCGCTCTCGACGCGGTCGAGCTGCGTGCCGATGGCAAGGTCCACCTCGCCGGTGGCGCTCACGAGCCGCGCGCCGCCGCGGCCGACGCTCTCGTCGGCGACGAAGCGCACGGCGAAGTCCTCGCCGTAGGCCCGGACGAGCTCGGGGTGCACGGCCTTGGCCGCCTCGAGGTCGGCCGGGTGCACGTGGAGTTCCAGGCGCGCGCGGTCGGCCGCGAGGCGCACGGCCTCGCGCACCTGCGCGGCGGCGACGCGGCCCGAGGCGGCCTCGAGCTCGCACCGCACGACCCGCCGCGCGATCGCGAGCGCAAGGTCGAGGAGGTCCCCCTCGGCCTGCTTCACGAGCCGCTCCCTGCGCGTCTCGATCTCGCCCGCGACCTTCTTGAGCGCGGAGGCGAGGTGTGCGGTGTCCTCGCGCGCGCGTGCGGTCTCCTCCTCGCGTGCGGCCTTCGCGCCCTCGGCGCGGCCCTGGGCGAGGCCCTCCTCGCGGCCCGCGGCGAGGCCCTCCTCGCGTGCGGCGCGGCGCACCTCCTCGCAGGCCGTCTTCGCCTCGGCCACGAGAGAGCTCGCCGCCGCGCGCGCGCGCGCGATGAGGCGCGCGGCCTCGGCCTCGAGGTCGATGAAGTTGAGAGGCACGCCGCTCGAGGCGCCGCGGCTGCCGGCCTTGAGCACGTTAGACAACGATCTGCTCCTCGCCGCCGCGGCCCTGGATGATGACCTCGCCGGCCTCCTCCAGACGCCGCACCACGTCCACGACGCGCTGCTGGGCGCCCTCGACGTCCGAGAGTCGGACCGGGCCCATGTACTCCATGTCCTCCTTCACGAGCGTGGCCGCGCGTTCGGACATGTTCTTGAAGACCTTGTTCTTGAGCTCCTCGCTGGCGGTCTTGAGCGCCAGCGCGAGCTCCTCGTTGTCGATCTCCTTGAGCACGTTCTGGATGCCCTTGTCGTTGACGAGCAGGATGTCCTCGAAGACGAACATGAGCCGGCGGATCTGCTCGACGAGCTCCGGATCCTCCTCCTCGACGCTCTCGAGGATGCCCTTCTCGGTCGTGCGGTCGACGAGGTTCAGGATCTCGGCCACGGTCTCGGTGCCGCCCGAGCGCTCGAGGTCCTGCGCGACGATGCCGCTGAGACGGCTCTCGAGCCCCTTCTCGACCTGCTTGATCGCCTCGGGCGTGGTCTGCTCCATGCGCGCGATGCGCTTGACGACCCCGATCTGCTTCTTCGCCGGGAGCCCGGCGAGGATCTCGGAGGCCTGCTTCGGCTGGAGGTGCGCCAGGATCAGCGCGATCGTCTGCGGGTGCTCGTCCTGGATGAAGGTCAGCAGGTTGCCGGCCTCGGCCTTCTGGAGGAAGAAGAACGGGGTCATCTGGATCGACTGCTCCAGGCCCTCGAGGATCTGCGCGGCCTCCTCGGCGGTGACGCTCTTCTCCAGGAGCGTCCGCGCGTACTCCATGCCGCCCTCCTCGATGTACCGCCGCGCGAGGTTCGTCTGGTAGAACTCGTCGACGACCTGCATGCGCGTCTCGGCGCTTACCTCACCGAGGATCGCGATCTCCATGCTCAGGCGCTCGACGTCCTCGCGATCCATGTGGCTCAGGATCTGGGCCGCGGTGTCGGTGTCGAGGCTCACGAGCAGGATCGCCGCCTTGCGGATCCCCGTCAGCCCTTCGGCCTTCTTTGCCATTCCGCTAGCCCTCTCGCACGATCCAGCGCTTGACGAGGCTCGCGACCTTCCGCGGATGCTGCGAGGCCATGAGCTTGACCCGGCTCTGCATCTCGCGGAGCCGGAGCTCGTCCGGCTCGCTGGGCTCGCCGCCGACGGCCTCCTTCTCGGTCCGGCCCTCGACCACGATCGGTGCCGGCGGCGGGTTCGCCGCGCGGCGGCCCAGCCCGTAGAGGAAGAAGAGCGCCAGCATCGCCAGGAACGAGACCACGGCCATGGGGCCGTAGCGCTCGAGGTAGACGAGGAGCTCCGCACCCGACCTCCGGGGCGCGGTCTCGGGCGAGAGGTACGCGCTCGAGCGCCAGGCGAGCTCCACCGCCTCGAGCTTGGCGCTCGCGACGTTCGCGATGAGCCGGCGCCAGTCCTCGAGTTCACTCTTCGCGGCCGGGGTGTCGGTTGGCAGCCACGTCTTCGTAATCCCGCCCGTCTCCGGGTCCTCGACCTCGACGATGCGCGGGGTGAGCACGCCCGAGACCCGGACCTCGGCGATCTCGCCGGGCGCGTCCACCACGTGCTTGTAGACCGTGTCCACGACCGAGCTGAACTTCTCCTCCTTGATCTTGGTCGTCTCGGGCTTGACCGTGCCGCCGCCTCCCTCCTCGACATAGCCGAGGCCGATGCCCGACGTCGCGCCGACCGGTCCCTCGACAGAACGGCCGACGGTGTCCGTGCTCTTCTTCTCCTCGTGGATCCGGACCGGCCCCTTGCCCGTGGGGTCGTAGGTCTTCGTGACGAGCTTGATCGTCTTCTCGAGGTCCAGCCTCACGCTCACGACCACGTTCGGCGGATAGCCGGCCTTGCGCAGGAACATCTCGAGCTTGGCCGCGAGGCGGCGCTCGACCGCCTCGTTCAGCTCGAAGCGGTCCCGGCCGCGCGCGACGACGGTCAGGTCCGTGCGCTTGCGGAACTCGACGCCCACCGAGGCGTCGGTGACGACGATGCGGTCCTCCTTGCTCTGCAGGACCGCCGCGTGCGCCATGCTGATGATGGTGTTGGCGAGGAGCTGGTCGACCTCCCCGCCGGGAGCGGGCGAGACCGAAACGGCCACCCCCACCGGCTCGGGGCCGCGCAGGCCGAAGCGGGTCCGCCCGCGCTCCATGATCTTGACGACGGCCTCGTCGACGCCCTCGATGGTCTCGATGATGCGCTCGAGGTCGCGCTCCTCGGCGTCGCGCAGGAGCGCCTCATGCCGGCCCCGGCTGTCCGAGAGCTTCATCTTGGCGACGGCCTGGCCGAGCGCGCTGATCTCGCGGTCCTTCACGAGGCGCCGGCGCTTGAGCAGAAAGTACGCCTTGTTGATCTGGCTGCGCGGCACGAGGACGTTCCCGCCCTCGACCGCCGCGGCGATGCCCTCGCGCT